>Ga0070737_10000930_pt1 | contig 49352 bp, 51 predicted proteins | sample Coa_R1_10_FD_66438 | JGI IMG/M metagenome (GOLD analysis project Ga0070737, IMG submission 66438) | Surface soil microbial communities from Centralia Pennsylvania, which are recovering from an underground coalmine fire - Coalmine... | ecosystem: Environmental > Terrestrial > Soil > Unclassified... | reverse complement strand
GCATCCTTGATCGACCGTGGAGCACCGGGCCGCGGCTCCTCCAACAAGCCTTCGAGCCGGTTTACCCGAAAGCGTTCGCGCCATTTACAAACCGTAGCTCCGGTGATCTGTAGCCTGTTCGCCACCGCTCCATTGCTCAATCCCTCATCACAGCCCAGCACAATGCGAGCGCGCATCGCGACGGCTTGTGCGGATTTCGGGTGTCGAACCAGCATGGCAAGTTTTTCCTTTTCCTCGGGCGTCACGTTCAGTGGTAGATCTGAAGGTGCTCCTGCCGGCGGGACTGGCCGTCTGGGCTTTCTTCAAGCACGGGTTGGAAGCCAGCACGCCACTATGGGTAAGTCTGGCTATTTTTTCGATTAACTCGTTCATGGTGCTGCACCGCCCGGCGGAACTGCATGTCACCCGCCACGTGACCAGGATCGATCAGCCGGCCTGAAGGTGAGCCGGCGGCGTTACCATTGTTCCCAGGATGTCTGTGCGTCTGGGTTTCTACATGATTTTCTCAACTACACTATTGGCCGCCCAGGGATCGCCGGATGCGGCGGCGATCGGCCGCAAGGCGTTTGGGCTGCTGGCGGCGGGAAGCTATTCCGAACTGGTCGAGATGTTCACGCCGGAACTGCGCGGCCAACTCAGTGAAGACCGGCTGCGAAACCAGTTGGGTCCGCAGATGCGCTCGCTGGGCGCGCTGGAGAAAATTGGCGAGCCGGTGATCGAGCCTGCCGGGCAGCTGAAAGTTGCCATAATCACCGTAAAATTCACGGCGGCCTCGATCGATTGGCGCTTCACCGTAAACTCCGAAGGTAAAATTGCCGGACTGTTTTTTCAGCCCGTGGCCGGGCCCGAGTCCGAGTGGCGGCGCCCGCCCTATAGCCATCCCGAAACGTTTCGCGAACGCGAAGTGACGATCGGCGACGCGGCTTGGAAGCTCCCGGGCACATTGACGGTTCCCTCCAACACCAGCGGGGCGGCGCCGGGAATCGTGCTGGTGCATGGTTCCGGGCCGGAGGACCGGGATGAAACCATTCTCGCGAACAAGCCGTTTCGCGATTTGGCCGAAGGATTAGCCTCGCGCGGCATTGCGGTCTTGCGCTACGAAAAGCGCACCAAAGTGTACGCACAGCGGATGGCCGCAATGAAAGACCTGACGGTGGAGCAGGAAACCGTGGAAGACGCCGTCAAAGCCGCGGCCCTGCTGCGCTCGCAGCCGGAAGTCGCTTCCTCCCGCGTGTTTCTGGTAGGCCACAGCCTGGGCGGTTACGTCGCGCCGCGCATCGCGCAGCAGGATTCGCGCCTCGCCGGGCTCGTTCTGATGGCCGCCAACGTGCGCCCGCTGGTTGAGCTGATCGAGGATCAACTGCAGACCATCGGTATGGCGGGAACGGATCTGCAGAGGGCGAAGGCCGAGATTCTGAAGGCGCTGCCGCCCGCCTATCTGGACGACTTGCGAAACTATAACCCGGTGGAAGCGGCCCGCGCGCTCTCCCTGCCGATTCTGATTCTGCAAGGGGAACGCGACTACCAGGTCACGATGCAGGATTTTAATCTCTGGAGAGCCGGACTGGGCGATCGTCAGAACGTGGGGTTCCGCAGCTTCCCAGCCCTGAACCATCTATTCATCGCGGGGCAGGGCAAAAGCACCCCGGCCGAATATGCCCAGGCCGGCCACGTAGACGCGGAAGTAATTGAAGCGATCGCCGGATGGGTGAGGAGAAGATAGCGGAACCGGCCGGAACCACCGGCTGCGGTTGACGCTGCCATTGCGCGAACGTTACAGTAGAAGGAGTTCGCTCCTTCCAAGGCTAACCGTCCCCATCGTCTAGCCCGGCCTAGGACATCGCCCTTTCACGGCGGTAACGGGGGTTCGAATCCCCCTGGGGACGCCACTGGTCCCGAATTCGTCAAATTCGCGCCGGTGGGCCCCCGCGCCGCATGAGCGCGCCGAAGCCTCAGTGAACGCGCAGGCCGCGCGGCCCGGAGACGGGCCCCACATAAGCGAGCAAACGGCCGCAGGTAATGGCGCCGGTCCAGCAGGCGAGTGACAACCAGGCTAACGCTCTGGCGCGCGCGGGCAGCGGCGCTTGGTCGAGCGCCGGGTAGCGGAAGATTCGTTTGCGCATGATCGCCAGCAGTGCGATGCCGCCAAACACGAAAGCCATTTTGATGCCGAAATCGGGATTGGTGAGCTTGGTAGTGGCATCGGCGATCACCAGCGCCGTGCCGGTGGCCAGGTTGATTCCGAACCCGGCCCACATCACCGGGTAGAGCCGTTCGAGCGGGCGGATCGGGATGGCGGGAGCGACTCCCACCACCCGCAAGTCGATCGCGGCACTCACTCCCGCCACCATCGCCATCCCTACCGTGTGCAGAAACAGAAATGTGGGATAGGCGAAAACCGAGTTCGATTCGAGCAGCCACTTGCTAAAGTGCGATTGCTCGAGCGCGTTTAGCAGATCCATCATGAGCGGGTCACTTTGTGCTTCGATCGATCAGATATCCGGCGATTCCCAGCGCCATAATGACCGCCAGGGTTGCGAGGCTGACGGTGGCGGCAAGCGGCATCGGCGATCCTCAGAAGGAATCTCCCAGGAAGGGCAACATGCGCCCGCAGAACATCACTCCCACCACAAGGACCAGGGCGGAGGCGGCCGCAAACTTGGCGAGTGGCGGCGCATCGTCGCCGGCCTCGATCGACCACGGCGCATCGAAGAGCGTGAAGTAGAGCAGGTTCAGGCCGGCCAGCAGCACTAGCGCGATTTTCCACTGGAACACCGCGCTGTGCGTGTACTGGTCCGGATCGGCCACGAAGAAGAGCATGCCGGAAGCGAGATTGACGCCAAAGCCGAGCACGCCCCACGGAAGCAGGCGATGCAAGGCCTGAAAGGAAACGGGTTTCATCCACCCTAAAACCCGCAAATCCACCATCGCGGTGATTCCGAACAGCAGTGAGAGGCCGATGAAATGAAGAGTCTCGCAGGTGGGCCAGATCCAGGTGGCGCCCGTGACCGTTGCTCCCACGGCGCGCGCGAAGGGCAGCGAAGCGCCCGCGCTGTGCGGGGGCATGCTCAGTGTCGCGCCGCGGATTTCCGGGTGCCGGATATCGCCGCCCAAATTGGCAGCCCGCGCCATCAGTACGATTGTCACCGCCGCCAGCGCGAAGACGGTTGCGAGGTTCCAGCGGCCCGCGCTGCCCATGCGCCGGAACCGCCACAGCCCTAACCACGCAAAGGCGCCGGTCAATTCCATCGCGGCGAAGGCGAGGAGCGCGGCACTCTCGTGGGCATCGATCAAGGCCCGCGATACGGCCGCGTCCTGGCACGGTTCGTCCGAGGTGGCGGGCGCCTTACAGAGGTTTTCCGCCGCGCCGTTACCGCTGACGTACACCGCCAGCGTGACCAGCGCCAGCCCGAGAAAAACTGCCAGGCTCGCCCGCCGCACATCGCCGCTCCTGCCCAGGATTCCAAGGACTAAAAGCCCAAACGCGATGATCGTCCCGATCACCGGAAAGTGATTGAGCAGCACATGCACATGCGCCAGATCCACGACTTAATCACTCTATCACCGCTGGGCCAGGCGCTTCGGCTTCGGCTTCCAGAACCTCTTTCACCTTGCGCGCAACCTGGGCGGCCGCAGATGGCTTCTGGACAAAGCCCGCCAAACCCCTGCCGGCAAACCGGCGCAGCGCCTCGGCTTCACTGAACCCGGTCGACAGGATCACGGGGACCCGGCCGTTAATGCGCTTCAGTTGTTCGAGAGTCTCTTCGCCGTTCATTCCCGGCATGGTCATATCCAGGATTACGAGCGAGATACGTTCCACCACAATCCGGAACAGATCGAGGCCTTCGCTGCCGTTTTCCGCCAGAAATCTGCTGTACCTGGTTCGCGTCGCCTTCGATCAACGGCAGTCCAGGCGTCAGTTCCAGACACAACTCCACCGTTCGCGGAATCGAACTCTCGAGCAGTTGCGCCATGCCTCTGACAATCTCGGTAAGGTCGATCCGTTCGATCACACGGCGGGCCTTGCCGGCATAGGCAGGCAGTTGCCGCGTCAAATCGGCCGCCCGCTCGCTGGCTTCAATCGCCCCGCAATAACTCGCGCGCCGCATGGCTGTCCGGTAGCATATCTACAGCCAGCGAGCAGTTCCCCAGGATGCCCGTAAGCAAATTGTTGATCGTGCGCTACTCCGCCCGCCAACACCCCAGGCTTTCCAGCTTTTGTTTGTGACGAAGCTGCGCTCCCGTTTTCCGCCGCTCTGAAACATCGTTAATAAGCGCGATCGCGAGCGGGCTACCGTTTGAAGGCACGTAACTTAAGCTGATTTCCACCGGAAATTCCGCACCATCTTTCCGCAAACCCGCCAAGTCCATCCCCAGACCCATGGGTCGCGCATGCGGATTATGAAAATAGAGTGCCCGATGGCGCATGTGTACTTCGTCGAACCGCTTGGGAAGCAGCATTTCGAGCGGCTGGCCGATCAGTTCGTCGCGGCTGTGACCGAAATATTTTCCATCTTGGCGTTGACCAGTTCGATCCGGCCTTTCTGGTCGATTGTCACCACCCCCTGCGAAGCCGATTCCAGAAACGCGCGCAGCTTGGCTTCGCTCTCCCGGACCATGGTTTGCGCCCTTTTCTGCTCCGTTATATCGTGGGAAATCTGCGAGGCGGCGACCACCTTACGGTTGCTGTCGAGAATTGGGGACACGCTGACGGAGACATCGATGGTCCTCCCGCCTTTGCACACGCGCGTTGTTTCATAGTGCTCCACGCGTTCGCCCATCGAGATCTTCGCAACAATGGCGGCTTCTTCGGCCAGCCGCTCTGGCGGGAATCGGAAGTTGACTTTTCGTCCGATCGCTTCCCGCGCCGAATATCGGTAGATCCGCTCGGCGGCGGCATTCCACGTGACAATGCGGCTCTCCAGGGTCTTGCTGATAATGGCGTCGTCGGACGCCTCCACAATCGCCGCCAGATGCGCGGCAGCGGTATCGCGGCCATTATGGAGCCGGATCTACATGGCTGCTAAACTCTCTGTGAAGGACGGTACTTTTACCCGTCCGCTCACGGCCCAACCCTGGCGTCCACTCATTTTCCGGTCGCCCCGGCGGGCGCAATCTGCCGCGGATTGAACGGCTCCTGGTAAACAGAGACCAGGCTCTGGTTGCCGTCCTGATCCACAGCCTTCACGCCGATCACGATATCGTCAATCGAAAGATCCGGAATCGTGTAGCTGGTAACGTTGCCCACCCAGATTTCGCGCTCCCAATCCGGCGCGGTGGTGGAACGCATCACCACCGCATAACCGGCCACATCCGGCTCCGGGCTTTTCAGCCAGCGGAGCACAGCGTCGTAGCCGCTTTCGCCGCGGCTCAGCATCGGCCGCCGGGTCCCCTTCTGCTCGCCGGTCTTGATGGTGTAGTTAGTCACCGGCGCCGTGGGGGCAAGGGCCAGGCTCGCCAGCACTGCCCCATTCATCCGCGTCACTCTGGCGGCGTAGGGGACCGACGTGTGCTCGAACGTGTCGGTAGCGCTGTGCTGGTTGGCGTAGTTTTCTCTCGATGACGTGATGCGAATGGCCGCGAATCCCTGCACCGCAAATTGCGTGTGATCCCCGCCGCGGCTGAAGCGGTCGCGGTGAAACACCATCTCCACCCGCATCGACGGCACGTACCGCTCGCCAATCAGCTTGAAGTAGCGCTCCAGCGTGCGCGCGGGAGAATCCTCGGGGCTGTCGCCGAACACCCGCAAAACCCCGTTCGCCGTGCGCCCATTGCCCGAAACATCGCTGCCGATAATGTCGTTATTCAGAACCGCTTCGATATCCATGCCCTTCTGTTTGGCGTATCCGGCATAGGCGCGCGCGCCTTCCAGGCCCAGTTCCTCCGCGGCAAACGCGATGAAGACGATGCTCTTATCGAACTGGTATCGGCTCATGACACGCGCCAGTTCCAGAATCGCGGCGACGCCGCTGCCATCGTCGGTGACTCCGGGAGCGGTCTGCGCCGCGGCCGTGGCTTCGTCGTCCGGTTCGCCCTGTGGGTTATCGCCCGGAAAATACTCCACCACCCGCCTGGCCTCTTCCGGATCCATCCCGTGTTTGACCAAATCCGCCGCCCGTTCTTCATCCGTGAACTTCGCCTTGTGCACGATATTGACACTGTCGTAGTGGGCGGTGATGAGCACATAACGGTCCGGGTCCACCGTGCCGGGCAGAACCGCGACCACGTTCGACAGTTCCACGTCGCGCACGATCCGCCGGTTCACCGCGCTCTTCTTCAGCGTGAAATTGTGATAGCTCACCTGGAGCCGCGGGCTGTCGCTGCGAAACTGATCGAAGATCCAGCGTTTGGCCGCGCCGATGCCATGGTCGGGGTCGTCCTGCGAAGAGAAATCGCCGCGCGTGCCGAAGCTCTCCAGTTTGCGCAGCGTGGCTGCCATCCGCTCTTCGGAAACCGCGCTGACGATCTGCTCGATGGCCGGATTCAGCGCCGTTTCGGGAGTCTGCGCGGCCGTGGGAAGCGCGAATACAAATAAGAGGAACGTGGCAAGCGGAAGAGGCGTCTTCATAGGCTTTGGAGCGGTTGTAGCATGCCCGCGCGAACGGGGTCAAACCGTACCTGTACTGGTGTGGATTGGCGTGGGCCGGTAAGCTTTCCGCTTCCTTGATAAAATGCCTGCCTATGAAAATGCTGCTGCTACTTGCTGCGCTGCCGCTCCTCGCGGCGGACCCCGAGGGTTTCGCCGCCTACACCAAGGCCGATATCGAAGCCCGCGCCAAAGCTGCCAAACTGGATGAACACAAAGCCGGCGCCGACCGCGTGGCCAACTGGGGAAATCACTCCTTGCTGATCGTCCGCCGCGCGGGCGATGGCGAGGCCGAGATCCACGAAAATCAGGTGGACGTGGTTACCGTCGTTTCCGGTGAAGGCACCCTGGTGGTCGGCGGAACGGCCGTAGGCGCTCACCAGACCGGGCCAGGAGAACTTCGCGGCCCATCCATCACCGGCGGCGAAATGCACAAGATGATGCCGGGCGATGTCTTCCACATCCCAGCCAAAGTCCCACACCAGATGCTGGTGCCTAAGTCGCTGGTAATTCAGGTGGTGAAAGTAAATGTGGGGAAGTAGGCCGGCAAACTCAGCGAAGTGAACGGAATCAAGCGGCGGCCCTGGGAAACAGCGCGGCCCTTTCGGACCGCGCCTGCTGCGGGAGTCACTGCTAATAGCGCCGTTTCTTTACAGACCGTTGGCTGAGAAGTTGCGGTGAGTGCCGAAACTGGCTAGCCAATCGAGGTTGGGCCCGAGCGACCAGTTCTCACTCCCGAACATCCAGGTGGTATCGCCAATGGAAAAACAACTCGAGCTACTGATGAAGTAACAGTGGTTCGCGTCACCCGACTGGACTTGCGTGTTCTGCACGATATACCACCCGCCGCCGCTGCCATCGGAGTTCCAGCATTGAGTCGCACCCGCGGGGCAAGCGAGTCCGGTCACATTCTGGAGTTCCTGCTGCACGGGCTGAAAGAACTCGTCACTCTCTCCATCGATCACTGTGATTTTATCGGAGGGGAATGCGGTGCTTGTCTTATCCTCGCAGGGAAAATAGTCGTAGGCGGCGGGAACCGCATCTCCAATGCTCATGGCATAAACAGCCATGACGTTTGGGTTATAGTTTCTGGCAAGCATCGCAATCAGACCTCCCTGGCTCGCTCCCATGACTACAATTCCGCCTTTCTCAGCCAAATTGCAGTTGGCGCTCGACAAAGAACAGATTGACTGCGCCGCGCTTCCGGCCTGACTTGCGGAAAAAATACTCTGGGCGCGTGGTTGGTATTGGCCGCAGGTCTGAACCAACTCGCTGTTACTATAGTCGACAGTAGCCGCTAGGAAACCTCGCAGATTCATTGCGGCCATCAGAAACGAAGCCAGGGGATCGTCGAAGTACTCGAAAGTGCCGGCCACCCAGACAAAGACCGGGTACGGGCCGGGCCCGAAGCGGCTGGCATCGGGGAGTGAGTAAACAATGGGAAATGTCTGATCAAACTGATTGGTAAGGGCATTCAGTCCCTGATAACTAATTTCGGATGTTTGCGCGGAAGTCACAAATGCACAGGCACACAAAGACACTACGAGCCATGCTCGATTCATATGATTTTTAATTCCCTTCGATCCGGTGTGGCTTTACCGGCTGAGGCGCTCCGCATCCAGAGTGGGAGGAAACTGCGAGGTTAAAGCAGCCCTCCGGTAACCACCTCTAATCGTAATAAAAGTTACAATTGGGGTCAAGATATAAATATAGTAACTTTTGGGAGTTAAATCGGTTCGCATGCGGGTTCCTCTAATTCGGTTTGAAAACGTGAGTATTCAGCGGGGCAGCCGCGTAATTCTGCATGACATCAGCCTGTCGATCGGCCAGGGCGAACACGTGGCGTTGCTCGGCCCGAACGGGTCCGGAAAGTCGACTTTCATAAAAGTCATTGCCCGGGAACTCTATCCGCTGCTGAAGCCGGAACCCTGGAGGCTGGAGATCCTGGGCCGTGACCGGTGGAACCTGTTTGAGCTGCGGAACCACTTGGGAATCGTTTCCAACGACTGGGCTGCCATGTGCACCCGCGATTATTCGGGCTATGAGATCGTCCTGTCCGGATTTTTCGGCAGTGTGGGGATCTGGCCGAACCACCAAGTCACGCCGGAGATGGAGCGAAAAGCGCGGGAAGTCATGGAACTGCTCGAAATCGGTCACCTCGAAACGCGCAACACCGCCGAAATGTCGTCCGGCGAAGCCCGGCGGTTTCTGATCGCGCGGGCGCTGGTCCACGATCCGCGGGCCCTGGTGCTCGACGAGCCCGCCAACAGCCTGGATCTCCGCGCGCACTGGGAGCTGCGCGGAATTTTCCGCAAACTGGCGTCGAGCGGCATCAGTCTCATTCTGGTGACGCATCACCTGCCCGATATTGTGCCGGAGATCGAGCGCGTAGTTCTGATCCGCGATGGGCGCGTGTTCTGCGATGGCAGCAAGCCACAGGTGCTGCGGCCGGAAGTGCTTTCGCAGTTGTTCGGAGTCCCGGTAAACCTGGTGGAGCGGGACGGGTACTTTCACGTGCTTTAGCAGCCGCTCAGGATTTTGCCCCAATCCATGCCCGCCGCGGCCTGGCGGCCCAGCGCAAGCAGTTCGGGAATCGCGGAGGTATCCGCCATATCGATGGCGTGCGGCAGTTCCCAGTCGAAGCGCTGCAGAATACCGGGGAAATGGCGGTTGACGAGCTCGGTCTGCTGGTCTTCCGGGGCATCGAGGAGAGTATCGATGGTCCAACCCACCCAGCCGAGAAAACCCTTAGGCACGGCGCTTCCGCGCGGAAAGAAGCCGGTGCCGAGAGAGACCACGCTGGTCTCGGCCGGAGTGAAATCGTCGTAATAGAATGCCTCGACGCATGCCTGGTACACGGGATTGCCGGTAACGCCCACGCCGCCATCCACCAGCACAGTGGGCTTTCCGTCGATATCGATTGTCCAGGGCGAAAAATAGGTAGGCGCCGCCGCGCTTGCCACGGCGCAATCGATCAAACCGAGAGCGCCGGTGGTTTGAGCGTTCTTCGGATTATCGCGGACGAAATACCAGGGGTGAGTGTCGATGCCCTTGGCGGTGAGCAGCACGCGGACGGGAGAATCGTTGAGGGTCCAGCCGGCCGCGGCGCCAAACTCGCTGGCGAGCACCTTGCCGATATTGTGCGGATTATACATGAAGCCGTCCACCAGGCGTTTGGGGTCGGAGATGACCTTCGGCGGCGTGAAGATTTCACCGGAGCGCTGGGTATAGATATTCAGGATCTGCGTGGCCGGCAAACCGGCGGCCAGCGCGGCGGCAATGAGCGCGCCAGTGGAAGTGCCGGCTAGCAGATCGAAGCACTCGCGCACCGGCCTGCCCGTCTGCTGTTCGAGCGCGACCAGCGTGGCCGCGGGAATGATGCCCCGGATGCCGCCCCCATCGATCGAGAGCAGGCGGCGCCTGGCGGAAATTTCGGACATAAAAGTTTCACCTCGTGTAATGGACTGACCCGGCAAAACGGCCGCGGCCGGGCCGAAGCCCTCGCCCACCTCCTGAATAACACCGGGGCCGCGGCCTTCGGCGTCTGACGGGCTGGAAACGATTGATTCTACAAGTAAGAAAAACTCGCCGGAGCCGTCACCACCCGGGAAGTGTCTTGAGGATGCCCGCTTTTTAGTTGAAACGTGCGACCCGCAATACGCCACGATCACGCCATAGCGGCATGCCGAAGTGGGATCTGTTTGAGAACGGCGAGCTCGACTTCCTTGACCAGCAACGGCAGCTCCCGATAACCATGCACTCGATTCCACCGTGACTCTGCGTATAGCAATCCGCTCCCAACCCATACGCCTGTTCCAACTCCTCCCATACCTGGCGATAGCGGCGTGTGGTCAGCCGTGGATCATTTTCTGCCACACCGATTCCTCCATCAGCGAGGCGCGCTGGAGCAACGCGTAGCTGCCCAACAACACTTCCCCTTGGCGCGTATCGCGCACCCGCGGCCGGTCCACGGGATCTTCTGTCCGCCCACCACGCAGTAGCCTGGCTGGCTGCCCCAGCGCAGGTTTGCGCGTCCGGCTTAAGCCTGATTTTTGGGCCCCACCAGGGCCGTGACTTCGTAGTCCATCACCTGCCCGGCCACCTTGGTGAAAAGGCATTTGCCGGAGCCTATCACGGCTCCGGCAAGAGTCGCCTGTTTCAACTAGATTCCGGGCATCCTCCCACGCCGATCACTGACCGGCCAAAACTTTCTTCTGTTTCTTTTCAATGACTTAAAACCTACCAGCATAAACCCGCAAACACTCCGATGCTACTTTCGAACTGGGAGAAGGGTTGCGGCTCCGGAAAAACGTTCCGGAGCTGTTTCCTTTTATGGGGAAAGAACAGACGAGCAAAAAAACGAGTGAGCTTCTGCCGCGCTGGAAAGAAATCAGAGAGTATTCGGAGGACAAAAAGGAAGAAACGGAACGGCTCGAACTCACAATCTCGGAGTACTTAAAAATTTTAGAGTTCGGCAAGAACATTGAAGAGGAGTCCGGCGGGGCGGCGCCTGAAGAAACAAACGGGGAATGGCGAAATCCAAATCGGACGGTGTAGATATCGTAGTCGACTTAAACTACCACGAACTACCGTCACAAACAAAGTTTCATGAATGCCAAGCGATTTTCAAAGGCTTTTCCGGTGGCGTGGGAAGCGGAAAGAGTAAAGCCCTCTGCTATGAGGCGCTGCGGCTCAGTAGGGACAATCCGGGGAGCTTGGGACTGTTGGGCGCGCCCACATTTTCCATGCTGCGGAATGCCACTCAGATGGCGCTGTTCGAAATTATCGCTGAAAAGAACATTGAGCACCAGTTCAACAAGTCGGAAAATATGTTGACCTTAACCCAATTCAAGGACTCGAAGATCCTATTCCGGCCCGTCGAAGAGTTCGAAAGGCTGCGCGGATTGAATCTTTCCTGGTTTGGAGTCGACGAACTGACTTATACTCCCGAGGACGCTTGGCTGCGTCTCGAGGGGCGCCTCAGAGAACCGGGCGCCACACGGAAATGTGGCTTCGGAGTATGGACTCCGAAGGGTTTTGATTGGGTCTACTACCGCTTCGTCGCCGAAACCAGACCGGCGGGTTACGTCACAACCTTTGCAGAGCCCAGGGAAAACCAATATCTTGAGGCCGGTTACTACGAACGCCTGAAGAATAGCTACGACGAAAAGCTATACAAGCAGGAGGTGCTCGGCGAGTATCTGCCGGTCTCCGCCGGCCTCGCTTATAGCTCGTTCACTCGCGAGGCCAATGTCGTGCCGGTCACTCTCAATCCGCATCTGCCGCTGTTGTGGTCGCTCGATTTTAACGTCGATCCGATGTGTTCCGTGATCGCCCAGAGAGATGGCGACATCTTAAAGGTGATCGATGAAATCTATCTCCGGAATGCTTCGACGATCGATGCTTGCATCGAGTTTCTCAAGCGTTATCCGAAACATCCGGCCGGGCTGATCGTCTGCGGAGACTGCTCCGCCAACCATCGCCAGACTGGCGGTTTCACGGATGTCCAAATGATTAAGCGCGAGATCGGCGCCCGGAGCTATTACCAGCCGGAGCTAAAATTCCCGCCCTCGAACCCGCTCGTTCGCGAGCGGGTCAATCTGACCAACTCCAAGCTGCGCTCCGCCGCGGGCGAAACGCAACTGATCATAGATCCGAAATGCAAGGAGCTCATTATGGATTTCGAGCAGGTCTGTTTTAAGACCAACTCCGCTGAACTCGAAAAGGAAAAGGACCGCAAGCGTACCCACCTGTCGGATGCCCTTGGCTATTTGCTATGGCAGCAGTTCCGCGGCGAGAAGACGATCGGAGAGCAAACAGGGAGAATAGTCTAGTGTTAGACATACCCAACATCAACCGCGAGCATCCCGACTACACGCTCCGCAGGCACATGTGGAAGAAATACCGGGATCTCTATGCCGGCGGCGAGCGGCTTCGCGAGAGCGCCTATGAATATCTGGCCCGCCGCCAAAAGGAACCCGGCGAAGTCTATGCGGAACGACTCAGCCGGGTATTCTACGAAAACTACATCGGCTCCATCATCGATTGGTATGCCGCTACTCTCCTGCGCCGCGAGCCGGCGCTGCTGTTCGACGGACCGGATGCCGCATCGAAAGAGTTCTTCAACTACTTGGCCGAAGATTGCGATTTGAAAGGCACTAGCCTGAGCGAGTTCTTCCGGCAGCGCATGGTGCAGGCTCTGGTGTGCGGGTCGAGTTACATCGCCATCGAGTTTCCGCGCGCGGCTGGACACGTGCTCAGCCGGGCCGATGAGGACGCCTCCGGCCGCTCGCGCGCATATTTAGTCGATTACTGGCCGGACGAAGTCATCAACTGGAATTACGACGAAACCGGCGCGCTCGATTGGGTCGTCATCCGGACGCATTGTCTCCAGCAGTCTAAAGTGACGGATGCCAGGTGGGAAGCGGAGACCCGCTGGATCTATTACGACCGCGAAAACTTTCAACTCTACCGCAAAGCGGGTGAAGGCCGGCCGGTGGAAATGATCGACCAAGGCCCGCACGGCTTAGCCAATCTGCGCAGAGTGCCGCTGTTTCAATTACAGGTGAGTGAGGGCCTATGGCTCATGAACAAGGCCGCCCTTCTTCAGTTGGAACACTTCAACAAATCCAACGCGCTCTCCTGGGCCTTGACGATGAGCCTCTTTGCCATGCCGGTCATTTATTCCGACCGCGAATGGAAACAGATCGTCGGCGAATCGTATTACATCCAGCTCGGCCCTCAGGATCGCTTCGGCTGGACCGAACCGGATGGCAAGGTATATCAGATCGCCGCGGATAATCTGGTCCGGCTGAAGGACGAAATCTACCGCGTTTGTTACCTGATCAACCATGCGGGCAACGCAACCGGCGGCGAGTTGAAACAGTCCGGCGCCAGCAAACAGCGGGATTTCAGCATTACTCAGGAAGTCCTGCGCGCGTACGGCGACGCGCTCAAGGACACCATGAAACAGGTTCTGCGGGCGATCGCAGGGGCCCGCCAGGACGACATCGCCATCGACGTGACCGGACTCGACGAATTCGATATCGGCGATTTCGGCAACGAGTTGGATGACGCCAAAAAACTACTCGATCTCGGCATCGGTTCGGAGACTTTGAAAAAACAGGTCTTCAAAAAACTGGCATTCAAATACCTGTGCGATGCGCGCCAGGAAGTTAAGAACAAAGTGGCCGAAGAGATCGACGCAACCGAATATCCCGATTAGGAGGTGGTATGGAAGAAATCGATATACAAGCTCTAATTCGAAATGCCATCCAGGAATACGTCAGCCTGGAACAGACAAAAAGCGAACCGGCCTTGAAGGCGGAGCTGCAGGAAGAAAGGAAGCGCCGGGAGCAGCTTGAACGGCGCATGAACGAACTGGTGGAAGAGAACAAGCGCAGCCGCAAGATGGCGGAGGAAGCGGAACGTAGCTCCGCCATCCGCTCCGAGTTGCAGCGCTTGGGTGTGGCCAAAATCGACCTGGCCTTCAAAGCCGTTCAGGATTCCGTGGAACGGAAAGAGGACGGGCGGCTGGTAGCCCGCGGCAGCGATGGCGAGGTGGGCTTGAAGGAGTATCTGGCCGAATTCGTCGCCGAAAATCCGGAGTTTCTGCCGGCCCGCATTCCCGGCGGTACCGGCATGACGGCGGCGTCGAAATCCTCCAGCAGCCGTCCGGGATTCGATATCCAAAAGATCCGTCCCGGTATGGATCCCGAAGAGATGCAGCGCATTCGGGAGGAAATTGTCCGGGTAGCCTCGCAAACTCTGCGCGGCGTGTAAGTCTCGGACCAACCGCTCACTCACCTACCGGCCCCGATCGGAGCCGCGACGTAAGGAGCGAGGGGTTGGAACCGCTCGAAGCGGTCAAGTCATGAGTTTGAGCTGAGAGGCTCGTATCAGCGATTCACTCCCGCGGCGGTGTGCCGCGCGGGCAGGAACAGGGGCCGGTGAAACCAGGCTCGCGGGCACAGATCCGGCCAACGGCCGGCAACACAACCAAAAAGGAGTATGGATGGGAATCATCACATCAAGTAACGTCGCAAACGCGATTGTGAAGCTGGTGGCGGCGGATGCATTGCCGGCGCTGGTGGGGAACCTGGTTATGGGTAACCTGGTCAATCGCGATTACGAACCGGTCCTCGCGCAGGGCGGCGACACGATTAACGTGCCGATACCGCCTACCATGGTGGCCAACAACATTCTGGAAGGCGGCGCCGTGCAGCCGCAGAACCCTAGCTTGGGCAATGCGCAGATCGTGCTGAACTCGCACGTGGAAGCCACTTTTCAGATTCCGGACGTGACCAAGGTATTGGCCGTTCCCGATCTGCTGAAAGTCTACATGCAGCCGGCAGTGGTGGCGATCGCGCAGCGAATCGAATCCGACCTGCTGAACCTGTATGCCGGCTTCACCGCCAATCCTCCGGTCGGTACGCCGGGGACTCCGCTTACCGAAGCCACGGTGGATGCCGCGGAAACTACTCTGTTCCTCGCGAAGGTTCCGCCAAGCCAGCCGAAATACATCGTGGTCAATGCGGCCGCGTATTCCGCCTGGCGGCAAATTCCGCTGTTCGAGGAATTCCAGACAGCCGGCCAGGCCGGTCTGCAGACTTTGATTGAAGGAACGATCGGCAAGTACAAAGATTTTTATGTTTTCCGTTCGCAGTTCGTTCCGCAAACCGGCACCAATCCGGTAAACACTCACAACCTCGCCTTCACGCGCGATGCGATCGGCCTGGTGATCCGCCGTCTGCCACAGCCTCTCCCGGGTACCGGCGCCATCGCCGAGTACGCCGAACTGGGCAATTTTGGCATGCGCGTGGTGATGAGTTATCAGCCGAACACGCTGGCTCAGCAGTTCACCGTGGACGTCCTGTACGGCTGCGGCATCCTGCAGAACGCCTTCGGAGTGCAGTTCAACACCTAGACCTGAGCGAGCGGTCCGCCGTCCCGGCTTCTCGGGGCGGCGGTCCGCTCTCCTAATTTCGAAAGGGAGTCCCAAAAAATGGATCTACGATACTTTTTTCAGAAGGTCAAAGAGATTGAATCTCTCATCGACGAAGCGTTTACCGTCATCATGAGCATCGAAACGGCCGATGGCGGAAAACCAGGAACGCTTACTGAAGTTCCTCGGGCTTTAGCGGCAAAAATGATCGCACAAGGAGTGGCCGAGTTCGCCACTGCCGAGCAGATTCGGGATTTCTACGCGGCGCGCGCGGCAGCCGCGGCGGCGGCCAAAAACGAGGCATCCGCCCAGACCGAAGCGAAAAAGTAGGAAGAGCGAATGGCCCTGTTCATAGATGGTTCGATCTCAGGTCTGGACGATCTGGCGGCGCAGGACTCGCAATTGTTGGACATCGCCAGTCAGGAGTCCATCAATGTGACCCAAAAAATGGCGCTGGCCCAGGAAACAATCGGTCTCGATCTCCTTTCCATGCTGCGCGGCGGCGAATCGTTGAGCTGGCCGCTATGGATGATCAAGGAGCCGCGTCTCGACCAGGTAGCTGTCACGCCTGCCCTTAAGCTCTGGCACACCTATCTCACATTGGAGCTCGTATACAGGGATGCGTACAGCGATCAGTTGAACGACCGGTACGGGGCCAAACGCGACCAGTTTCACTTACTCGCCGAATCGGCCCGGGAGCGGCTCATTGAGCTCGGTCTCGGAATCGTAGCCGATCCGGTACGGCAGGCCGCAACGCCTCAGCTCATAGCTGTTCCAGGCAACTTACCGGACGGAACTTACTATGCCACTATGTCCTGGCTCGATCAGAACGGGCAGGAAGGGGCGAGCGCCGTGCCGGAAGCAATTACCACTTCCGCCAGCAGCTTCGAAGTGCAGCCTGGCAATGCGCCGCCGAACGCGGCCGGTTGGAACGTCTACGTGGGAACGGCGCCGCAATCGATGTACCTGCAAAACACCACCCTGTTGGCGGCCGGAGCCGTCTGGCTGCAACCGGATGTTCTCACCATTGGCGGCGCCATGCCGGGAACCGGCCAGCCGCCAACCTGTCACAAGGCAGTCCCGCGGCTGCTTCAGAGGGGATAATGAACACTCTCGGAACCTTTGCTTCGGCAACTGTTGTGGGCCTGATCTCGGGCCCCAAGGGCATGAACGCCAATCTGGCGTCGCTGGGCACGCCCGATAACCTGGTCGCGCCGCTCGTCGATACCAGCCAGATCTATCAGCAGAATGTTGCAGCCGACCTGGCGGAGCGCAGTACGACCGTGAAGTATCCATCGGTTTATGTGTACTGCGAAAAGTATGCGAACAAACTGACCGAAAAGTTCCGCAGCTTCTCGGGGAGTGTACAAATGGCAATCGAAGTCCGCCACTCCCAAGACAGGCTCGACGGGTTGCAAGACTCGCTGGAGTTGTATGTCGACTCGGTGACTCAAGTGTTGGATGCGGAACGCGGAGACTGGGGCAATGGTCTGTATTATGCCGGCGGTTACGACGTTTCGCTGGGCGCTGTGAAGCATGGAGGCAGGAACTTCTTGCAAACGGCAAAAATCTCATTCCAGATTGAAGTGAGCAGAACCTGATTATGGCATCGTACATTTCTTCTAACGCAAACCGGTTTTATACGGCGCTCGAAAGCGCCTATGGTGTCGTGCCTCCGATTGCAAGCGGGAACCGGATTCCAGCTTTGAAGCTGACTGTTAAGAACCAGCACGAAGTGACTCAGCGGAAAGATAAGACCGGGAGCCGCACGTTTGTGGGCCTGCCGGCCGGCGGGCGGCGGCGGACGACCTATGAGCTACAGACGTACCTGACGAGCTGGCAGGCGCCGGCGGGGCCGGCTTATGGCCCTCTGTTTCAGGCGGCGCTGGGTGCGGCGCCGCTGCAATATGCCGGAGGAACCGTAAGTTCGGCTACCTCCGGTGGGCAGGTGACCTTTACGGGACCGCACGGGCTCACCGCCGGACAGGCGATTGCCTGTAATGGCGATGTCCGGTTTGTTGCAGCCATCGTCAATCCGGAAACGGTCCAGCTCAACGCGCCATTCACAGTCATTCCGGGATCGGGCGCGGCCATCGGTCCTACAGTAACGTACACGCCGGCGACCGAGCTTCCGAGCGTCAGTATTTTCGATTATTGGGACCCCACCAATGCCGTGCAGCGTTTGTTAAGCGGCGCGGCGGTTGACCAGATGGACATTTTGTTGAACGGCGACTTTCACGAGTTTCATTTTCAGGGCGCCGCGCAAGATGTCATTGATAGCAGCAGCTTCACGGCGGGCGGGCCCGCGCAATTGCAAAGCTTCCCCGCCGAGCCTGCAATCTCAGCTTTCGACTACACTATCGTGCCGGGGAATCTTGGGCAGGCATGGCTGGGCACGTCTCCCACGCAATTCGTGACGATCACCAGCGCCTCGGTCCAATTGAAGAACTCGCTCGATACCCGCATGAAGGAATTTGGTTCCGCCGTGCCATTGGCGATCGCCCCTGGGCAGCGGACCGTCTCCGCTGCATTCACCCTGTTTGGGCTGACTGACACGGCTACCGCGGCGCTTTACCAGGCGGCGCGCCAGCAATCGCCGGTGACCGTGATGTTTCAACTCGGGCAAACTCCAGGACAGACCATGGCTGTTAACTTGAGCAGCGTCATTCCGCAGGTTCCGGAATTCGATGATAGCTCCAACCGCTTGCAGTGGAAATTCCGGTCGTCGCGGGCTCAGGGCACGGTCGACAACGAAATTTCGGTGGCCTTCGGATAGCTATGACATACGAAAGTGTAGTTCACGTAGAATCCCAGGTCGCGCCGGGAGTGACACTGACCATACGGAAGATGTCGTATGGCCGGCGGGCCGGCCTGATGCGGCGGATCCGCGAACTCGCGCGGAGGCAGGAGTTCCTGAGGGCAAGCGAGGAGCCGGCCGACAAGATGGATGTCGCTCTCATCGAGACCGAGATCAATCGAGAGTACGTGAAGTGGGGATTGCAATCGGTTTCGGGGTTGACCGTGGACGGCGAGGAAGCTACGCCGGAAATTTTGTCGGAGAGCGGGCCGGAGGATCTCTTCCGCGAAGCGCTGGAGGCGGTGCGCCGCCAGACCGGGTTGAGCGCGGAAGAAAGAAAAAACTGATCGTCGCCTTCCATTTTCAGTTTGCCAACCAGGCCGGTTGGAAGTGCGACATGTGCAGGAGATCCGGTCTGGAGCGAAAGCGGCGCTGCGGCTGGCTCGGATTCGAAGAGCAGCCCGGAGTTCCGCCCGTGTGGGCGCGTAAACATGTTGTGTTGGGAACGTGTCCGAAGTCGTATATCACACCGGAAAGTACGTCACTGCTGGAAGACTTCGCGGTTTTTCGGAGGTTCGGACCGGGCGCGCCGGGAACCCTGACGGCGCGGCAGGCCGACGCTTTTATCATTCTCGAGCACGAATTGGCAATGGAAATCAAAGATGGCGAGCAACGAAACAGACACGCTTATTGACAGTTTTCAGCAGGCGGCCGGAGACCAGTTGTGGAGCGATTACACCAGCTTGTTTAGATCCAGTATCGGTGTGACGCTCGATGCGTTGGTACAACAGGCGGGTGAGATCGCCGCGGGTGGTGGCCAGTCGAATGGCGCGCCCTCGAGTGGGCAGACCGCAAGTGAGCCGAATGTGATTAATGTCTCCGATGAAGCCGGCAGCCGGGCATACACCTCGCCAACCACATATGCGGTGTACCGGAACTCCTCCAGCGGATCGGGTGGAAACGGCGGCGATATTTTTTCTTTGGCTACGTCAGCGCTGGGCGGCGGGCTGGGAATCATTCCGCTGGTTACCGGATTGATGGGGCTGTTTGGAGGTTCCTCGGAGCCTCCGCCGCTTGAAAAATACATTATGCCGGACCGGCTCTGGCTTACCGGCGCCGATACCGGTAATGGCATCCAGGAGGCGGATTTCGATCAGTTCGGAATGCCGCGGCTCTATAGCGATGCCACCAGCGGCGCCGGCCAGCAACTCAGTTCGCCTCTGGCTGCTCCGTACAGTTCCAGCGGCTCGAACGCGGTTAACGCGCCCATCAACGTTACGATCCAGGCTCTGGACTCTCAGTCATTCCTGGATCGAAGCAGCGACATCGCTCAGGCCGTACGCCAGGCCATGTTGAATTCCAATTCCATCAACGACGTAGTGAATGATTTGTAATGGCTACTTTTCCGAAACTCAAGACCGGCGCCGTGGCGCAGTACCCGGTGAGCCGGAGCTTTCGATTTCAGAATCAGATTTATCGATTTCTGGACGGCACCGACCAGCGCTATCGGGACTCCGCCGGTCCGCTTCATTCCTGGGAAATTCGCCTGGACCAGCTCGATGAAACCGAAATAGCGGCAGTGGAAGGATTTTTCCTCGCCAACCAGGGCAGCTACACGACTTTCGCCTTCACCGATCCCTGGAGCGGGCAAGTGTATCAGAACTGCAGCCTGGCGAGCGATGAGATGAATATCACCTCATTGGCTGAGATGCAGGGCAGAACTTCGCTGGTCGTGATCGAGAACCGGGGGTAACCAATGGCGGTGTATCCACAATTATCCAGCGGGGCGCTGGCTCAGTTCCCCGTCAAGAAGAGCGACCGGCTGCGGACCGTAGTCAATACAATGGCGGATGGAAGCGTCATCAAACTTGCCGATCCGGCCGCGGCGCTCACCGGTTGGCAGTTGCAATACACCAGTTTGTCCGATGCGGAGGCGGCAGCCTTGGAGCAATTCTTTCTGTCGATGGAAGGCAGCCTCAATCCATTTATCTTTCTCGATCCGACCGCAAACCTGCTTGCCTGGAGCGACCAGTTAACCAATGACGTCTGGACGGCGGACCCGTTCGCCGGCCTGACCGGCGGCGTGGCCGATCCGCTGGGCGGTACAAATGCCTGGACTCTCAGCAATTCCGGAGCCGCGCCTCAAGGGATCTATCAGACGCTGAATGCACCGGGCGGATACACGTATTGTCTGAGCGTCTATCTCGGCTCGGTGGCGGCCGCTGGCGCGATTCTGGTTTTAGGAAACAATCAAACAACAGTGACAGTAGGAAACGGCTGGAACCGTTTCGTTTTGTCCGGCCAGGGGAACGCATCCGCGAATTCGATCGCGTTCGGCGTGCAAGTGCCTCCTGGGATGTCGCTCAATCTCTTCGGAATGCAGGTTGAGATCCAACCGGGGGCTTCACAATATAAGCCCAGCACACAGGGAGGTGTCTATCCCAGAGCCTATTTCCGCGACGACTCGCTGTCCTTCACAAGCACGGATGTCAATCGTAATTCAGTCACGGTGAATATTGTCTATGCTAGTACCCTACAGTCTTAAAGAGCAGCCCCTAACCGACGCGCCACTGGTAGTGTTCAACTGCGTGCTGGCGGACGGCCAAACGGAGAATTGGTGTACTCACGCCATTACCATTAACGGCACGAACTACGCCGCACGCGTCTTGCAGCACAGCAATTTTGAAATTCAAACCGCTTCCGATCAAGGTGTCGATGGCAGCCCGAAGATCACCGTGATATTAGCCAATGCGGATTCCTACTTTTCGGAGATCGAGCAATCCACGGGCTTCAAGGGCGCGCAACTGACAGTCGGGTTTCTCTTTTACGACCTGGTCAATAATGTGCCGTTGACCGACGTAGTTGTCGTGTTCCAGGGTATTTGCAATCCGCCGGACCAGATTAAGGAGGCGACGTTCCGGTTGAGCGCCGGCAACCGCATGAACCTGCAGCGCCTGACCATGCCGCCGGTGCGGATCCAGCGGCGCTGTCCCTGGGACTTTCCCACCACACTCGCCCAGAGAACCGAGGCGGTGAATGGCGGCGAGAACGGGCAATACTCGCCTTTCTACCGCTGCGGCTACTCCGCCGATGTGCCAGGCGGAACCGGAAACCTCAACAATGGCGTGGCGTACACTTCCTGCGGCTACACTAAGAGCGATTGCCAGGCGCGCGGGATGTGGACCAGGTTCGGCGGGATCGAATACGTCCCTCCCGTCATCTCAGTGCGAGGTTATGGCAAAGACTGGCAGCCTTCGGCGCTATCCGCAAACCAGGCCCGGTACAACGACTTCGTACCGATGGTGTACGGCACCGCATGGTACTACCCTCCGATTGTGTTTGCCCGTAACGACGGCAACCTGACCCGCATGGAAGTGCTGCTCGGCATTGGACAGATGCAGGGCGTGTTAACAGTTCTGGTAAATGGCTACGAAATCCCCCTCGGGGTCAGTGGCAAGAACATGACCGGGACTGGCTGGTACAACGTCGTAACGCTGGGCACACGCGACGGCGGATTCGATTTGAACTTCGTGGATTCGAATGGTAACCCGCTCGGCGATCCGTACGGCAGCATGGCTTACCTTTCCGTCGTTGTTCCGAATGTGATCAGCAGCGGGACCTCGCTGCCAACAGTCGAAGTGTTGGCGCAAGGCCTGCAGATCCCGATCTACGATTCCAATGGGAACTACCTCAGTAATCAGTTCTCAAACAATCCGGCATGGATTTTGTTGGATCTGCTCCGCCAGTGCGGCTGGGCGGTATCGGAAATCGACATTCCCAGTTTCGCCGCGGCGGCGGCATACTGCGACGAGCAAATCAACTCGACCGACCTGAACGGCAATCCGATTCAAATACCCCGTTTCCAGTGCAATTTGGTGTTGCAGAATAAACGCAGCGGCGGCGACGTGGTGCGCGGTATCCGGAATGCGGCCAGGCTCTATCTGACCTACGGTCCGGGAGGCGTCCTGCAGTTGCAGGTCGAGAATGCCATCTCCCTGCAGCAGCCCGCCAAGCCGGTGAACTCGAACAGCTCCGAACCGCTAAACGGAGGTTGGCCAAGTTACGAATTTGGCGATGGCTCGACCGGCGTATCGGGGATTCTGCGTTTGCCGAATGGCGAACCGAGCGTCACGCTCACCTCGCGCGCCATCGCCGATACACCGAACAGTTACAGCATCGAGTTTCAAGACGCGCTGAACAACTACCAGCAGGATAGTTACAATCTGTTCGATCCGAACGATATCGATCTCACGGGTCAGGAAGTCTCGGGGACTTTAATGGCTCTGGGCATTCCCAATTACGACCAGGCAGCGCGGATGTTGAAGTTCAACCTGGATAAGTCGGTTAAGGGAAACCGGTACATTCAGTTCCAGACCAGTGTTCGGGCATTTGGAATCCGGCCGGGCGATATCATTACCGTAACCTATCTTAAGGAAGGTCTGGAGCGCCAGGCATTCCGGGTTTTGAAGATTTCGCCCTCCACGAATTACCGCACGGCAACGATTCTGGCGCAGATCCACGATGACGCCTGGTATGCCGATAGCAACGGCCAGACGAACTCCACTTCGGGGAATACTTATCCGGGCGCATTGGGCGTGGGCGTGCCCAAGCCTCTGTTGGGCAGCGAAATCGATGCGAACGGGAATGTCCAGTTCGGGATCGTAGAGACTTCGGTACAAAATAGCGACGGCACGCTCGAAGAGGATGTCATTGTCAGTTTCCTGGTGCCCACCGTGCCAACGTCTCAAGGGCCCGCGGCGCCGCTGGTGAGTCTCGCCAGCACGGTGGGAACCGGCGGAACCCTTCAAGGGGGAGAAACTTTATACTATGGCATCACCGGCGTAGATAGCAGCGGCAACGAAGGAGTCTTATCGTTTTTGGTAACCGCGGTGATTCCCGCGAATAACAGCAGTGTGACTCTTTCCGGCTTGAGCTTCGCGCCGGGCACGAGTAGCTTCAACGTATACCGGGGCAATACGCCCGCGGAACTGTACCAGATCGCATCGCAACAAACCCTGGCAGCGCAATTCACAGATAATGGCTTGCCGGCAAAATTGGTTCCGCCTTCCGATCCAAATTTCGACCACGCCAATTTCTACTGGCGCATCGAACAGCAACCCGAAGTAGCGGCAACGGTTTTTTCGCCAACCACCATCGGCAACGGCACTCTGGCAATGGGGGTGAACGCGTACCAGGGGATGGTGGCGCGGATTACTCGCGGAACCGGCGCGGGTCAGGAAAGGACAATCTCGGGAAACAGCGCCACCGTACTGACCGTTTCTCCCTCCTGGGATCTTACACCCGATGCCACGAGTTTTTTCGCAGTCGCAGAGGCCGGATGGCATTTTGGCGCACAGACGAAAAGCAGTCCGGTGCAGTTTGCGATTCCCAATCAAGCTGGAGAAGTTGTGGAGATCACGGGCCGGTCGGCGAATTCGAGCGATGTGGAGTGCCCTCCACAATTATGCACAGTCACCCGCTGGCAGATAGGCGGAGCGGGGACCACGGATACGGCTGTTCCTCCCGCGCCCTTGTTCGGGGCGAACGCGGGACAAGGCGGCGGCACTATTGAGTTCAGCGGCATTTCGTTTAGCGACCTGACGAACACCCAGACGATTTCGTCGGCTACATTCACGATCCATTATTGGGATGAGCTGCAACCGGCGCCCTCGACCGTTTTGGCCAATGCCATGGCGGCTACCGATACGGCGCTGACTCTGAATGTCGCCGGGACAGCTCAGACGAATTCGTTGATCCAGGTCGACGCGGAAGTCATGCTGGTGACGGGAGTAACGAACAACGGTCTTCAGTTACAAGTGACTCGCGGAGCGAATGGAAGCACTGCCGCCGCGCATAATGCCGGCGCAACTGTCTACGTCCTGGCCTCCAAAACCGTGATTACGCCGTTTCCGGAGGAATTTTTTGGCAGCCCGTATAGCGGAAATTGGAGTTACCCGCTGCCGATGCCGGACATCCGCGTGGCCAGCGCGGAGGCGTTCGTGACCAACGCTCGCGGGGATAGCCCCTCGACGGCCATTTGCCTCACGGGCACGACCGATAATGGCTTGCGAACGCTTTCCGGCGGCCAATACAGCTTTCAGGTACAGGGCTTTTTGGCAGTACACCAGAATGCCGCGCCGGCGCTGGTGGTAGATACTTCTCACGCAGTACGGGATGTCTTCGCAATCCTGGGGACGGCGGCCGATCTACCCATCCAGTTACAGATCAATGCCGGCTCCACACCCTATTGCCAATTGACCATTCAACCCGGGCAACAGGTATCGAATAGCATACCCGGCACCACTTTGCCTCCGCTGGCCGCGGGGACGCAGCTTACGTTATCCGTGCTCGCGGTCGGCCAAAACTATCCCGGCTCGGACCTCACGGTGCTGATTCGACTCTAATGGCACAGCAACTGACCAAGCTGTCTCCCACCCACGATCTCCAATGCTACTTCTTTGAGCCGTCCGCCATAGCCGCGCTCAGCGCGACCAGCGAAAACGGATTCACGGTTTCGGGCTCCTGGCGGCAGCAGTTCGATTGGGCGGTAGTGGAATGGAACCGCGATAACGTGTTCGAGCATCCGGCGCTGCGAAATCTTCCGGATGGGGATTTAAGCGGAATCCAGCTAAGTTACCTGGAGTCTCGAACGAACTGCATTCCGTTGGACTCCACCTGGTATGCGACAGTGGACTGGCCATACCTGAGGGTGTGGGCTGAAACCAATGGGCAAGATACGATTTATCAGGTACCTATTGCGCAGTACGCAACGCCGGTAGGAAGCTATGTGGCGGCCACGGTGCAGTTTGAATTGACCGGCAACTTGATTGCGGGCGACTATATCGAACTTGCCTGGCTAGACCAGCACTTTAATTATCAGGTAACGGGGACCGATACCCTCGATTCGGCCGTGGAGTCGCTCGCGGCGGCGATCAATTCGGCAACCGGGGCTGGGGCGACGGCGTCGGCGAACGGGGCGCAAATTACGCTGACATGCACCGGGGCGGAGGGCGCGAATGGCAACCGAATCGGAGTATACGGAACCGTGAGCGGCAAGGGGACGGAAAGCTGGTCGCCCGCTTCGGCTCTGTTTAGCGGGGGCGTTTCTCCTGCACAGTGGCAGGTGAATCTGGATTTCAGCAAGCTTCAGGACATACACGGGAACGCGGTGCCGACTTCGAGCGTGCGCAAACTCCGTTGGACTTGGGCCGCGGATATTCAGCCGGCCGAATTCCAGCGGAGTGAGTTTTCGGTTGTGGTTTCGAATTGGACAGTCACAGGGTCGAACCTGGGATATCAAGTGGCAGGGCCGGGGAGCTATCGCATCGAAGACAGCGATCCGCAGGTGCAGTACGAGGGCGTGTGGGGCGGAGGAACCGGCAACCCGCAAGCGATCGGCAACTACTCGGGCGGATCGATTCAGTGGACGACGGTTCCCGGCTCTCAAGTGAGTTGCCAATATCTGGCGCAGCTCCCTCATACTCTCTACCTGGGAACCAGGAAGGCCGACGCGTGCGGGCAGGTCTCCGTACAAGTAGATTCCGCAGCGCCGGTGACAATCAATTTGCAGCTTTCCGGAGAGGACGTACTGATGCGGATCCCGATCGCGCAGTTCACCGAGGCGGGCAGTCATACGGTTACGATCACAAATACCGGCGCTTCCGGGACTTACTTCTATTTCGACTTTCTGGAAGTGGCGGTACCTTCGCCCACTTTGCCTTCCTTCAGTCCGAACGCGACTCTGACTCTGGCGACGGACTGGGATACGCTGCACTCCCAGGCATTGGCACCCGAGAGGACGGCTTGGCTAATCAATACTCTGGGTTTTCAGGGCCGGTGCAACCACTACGCCGGCGCATTATGGTTCTATGAGCTGGCGCAGCCGGGGCACGTGGAAGCCAGTATCACGATCGATTTCAGCGGCGCCCCGGTATTCAGCCAGTACACGAGCATCACGATTGGCGGGACGGCGATCGAGCATCAGAACCTCATCGGGGACACGGCGCAGAGTATCGCCACGTGTTTCGCTTTATTGATCAACCAGGGGTCGACGGAAGTGTGGGCGCAGGCCAACGGCGCACAGCTTACTTTGACCGCGCGCGCCTTTGGAACACAAGGAAATGGCATTACCGTCGAGGTCGAGACGAACAGTACGCAGTTCACGGCGCAAAAGAGCGGGCCGGCGCTGGCGGGAGGGGTGGATGGCCCGGTGGAAAGCCCGAACCAGATCATATGGCGGACGGATTTGGAGGCGACTCCACGGCTGAACCGCGCGGCGCGGGATTGGCACACCAGTTTTTTCGCCGCGATGAAAGGCTATGGAATCGACGTCACGGTGTCGTTCAGCATGGAGTTGGGGAATGGCGACGACAGCGTGACCACGGGTATCGCCCAGCGGTATCCGGACGGAACGGCGGCGTGGCTCAACACTCCCTCGTTGCAGACGAATTTCGGGCCGGCGAGCACGGCCTACTGGCAGCAGGTGTACCAGGATATGGCGAACCTGATGGCGGGCGCGGGGCTGGTTCCCTATTTGCAATTCGGCGAAGTGCAGTGGTGGTATTTCGCCAATCCTTCCGGGATGCCGTTCTACGATGCGTATACGGAGAGCGCGTTTCAGGAGGCTTATGGAACGGCTATGCAGGTAATTCCCAACCAAAACGCTTCACCAGCGAATTACCCGCAGGAGTGCGCTTTTCTGCCGACCTTAATCGGCCAGTTCACCGACACGATCATTGCCTATGTGCGGCAGGCTCAGCCGAACACGCGATTTGAAGTGTTGTATCCACCGGATGTGAATGACACCCCGCTCAATCAGTTAATCAACCTGCCCAAAACGTCGTGGACCCCTGCCAAACTGAATTGTTTGAAGACCGAGAACTTCACCTACACGGGCGACCGGAACCTGGATTTGGCGCAGACCTCGATCGCATTGCCCATGTCACTCGGGTTCGCGGCATCGCAGGCCAGTCACCTGGTGGGGATAGGCGATTACACGACGCCATGGGTGAAAGAACAGAATCTCAGCATCGCCGCGGGGTTGTCTTCGGTTGTGCTGTTCGCGCTCGACCAGTTCTGCCTGATCGGTTACGGGTTGCCGCTGGGGAACGGAGCCGGAAGCGCGAAGTACATGGGCGGGTAGGTGCTATCTTGAAGTCTCGATGCCTGCCGCGCCGGTAAACGCCGCTTATCTGGAAGATGCTTCGGGTTTCCGGGGACACGCGGAGCGGGTGATCGTTCCTCGCGATGAAGCCGGTGTTGCCACGGCGTTACGCGAAGCATCCGCTGCCGGCGCGCCGGTGACCATTGCGGGGGCGGGGACGGGGGTGACCGGCGGGCGGGTTCCGCTGGGCGGCTGGGTAGTTTCGCTAGAGAAATTCACGAAGCTGGAGATCCAGCGCGGGGCTGCGATTGCCGGCGCGGGAGTGGTTTTGCGCGATCTCCACGCAGCCGCGCAATCGACCGGACAATTCTATCCGCCCGATCCCACCGAAACTGGCGCTTCGATTGGAGGGACGATTGCCACCAACGCCAGCGGATCGCGCAGCTTCCGATATGGCGCGACGCGGCAGTGGATCGAGCGGTTGCGGGTGGTGCTGGCGGATGGCCGCATGTTAGACGCAGGGCGCGGCGATGCCGTTGATTTCGACTGCGCGGCGATCCCACTTCCGGCGGTCACGAAGAACACCGCGGGCTACCTGCTGCGGCCGGGAATGGATTGGATCGACCTGATGGCCGGATCGGAAGGGACTCTGGGCGTAGTGACGGAGGCGCGGCTGCGGCTGCTGCCCGCGCCGCGGGCCGTGCTGGCAGGCGTCGTTTTCTTTCCGGTCGATGAGGCGGCATTGGCCGCGGTGGATGAGTGGCGCAGCCTGGATTCCGTGCGCATGCTGGAGTACTTCGACGCGCCCTCGCTTGAACTGCTGCGCTCGCGCTTTCCGGAAATTCCAGCGGCGGCTTGCGCGGCGATTCTGTTCGATCAAGGACTCGAGTCCGGCGACGATCCGGAACTGGAGGCCTGGGCGGCTCGAATCGAAGCATCCGGCGCGTTGGCCGAGGACTCGTGGATTGCGCTTTCGGCCACGGACCGCGAACGCTTCCGCCGTTTCCGGCATGCACTGCCTGAACTGGTGAACGATACGGTGCGCCGCGCGGGCGCACTGAAGATGAATACCGATTACGCCGTGCCGGTGGCGCGCAATCGCGAGATGCTGGCGTATTACCGGCAGCGGCTGGAAGAGGAATTTCCCGGGCGGTATGTAATTTTCGGCCACATCGGCGACGCGCACCTGCACGTGAACATCTTCTCTTCGCCGGACGATCCGAAGCACGCTACGAATTTGATTGTGGAGTTCGCGCGCAAGGCGGTGGAGCTGGGCGGGACCGTTTCCGCCGAGCACGGGCTGGGCAAACGGAAAGCCCATTTGTTGAAGCTACAATACTCTCCCGCGCAGATTGAGGCGATGCGGGCGGTAAAGCGGCGGCTCGATCCGCAGAGCCTGCTGGGGCGCGGCGTGCTATTCGGGGCCGAGTAATTCGCGCGAACCGAGGGAGCGCCAGAAGGCGAAGAGCGCGATGCCAAGGAGCATGGCGAGGGTGGCGAGACCATATGGCGCGTACCAGGTGGTCCAGCCGGCGCCGACGATGATGTTGTTGGCGCTGTTTGCGAAGAAGATGGCTGCACAGAAGGCTACCAGCCCGAGCCGCAGCAGCACGAAAATCAGGATGGCGAACAAACCGAAGTAGGCGGCTATCAACTGCCAATGTTGCAGAGACTGCGCAGGCCGGTCGCCGAAGTTGAAGAACACCGCGATCGCGGCGGCCAAAACCGCAGCCAGCAGATGCTTCTTCACCAGCGGCTTTATGGTAAAAACGATCAGAGAGAGGGCGAAGGCAGCTATGAGCACATGGGCCAGCGCCCCGGCATAGCCGCCAATCCAGTGCCTCGTCCCCCGGGCGATCTCCAGGCCGCTGCCGCCCCAGACGATCCACTCGACACCCAGCCACTCGATGATACCGACTGCACTGCCGACCAGAATATGAGAACACACCTGAGGATCCTTCCAACGCCCCGCGAGCAGGCGATTCCAGGTGACGATGGAATGCGGCCAGCGGGCGCGGATTTCGGGTTCGAGCGCGACATATAAGATCCAGAGCACGGCGGCGCCGAGCGCTCATTCGCCGGTGGCTTGGAAGAGCAGGTAGAGCGTGCGGATATCGGGCACGGCATGCACGGCGCCGATCCAGGCCACTCCGGCTAAAGCGAAACGCGCGAACAGCAACCAAAGGAAAATTCCATAAAGGGCCGCCCGGCCAGCAAGGTCAGGTGGAGCGTTCGACCCGACATCCTGTTTCCGCCAGGGCGCGATCACTTTTACCGAGGTGACGCGGTCTTTCCACCACCCGATTTCAACAGTAAGTGCGGTATGCGGCAAGACCGGATGCGGTCCTTTCCAGGCACGAAGCCGATCGGTGGGGCCGCGGGGAATCACGGATGGGGCCGTTTCGGTAAAAGAGGCGATATCGAGGCCGGCGGCACGGAAGACGGACTCGGGGGCGACGGGCTGGGAAAGGCCGCTCGCTTCCGGGTAGGGGATCGCATCAAAGTTGAGCAGCCGGCCCGCGCCATCCAGGCTCGCGGAGACCATGCCCGGTTCGACCGGCGCAGGGTTGTCGCGTGTGAGGTCCCCGAACGGTTCGGCGTAGAGCGGCTGCGTGCTTTCGCGGTATTCGGCGGAAATGGGCGCTTCCGCAGCCAGCCACTCGGACCATTGATGCGGGGCCGGGAGTGTTTTCAGATAGTCCACCAGGTCTCCGCGAGAGTGCAGATCCACGGCAGAGCCCGGCGGGCTTAGGCGAGTAGCCGAAAGAGACCGCGATCTCCCGCGCTTTCTGTACGAGGACTTGCGGTGGGTAGGTTACCGGAGCACGCTGCAACGCATCGCTGGCCTGGCGGAGCAGCGGGAGGGTAAACAGGCCGATGATGATGGCGACAAGGCACGGAACCGAATATTTGAGCGGCAGCCCTTCGGTTTCGCCAGCGGCGGCGATTAGCTTTGGAGAAGGTGTTTCGCCCGCGCAGCGGCGGATGGCGGTTTCAACGGAAGGGTCGATATCCGCGGCGATGGAGGTCATGCTGGTCAACTGCGCGGCTTCCTGCTGCTCCAGGAGTTTCTTGAGGGTCGTTCCGTCGTATGGGCGGCGGCCGGTGAACAGCTCGTAAAGGACGAGGCCTAAGGCGTAAATGTCGCTGCGGGCGGTAACTTCGGCGCCTTTCAGTTGCTCGGGCGCCATGTAGGCGGGCGTGCCGTTGCGGGCTTCCGAGCCGGAAAGCTCTCCGGCAATGGCAGCCAGGCCGAAATCCATGATGGCCACATCGCCGCGCTTGTCGATCATGATGTTGGCCGGCTTCAGATCGCGATGGATGATGCCGCGATCGTGGGCGGCGGCGAGACCCGCGCAAATTTTGCGCGCGGTTTCGAGCGCTTTGTTGTCCGGCAGGCGACCGATGCGGGTGAGCAGGCTAGCCAGGTCTTCGCCATCCACATATTCCATGGAGAGGAACGGCATGCCCGCGTATTCGCCAATATCGTAAACGCGGCAGACATTGGGATGAGACACCTGGCGGGCGATGCGGACCTCGCCGTGAAAGCGTTCCAGGAGGCGTTGATCGCGAGCGGCTTTTTCGGGCAGGAACTTCAACGCGACCGATTAGCCGAGCATGAGATCGGTGGCGCGATAGACCTCGCCCATGCCGCCCCGTCCCAGCAGGGCAATGATGCGATAGCGGCCTCCCAGCAGCGTGCCGGGAACGAAGCGGCCCTCCTCCTCGATGGAGGAGGGGGACGAACTGATAGGAGTGGTGAGAGGGATCGCGACGGTTTCGATGCTGGTGGGCTGGGCGTCGCGATCCATGAACTGATTCTATTTGATCGCCACGGCATTGGGCGGCGAGGCGATGCCGCCTTCGAGGTTCAAGGGAGCGGAAACCAGCATGAATTCGTAGCGGCGGTCGCGCGCACAGTCTTCCGCCAGCGGCGCGAGCACGAACAGTTCGCCGAGAGGCAAACCGAGCAGGGGCAGGGCACGGTAATGCAGCAGACCCTCATCGGCGAAATTCATGGGCAGCGGTTCGACACCGGGGCAATCGGTTCCGATGGCCGCGACGCGGTTGTCCCACAGCCATGCGGCCAATTCCCGGCTTGGCTGGATGCCGGTGCATTTCAGTTTTTCGAAGGGCGCGAGCGCGGATTTCTCTTCCGGGGTGCAGGCCTCGTAAGCTTCCATCCAGCCGGTGCGCACCAGCAGGACCGAACCGTGTTGCAGCTTCGTCCCTTGGGCTTCGAGGGCGCCGGTGAGGTCGGCGAGCGAGTACGCGTCGCATTCGAGCGGCCGCACGGGTTTGCTTTGCGAGTGGCGGAAGCGGAAGGCGTCGATGAGCACGCCGCGTCCCACGAACTTGCCCGCCCAATTATGGATGCTCAGCTTGCGATTGGCGTCTTCGCGAATATCGGCGACCGTCACTCCGTTATAGAACTTTTCGGTGCGGACATGGCCCACGTGGCCCAAGCCATCCCACTGGCTGCCTTCCTGGGTATTGAAATTATCGAGGATGTCGTCATGCGCAGCGGGGCCGAGAGGGAGAACCTTGTGGCTGACGCAGGCGCGCCCGAACAGCGGCGGCTTGGCGAAGCCGATTTTGGCATCCAGACGGAACACCTTGCCCGATTGCACCAGCCGGGCCGCCGCAACGACTCCTTCCGGAGTGAGGAAGTTCAAGCAGCCCAGCGCGTAGTTGTCGCCGAAGACCTCCCAGGAAGAGTCCGCGGGCAAATCCTGGCGAATGGGCAACTGATCGAAGGTAGGGATGTGGGAAAAGTCCATAAGCTGGTGAGTATAACCTGAAGAGCACCAGCTTTGGATGTGTGCGTTACCAGCCGCGGCTCCAACCTAACCGCTCCCTAACGGTCGCGGCTTGGATCGGAGCAAGCCAGGCTGCGCGGGTGCCCGGTTCCTGGTGCTGATGCCGGCCCATCAGTTCCGCCTTCTCGAGAACGTGCCCCTTAATCGCTTCGTCCAGTTCCTGGCGGCCGGCGCCGGCGGACAGGGGAGGGTCGTAATCGAGCGCGTAGAGGCGGAACAGATAACGATGGACCCCGCTGGGCGGCTGGGGACCGCCGTAGCCGGTTTCGCCGAAACCGTTGTGCCCCTGGCGCGCGCCATTGGGCAGCGTTTCGGCGGCCGGCTGGTTCTCGGTAAGTTCGAGAGTGTCCGGAGGAATTCCATAAACGAGCCAATGATCGAACACGCCGGAGGGCGCGTCGGGATCGTCCACAACTAATGCCAGACTCCTGGCATTATCCGGCACTCCCATCCATTTCAGGTCCGGCGAAATGTTGCCGCCGTCTTTGGCATGTTTCTCGGGGATCATGCCTCCGTCGGGAAATGCCCGGCTGATTAGTTTCATTGCCATACAATGCCGCCGATGAACTGGCTCCGCCAGCTTTCGGTTCACGATCCGGCCCACATCGTACATTGCCACCACGCGCCGCGCGCGAGCCATTCCGAGATCGGGATCGACGGCCACTTCCGCGAATATGGCACCGAATGAGTGGCAGGGCGCTTCGCGCGAGTTTAACCGCGGTTTCACGGATGCCGTGCCTTCAAGCGCTCGGCTGCCGTGCCGGAGGAGGAGCGCCTCAAAGGCCTCGTTTCTCGAAGAGTCCGACTGAAGCGCCACTTTCCCTCCGGTGAATTCCACATCGCCGATGCGCGCTCCATAGACCGGTGACGCCTGGTCCGCCACCGCCAACGCGATCAACTTTTGCCGCGCATCCTCGGCCGCCGCCTTTACCGCAGGCGCTACGCTGGCGGTTGACATCGAACCCGCCGTGATCGGCGCGGGCGGCAGGTTGGTATCGCCTAATTGCGCATCAATACGCGAGACTGGAACGCGCAAAACATCGGCGGCAGCCGCCGTCAGGACCGTATAATTTCCGGTTCCGATTTCCTGGGTTCCGGACGCGACCAGAATGCGGCCCTCCGGTTCCAGGCGCACCAGCGCGGAAGCGGGCATGCGCCTGCCGGGGCAAGTTTCAGTTGCCATGCCCCGTCCGATCAGCTTATGGCCGTCCCGCATCGAACGCGGCGCGTAGCTGCGCTTAGACCATCCGAACTGCGCCGCGCCCTTTTCGTAGTATTGGCGCAGATTTTTCCGGTGAACGGCTTTCCGCTTTGCGGATCTACGTCCGCGTAATTTCGGAGCCTGAGTTCGAGCGGATCGAGGTGAAGAGCATAGGCCAGCTCATCCATGGCGACTTCCAGCGCATAGGTTCCGGTGGCGACGCCAGGAGCGCGCATGTAGGTAGGCGTCCCGAGATTTAACCGCACCAGCCGCGATGCGGTGGATGGCGGTCAGTTTACCGCCGGGCGTCGCGCCCAACGTCATGCGCTGGTGGGTGTGCGCGCGCGAGCTCACCGGACCGAACATTCGCGGCCTTTCGAGGCGCCGGGAAGCCGAACCGTTGCGCCACTTCCTCCTGCACGGGGCCGATGTGCTGGGTAGCATCGTGCAAGGTGAGATGGCCGCCGCTCCAGTGCGCAATCGTGGCGTGCGGTTCCATGGGGTTATGGTGCTGGATAGGGGTTGTGTAGATTGCGTCGATTTGACGGCGGCGGCCGCCAGTCCGGTGTTGACGTCGCCCCAGCTTTGATCGCCCGGCTCTGATAAAACACCTCGTCATCCTGGAGCAGCGAAAGCCGCCGCTCCGGGGAGGGCAGGCGGATGGCGTTTTGCCGGTGTGATCGCGGCCAGCACGCCGGGGGCGCGCTCGGCCGCGGCCGTGTCCATGCGAGCGATCGTTCCACTGGCAATGGCGCTCATCACGGGCGCCGCATACGCTAAATCGGGGATGCGAAATTCGGCGGAATATTTGGCCGCGCCGGTCACCTTGGCGGCGCCATCCACGCGCGGGATAGGGTCGCCAATCGCCACGAGTCCATTAGCGCTCATGCGACACCCCGGCCTGCGCCAAGGCGCGAACCACGGCGCGGCGCGCCAGTTCGACTTTGAACGCATTTTCCCGATAGGGCCTTGCGCCCGCGAGGGCGGCAGGTCGATTGAGAGGACCAGCTCATCGGGCCGCAAATCGGTATCGATTTCGGGCGTCGTGCCGGGCAGGCGGTGAAACTCTCCGATCGGAATGGCTCGCGTGCCGCCGCGGCCCTCGACGCGGATGGCGGCATCGAGCGCCGCCAGCGCGATCCGATTGAGATCGATCAGCACCTCCGGCCGCTCCACGCCGTTCTTCATCAAATCGATCAGGCTCGTGCCACCCGCCAGAAATTTCGCTTGGGGCGAAATCGCCTGGATCGCGCCGGCCGCATCCGCCGTGCGCTGGTATTGGAACGGATTCATAAGCTCCTCGAATTGCCGGGCGCTTTCACGGCCGCGACAATGCCGGGGTAGGCGCGGCAACGGCAGATATTGCCGCTCATGCGCTCGCGAATTTCCTCATCGGTGAGCGCAACCGGGCCCAAGCTCCGCAAATCGCGCGTTACGAAACTTGCGCCGCCCCGGCGGACTTCCGATAACATGGCCACCGCCGAGCAGATCTGCCCCGGCGTGCAGTATCCGCATTGCGCGCCGCACTGGCCATGGTCGCAGCCTTTCTTCGTTCCCGTGAGGCCGAGGCGCTCCTGGAGGAGATCGAGCAACGTCACGCGCGGATCGATTTGCAGCCGGTGGACTGTCCCGTTGATTTGAAGTTCCAGCGGAATCGCGTGCACGCGGGAAGCGGCCTCGGCCGGAGTGGCCACGTCTTCCTCGATTATGGGAATCGCCCGAGCGATTTGACGAGGCGGACCGCAAACGGCTCGAGCGCGTGCAGCGCAAAACCGAATCGGAAGCTCGGACTTCCGGTGCAGGCCGACGAATTCTTCCGCATGGCGGACCGCCTGGGGCTGACACCGGAGCGGAAGGCACGCCGGCCGCACCAGCCGCACCCGGCGCGCGGCCTGAGGGTTGCCCGCAAAGGCAGTCACTTGGGGTCGAGCCGGAAAGCGCGCATCACGCAGTCGCCACCGGGAATGCACGGCCCGCTCCCGCCGCGTATGTGGATCCAGCCCGCGCCCGTGATCTGCCCGTTCTGATTGATGCCGGTAGCCGTTTGCAGATACGCCCAGGCGGCGCCCTGTGGAATGGCCGTGTTGAGGTCGATCATGGAGCCGTTTGTGTAGACGAACGCGTGATTGAAGCCATCCGGCGCCACACTGGTGCCCACGACCGTTCCGGCGTCGTTGACCGCATAAGCGTGAGACTGCGCCGAAGCGATGCCGGGAGCGAGCGTCCCCAGGTCCGTTGCGGCGGCGTCGCCGAGTTTATAGAGGAACGCATGCGGGTAGCTGCCGTTGTACAGATCGCCCGTGACATACCCTGCATTACTGATGGCCGCCGGGACGCACGTGGTGACCGGCAATTGGACCATCGCTCCGGCGATCCACAAATAGCATTGCGAACCGCCCTGTGCCGGCCAGAGATGCACCAGAACCAGGCCCGCATCGTTGATTGCCACAGCTTGGCTGATGCCAAGCTGCTCTGTGCCGGGCAATGTATGCATCGTTCCGTTGTATAGCCAAGAGCTGTAAGTGGAGCCATCGAATGCGTAACCCACCGCGGTCCCCCACACGTTGATACCGGTGGCCGCGGTTGTCAGGGCCGGGTTCAGTAGCGCGCCCAGATCCAGCAGGGGCTTGCCCGGCGTGAGCAGGAAAGCGTGCTGCACAGTCGCGCCCGCGGTCGATCCGGCCGAATAGCCGACGATTTGATCGAAAGTATTGATGGCCGTACCGTAACTCAGATTGAAAGCGCCGAGGGGGAGCGTGCCCAAATCGGCCATACCTTGCGCCGTGAAAGCCACGGCGTGCGGATACGACGAATTGTCCTGCGTGTTGAAAACCGCGACCCAGCCAGCGATATGGCCTGCCGCATTAATCGCGGTTCCGCTGCCGGCTTGTCCAGAGGGATCGCCTAATCCGGCGATGCTGTAGAGCCGAGGTTGCGCTTCGGAGGCCGAAACGGCCAATCCGAAAACGATCACTGAAAAGATGGTGTGACGCATAGTGAAGGGCAGAGTAGCATGCGCCCTTTCGACATCACTGTACGTTCCTGCGCCGATCGAAAATGAGTGAAGAAGCGGAGTTTGGCGTTTCACAATTCAGTTGAAGGTCCGGTTCCTCACGCCGGCGACACGCCCGGCCGGAGGCCAGGGGCGCGCCTCGAAACCGGCCGAAGCCCTGAGCTCATGGGGCGTGTGATACTATTCCGTTTTTATTCGAGGAAATTTTCGTGAAAGTTTACGAGAGCAGAGACATTCGCAATGTTGGTGTGGTAGGACACGGAGATTCCGGGAAGACCTCCCTCACCTCCGGTTTGCTCTATACGGCGGGCGCCACGAACCGCCTGCTGCGGGTGGACGAAGGAAACACGATCACGGATTTCGACGAGGAGGAGATCCAGCGGAAAATCACGATTTCCACGGCCGTGGCGAGCGTGGAGTGGAAAAAGGCGCGGATCAACATCCTGGACACGCCCGGTTACAACATCTTCATCAACGACACGCGCGCTTCACTGGTGGCGGCCGATTCCGCCCTGGTGCTGGTGGATGGAGTGGCGGGCGTGGAAGTACAAACCGAGAAGGTTTGGCAATTCGCCAACGACTACCGGTTACCGCGCGCGCTGGTGGTGAATAAGCTCGATCGCGAGCGCGCCGATTTCAACCGCGCGCTGGCCAGCATCCAGGAAGTCTTCGGCCGCGCCGCGGTGCCGATTCAGATCCCCATCGGGTCCGAACGGGATTTCAGCGGCGTGGTCGATCTGATCCGCATGAAAGCATATACGTACGCGCTGGATGGCGATGGCAAGGGCAAGGAAGGCGCGATCCCCGCCAATCTTGCCGATGCGGCCCAGAAGGCGCATGAGGCGCTGGTCGAGATGGTGGCCGAAGGCAACGACGAACTGATGGAGGAATTCTTCGATAAGGGCACCTTGCCGCCGGAGCACATCGTGGATGGTCTGAAAACAGGCGTGCGCGAAATGCGCATTTTCCCGGTGATGTGCAGTTCCGCCGTTCACAACGTGGGTTCCGACCTGATTTTGAATTTCATCGCCGAAAACCTGCCCGCGCCCACGGAACGCGAACCCGTCACGGCTCACCTGGACGGCAAGGAAGTATCGCGCAAAATTGCCGAAAACGACGCGGCTTCGCTATTCGTTTTCAAGACCACGGCGGACCCCTTCGCCGGGCGAATCACGTATTTCAAAGTGATGAGCGGCGTGGTGAAGAACGATGCCAACCTGCAGAACATCACGCGCAGCACGCAGGAGCGGCTGGCCCATCTGAGCGTTCCGCAGGGCAAAACCCTGCAGCCGGTAACCGAGTTGCACGCCGGCGACATCGGCGCGGTGGCTAAGCTGAAAGACACGCTCACCGGAGATACGCTTGCCGATAAGGGTCTGAACATTACTTACCCGCCGGTAAAATTGCCGGAACCTTCGATTGCCTTCGCTATCGAAGCCAAGTCGCGCACCGATGAGGACCGCATGGGCAACGCGGTGCATCGCATTCTGGAAGAGGACCAGTCGCTGCGCTTCTACCGCGACCCGCAAACGCGCGAATTCCTCCTGGCTGGGGCCGGGCAGCAGCACGTCGAAGTGGTCGTGAGCCGGCTGAAGAAGCGCTACGGAGTCGATGTCACTTTGAAGGCTCCCAAGATTCCGTATCGCGAAACCATCCGCGGCACGGCGGACGTGCAGGGCCGCCACAAGAAGCAAACCGGCGGCCACGGCCAGTTTGGCGATTGCTGGATCCGAATGTCGCCGCTCGAACGGGGCGCGAATTTTGAGTTCGTCAATGAGATTTTCGGCGGCGCCATTCCCAAAAACTTCATTCCCGCGGTAGAGAAGGGCATTCTGGAAGCGGCCACGAATGGTTTCCTGGCCGGCTACCCGATGGTGGATTTTAAAGTGGTGCTGTACGACGGCTCGTACCACGATGTGGATTCTTCGGAACTGGCGTTTAAGCTAGCCGCGCGAAAAGCCTTCAAAGCGGCGATGCAGCAGGCCAAGCCGGCGCTGCTCGAACCGATCATGAACGTTGAGATTCAAGCTCCGGTGGAATACGCCGGCGACCTGATGGGCGACCTGAACGGCCGCCGCGGCCGCATTTCCGGCATGGACACCAAGGGCAGCACCCAGTTCATCCGCGCGCAGGTGCCCATGGCCGAAATGCTGAATTACCAGAACGATCTCACCGCCATGACACAAGGCCGCGCTTCCTTCACCATGGAATTCGATCACTACGATTTCGTGCCGCAGCTCCAGGCGGAGAAGATCATCGCCGCGGCAAAGGCGGCGAAGACGGGCGAAGAGGAAGAAGAGGAGTAGGGCCGGCCGCATTCCACGACGGTCGGGCACTCGTAACCTCTCAAACGCAAGGCGAGCTTGCGGGTAAGGTTTTCAGTATCGGCGTTATTCCACGCCGCCGGGATCGTGGTATTTGCCGAATTTTTGGGCGGCTTCGATCAGCGTGGGGTAGAACTGCACGAACGTGGTGTCAGTGGCGCCGTTCTTCTCGTGACAGGTGAAGCAGGCCGCCGTTTTGGGAAAAGGACTATAGCACGGGCCGGTAGATCCGCTTGCGCCTCGAAAGGGCCAGATGAAAAAGTAAGGAAGTACGGTGTTTGGTAGGCCCGGCTGGACTCGAACCAGCGACCCCCTGCTTAGAAGGCAGATGCTCTATCCACCTGAGCTACGGGCCCGAGTTATTGAATAATTGGTTTCCTTCGCCGCGTCAGAATTCCTACTGACGCAACATAGTTGCCCGCACATGGCCCATCATATCAAGCATGGCGCGCCCGGGAACCGCGGAGAGCGCTGTCCGCCTTGGATGCTGGGGAACTGGCCGATCTGCGCGGGCAAGAGCGCGGAGGGCTAGACCAAGTCAGACGTGCTGAAAAAGAACCGCAACTCCACCGCCGCTGTTTCCGCGGCATCGGAGCCGTGGATACAGTTGCGTTCGATGTTGGTTGCGAAGCGTTTCCGGATGGTGCCCTCGGCGGCATTGGCCGGGTTGGTCGCGCCCATTACCTCGCGCAGCCGGGCGATCGCCCCCTCCCGCTCGAGCGCCATGACAATTACCGGTCCCTCGGTCATGAACTTCACCAGCCCGGCGTAAAAGGGCCGCTCTTTATGAACTTCGTAAAATGCGCGGGCCTGCGTTTCCGTCAAACGGGTCATGCGCAAGCCCAGGATGCGGAAGCCGGCCTGCTCGATCATGCTCAGGATCTCGCCGGCATGGCCAGCCGCCACGGCATCCGGCTTGATGATAGACAGTGTACGTTCCATGCTCATAAACGGCTCTGAATTTTCTCTCCCATTTCCGCCGGCGAGGCGCACACCGTAATCCCGGCCTCTTCCATGGCTTTGATTTTGTCCGACGCTTTTCCCGAACCGCCCGAAATAATGGCGCCGGCGTGTCCCATGCGGCGACCCGGCGGCGCGGTCTGGCCCGCAATGAAACCCACCACCGGCTTTTTGACGTTGGCTTTCACAAACGCCGCCGCCGTCTCTTCCGCATTTCCGCCGATCTCACCGATCATGACGATCGCGTGCGTTTCGGGATCTTCATTGAACAGGCGCAACGCATCCCCGAAGTTCGTCCCGATAATCGGGTCTCCGCCGATACCGATGCAGGTGGACTGGCCGATTCCCAACCTGCTCAACTGCCCCACGGCTTCATAAGTCAAAGTGCCCGAACGCGATACCACACCCACGTGGCCTTCCTTGTGAATGTGGCCGGGCATGATGCCGATTTTGCAGCGGCCCGGCGAGATAATGCCTGGGCAATTCGGTCCGATGAGCCGGGTGGGTTTGCCATCGAGGTATTGCCGGGCCTTGACCATGTCGAGCGCCGGAATGCCTTCGGTAATGCACACCACCAGCGGCAGGCCCGCATCGACGGCTTCCATGATGGCGTCTGCCGCGAACGGCGGCGGGACGAAAATCACCGAGGCGTTGGCACCGGTGGCATCCACGGCGGCGCGCACCGTATCGAAAACCGGACGGTCCAGGTGCTTTGTGCCGCCTTTGCCGGGCGTCACGCCGCCTACGACATTGGTTCCGTACGCGATGGCCTGCCGCGCGTGAAAGGTGCCCTCCTTGCCGGTGAATCCCTGGACAATCAGCCGGGTGTTTTTGTCGACCAGTATGCTCATTCCGCTCCTTTACGCCCCCGCCTGCGATTGCTCGCGGCTCAGCCGTACCACTTTCTCCGCGGCATCGCGCATATCCTGGCCGACGGTGAAGTTGAGACCCGATTCGAGCAGAATCTCGCGGCCGCGTTCCACGTTGGTGCCCTCCATGCGCACCACGATCGGCACCTTAATTCGCAGATCGCGCGCCGCCGCCACGACACCTGTAGCCAGCGTGTCGCACCGCAGAATGCCGCCGAATATATTGATCAGCACGGCGCGCACATTTTTGTCGGACAGGAGAATGCGGAAGGCGTTTTTGACCTGCTCGGCGTTGGCGCCGCCGCCCACATCCAGAAAATTGGCAGGGCTGCCGCCCGCGTACTTGATGATGTCCATGGTCGCCATGGCGAGCCCGGCGCCGTTCACCATGCAACCCACAGTTCCATCCAGCTTGATGTAGTTCAAGCCGAACCTGGAAGCCTCCACCTCGAGCGGATCTTCTTCGTTGATGTCGCGCATATCGAGGAGGTCTTTATGCCGGAACAGCGCGTTATCGTCGAAGTTGATCTTGGCATCGAGCGCGTAGACTTTGCCATCGCGCGTCAGGATGAAAGGGTTGATTTCGGCGAGCGAAGCGTCGCTCGCCAGGTAGGCTTTCGCCAGGGCGGCCATGGCCGCCGCCGCGCCATTCACGCTCGAAGCCGGAATGCCCATGCCGAAGGCGAGCTTGCGAGCTTGAAACGGCGCCAAGCCCAAACCGGCGTCGAGCGGCTCTTTCAGAATCAGCTCCGGAGTTTTGGCCGCGACCTCTTCGATCTCCATGCCGCCCGCGGCGGAGGCCATAAATACCGGTTGGCCTTGCACGCGATCGAGCACGATGCCGAGGTACAACTCGCGTTCGATGGGCAGCGTCTCTTCCACCAGCAATCGCTGGACAATGCGGCCCTCCGGCCCCGTCTGGTGCGTCACCAGCGTCATGCCGAGCATTTGGGCCGCGATCTCCCGGGCTTCGGCGGCGTTTTTGGCCACCTTCACGCCTCCGCCTTTACCGCGCCCTCCCGCATGAATCTGGGCTTTTACCACGACGCTGCCGCCCAGTTTTTGCGCAATCCGCTCCGCCTCTTCCGCGCTGAAGGCCACTTCACCGCGCGGCACAGGAACGCTGTATTGGGCCAAGAGGGCCTTGGCCTGGTACTCGTGAATTTTCATGTTTCGATCCGCGCCGCCCGCGAGGCGGCGGCAATTGCTGGAACGTTACACTATATCATGCCGATTTTGCCCCACCTCGAGCGTGTCGTCAGAAGCGAAAACCTTTCCTCTGGAGAAGCGCAGGAGGCCATGGAGGCCATCCTTGCCGGCGCCGCCAGCCACGCGCAAATTGCCGCGTTTTTGGTGGCTTTGCGCATGAAAGGCGAAACGGTGGAGGAACTGGTGGGCTTCGCGCGGGCGATGCGCCGCATGGCGGCGCTGGCCGGCGCCTGGCTGGACCTGGCGGATGGCGAACCGCTGCTCGATACGTGCGGCACGGGAGGGGATGGCGCGGGAACATTCAATATTTCCACGATCGCGGCGTTTGTGGTGGCGGGCGCGGGAGTGCGTGTGGCCAAACACGGCAACCGTTCCATTTCCAGCCGTTGCGGCAGCGCGGACCTTCTGGAATCGCTGGGGGTTGTGGTGGCGGTCACAGCCGAGCGGGCCGCGGCGGCCATCCGGGAAGTGGGCATCGGATTCCTTTTTGCGCCTGCCATGCACACCGCCATGAAACATGCGCACGCCGTTCGTACGGAGCTGAAATTGCGCACGGTTTTTAATCTTCTAGGCCCGCTCACGAATCCCGCCGGCGCGAATGCGCAGCTTGCCGGCGCGCCTTCCCCCCAGGCCGCGGAACTGATGGCCAATGCGCTGGCCGCTCTCGGCCTGGCGCGCGGTTTTGTGGTGCACGGTTCCGATGGTCTGGATGAGATTACGACAACCGGCCCGACGGCGGTATTCGAGATTGCGAACGGCGGCGTGCGCCTGCATTGCTGGCGTCCTGAGGATTTTGGCGTGCAGCCCGCGCCCGCGGCCGCCATAAAAGGAGGAGATGCCATGGCGAATGCCGCGATTGCGCGCGAAGTGCTGGCCGGGTGCCGGGGTCCGCGGCGGGACATCGTGCTGGTAAATGCCGCCGCTGCGTTGATCGCGGCAGGCAAAGCCGGTGGACTGGCCGAAGCCATGCGTCTGGCGGCGGCTTCTCTCGATAGCGGCGCGGCCGCGGCCAAGCTGGCGGCGTTGGCCGAATTCACCCGGGCCGAAGGGCCCGCCTAAGGCGCGATCAAGCCGGCTCGTATCGCATACCGCACCATGCTGGCAGTTTCGTGGACTCCCAGTTTTTCCAGAATGCGGCTGCGGTGAGAATCCGCGGTTTTATAGCTGATCCCCAGGTGCACTGCCGCACCCTTGGTGGAATAGCCTTCCGCAATCAGCACCAATACCTGGCGCTCGCGCTCGGTAAGGGCAAAAACGGCCCGCACGGCCTCTTGATCGGGCACAAACATTACTGTCCGGCGCTGCGTCACATCCGCGGCCGAACCCAGGAAACCGCGGTACATCTCGCCATCCTGCCGCGGCACCCCGGTGGTTTCCACCGAATGGTAATTTCCATCCTTGTGCATCAGCCGGTATTCCATGCGAAACCTCTGGCGGGCTTCGAAGCATTTGAAATGAGTGGCGAGGCACAGTTCCCGGTCCTCCGGATGGATGCCCTCCCACCAGCCATTGCCGAGTTCCTGCTCGAGGGTCCGCCCGCGAAATTCCAGCCAGGTCTTGTTCAGGTAAATGAAAGACCCGTCGGGAGCGGCGGCCCAGACCAAGATCGGCGCGGCATCGGCCAAGAGTCGGAAAGATTCTTCGATGAGGGGTCGTGTGGCGGCTTGCAGCCGTAACAGTTCCGCTTGCGGTTGCGGCGGCCCTTGCGGTTGCGGCACCCAGAGGCGCAATTCGTCCGCGGTTTGCCCGGTGGTTTCGGGCCCGGGCTCTTCAGGCGCCATTTTGGTTTCCGGCATGTTGGGAACTTAAAATATTATGGCCCCCCCGCGCTTCAGGTGAAAGTACTAATTTGATGCCGGATGCCCTTGACAAACCGGATATTTCTGGGGTCTACCGGCGATTTGCCCTCACGGCGGGGCCCCGTTTCAGGAACTTCGTCCCGTGCGCGACGGAATATATTAAGGGTAGCTATGGAAACGCCATGACCAGCGCGGATTGGGATAACCAGTTATTGGTCCGCATGCGCAGCGGGGAGGAAGCGGCCTTCGTGGAGCTATACCGCAAGCTGCAGCCCTCCATTTACCGGTTTGCGCTGCATATGACCGGCAGCCGCAGCGTGGCCGAAGATGTAACCCAGGAAACATTTCTAGCCCTGATCGGCGACGATTTTGGTTATTTGCCGGAACGAGGCACGCTTGCCGGCTATCTTTTTGGCGTGGCACGCAAGCTGGTGCTCCGGTACTTGGAACGGATGCAGAACGGGCCCGAACGGGGTTTCGATTCCGCCGAGTCCGGCCGGCAGGAGCGCACTCCCGCGGCCTCGTTTTCCGACCCGGTAGCGGGTTTGATTGAACGGGAGGGCCTGGAAGAACTGCGCCGCGCGGTGGTTTCGCTTCCGCGGCGGTATCGGGAAGTGGTGGTGCTCTGCGATCTGCAGGAAATCGATTACGCCGATGCCGCTTCTCTGTTGGGATGCCCGGTAGGCACGGTCCGCTCGCGCCTGCACCGTGCGCGGGCGTTACTCCTCGACAAGCTGCAGAGGCGCGAACCGAGATACCGGGTAAGAAGCCTGACCGCGGCTGGGAGCCTCATATGAACTGCGATCGATTCCGCAAGCAGTTGAGCGAGTTCGGGGCCCTCGATGTGCCAGGAGACGCATTGGCGCATCTGGGTACCTGTGCCGGTTGCGCCGTAGCGTACCAGCGGCAGCGAAAGCTGGAGACAGGTCTCAAGCAACTCGCGGCCGCGCAGGCGGAGTGGTCGGCGCCCGCTTATGTGGAAGCCGCGCTGCTGGAGCGATTCCGCTCCGAATCTCCACGGCCGGCTCCGCCAGCCCCGGCCCCACAGTTGCCATTTCTATTCCGGTTTCGTATCCCCGCTCTGCTCGCGGCCGGCGCGCTCGCCGCGGCTTTGGCCCTACTGGTGATTGCGCGTGCGCCGCAGTCGGCGCATATCCCGGAGAAGGCCGTCTCCCAGGTTGCGGAAACCGAAGACGATTCCGCCGTGGACAACGGTTTCATTATGCTGCCATATTTCGCCAATTCAGGAGAGGTGGCCAACACTTCCGAGGACGATGTGGTCCGCGTGGTGATGCCCCGTTCCGCGTTGGTGAGTTTGGGCGTGCCCGTCACCGACGATAGCACTTCGGGAAGCGTGGAAGCGGAACTGCTGCTGGGACAAGGCGGAGTCCCCCAGGCGGTGCGGGTATTGGAGTAAAATCTAGCGGTTCGAGGCTGCTCCATGCATACGCTCCGGTGGCTGTGGATAGCGGGATTCGCGGCAACTCTTTACGGCCAGGAACCCCGCGCCATTTTCCGAAATCCAGAGGTTCGGCTCCTGGGAGCGCAGCCTGGCCGTCCCCGTGAGGTGGTGAAAGGTGCCCCTTATTCGGCCGATGTCTCTACCGAAATTAACCGCACTCTGGCAGACGGAAACAAAATCCACCAGATCGTAACCGAGCGCCTCTATCGCGATAGCGAGGGGCGGACGCGGCGAGAAACGTCCCTCACCGGCATTGGCATCCCGGCGCCCCCCGGTGGCGGTCCGGAACTGGCGTTCATCGACGACCCGGTTGCCGGCGCCAGCTACGTTTTGGACTTGGGCGCGCACACGGCCACCCGGATGCCCTGGCGCGCCCCCAAGTCCGATGGCCCGCTGCGGCGCCAGCTTCGCGTGCGCGCCCAAGACTTCAATCGCAAAGTGGAATCTTTGGCACGCCAGACGATTGCCGGCTTACCTGCGGATGGCACCCGCATCACCCAAACCATTCCGGCCGGGCAGATCGGCAACACGCTACCCATCCAGGTAGTCACCGAGCGCTGGTATTCGCCCGATTTGCAGACTGTGATCCTGGAGAAACGCTCCGATCCCCGTTCGGGCGACTACATCTATCAGTGGACGAACATTATCCGCGCGGAGCCGCCGGCCTCCCTGTTTTCGGTCCCCGCGGATTTCCCGCTGTCCCAGGCGCTGCCGCCGGGAGGCCGCGCCCGCGGGAAGCGGGCGCAACAATAGAGCCGCTCCGCCCACGTGCGCTCACATCTGTGATATAGTGACCCCGAAAAAAGGGGGGTGTAGGATGAAGCGTCAACTCCGCAGCGTCCTTCTCACAGCGGCAGTTCTCGTCTGTTTGGCGCCGATCGCCATCGCGCATCACGGCAACACGGCATATAACACGACGGAACCGTATACAGTAACGGGGACGGTAGTAGAGTTTCAGTTCCTCAATCCTCATTGCATTATCACCCTCGAAACCAAGGACGATACGGGCTCTGTCCAAAAGTGGCAGGGCGAGTTGACGAGCCCCAACCATTTGATCCGCGCCGGTTGGAATGCCCAGTCCCTGAAGCCGGGAGACAAAGTAACACTTACGGGCTGGCGCGCCAAAAGCGGGGCCAACTCGTTGTGGATCACCAAGACCGTGGTGAATGGGGAAGAGTTGAAGACGGCCGCCGGTAATTGAGGCCGCGGAGGAAAACCGTGTTGAACAAGAAAGGCCGCTGGATTCCGGCAACTTTTTTCGCCGCAGCCCTGGGCGGCGGGCCAATGCTATGGGCGCAGCAAAATGGCCGGACTCCGGATCTTACCGGCGTCTGGAATATGCAGAACACGCCGCAGACGCGCTACCATGCCTATTCGTTTTCCGCGCAGGAACCGCCGATGACGCCCTGGGCGGAAGAGCGCTTTAAGGCCAACAAGCCTTCTTTCGGGCCGCGCGCAGTCGAGGATTCGAACGACCCGGTGAACCCGACCACTGTTTCCGCCGTGGGATGTTTCCCGCCGGGCGTGCCGCGCATTTATTTGCAACCGTTCCCCATGGAGGTCATTCAGACCCCGGGCCGGGTAATGCTATTTTATGAGTTCAATCACCTGGTGCGGCAGATTTTCACCGATGGGCGGAAACACAATACAGACCTGGGTCCGACATGGATGGGAGACTCGATCGGAACGTGGGATGGGGACACTTTGGTAGTCGACACGATCGGATTCAACGACAAGACCTGGCTGGACCGGGCGGGACATCCGCATAGCACGGATTTACACGTAGTGGAGCGGATCCGGCGGCCTGATCACGATACCTTGCAGATTGCGGTAACCATGGACGATCCCAAGGCGTATACGAAGCCCTGGAACGATACCCTCACCTTCAAACTGCATCCGACATGGAACATCACCGAGATGAACTGCGAGGATAACGTCAATTTCGACTCTTTTCTGAAAAACGAACAGAAAAGCAAATAGCCCGGGGCGGGTCCGGCAACGTCCTTGCCTTCGGGCGCGCGCTCGCATCCGTTATGCTACACTGTAATCTCGTTGAAAGTAAAGGCGGACGGGTGGCCGAGCGGTTAATGGCAACAGGCTGTAAACCTGTCGCTCCTTGGAGCTACGGAGGTTCGAATCCTCCCCCGTCCACCAGTAACGATCCGCGAATCGATGGAATCCGGCCGTTGTAGCTCAGTTGGTAGAGCGCGTCCTTGGTAAGGACGAGGTCACCGGTTCAATCCCGGTCAACGGCTCCAGCTTTTTCCCAATTCCACACCGCAAGGGAGTAGAAGATGCCGCGAGAGATTATCACGTTCCAGTGCACCGAGTGCAAGAACCGGAACTATTCGTCTACCAAAAACAAGAAGACCACGACGGAGCGACTGGAGCTGAAGAAATTCTGCCGCCATTGCCGGAAGCATCAGCCTCACCGCGAAATCAAGTAGAATATAAGTGCCCCTTGGTGTGCAGGGGCGAACTAGGGGCGTAGGTTTAACGGCAGACCAGCGGTCTCCAAAACCGCGAGTGGGGGTTCGAATCCCTCCGCCCCTGCCAGACCCCGCCATGATTGTAGGGAGTCCGAATCAAAGCAAGGCAGTATCTATGGCTGAGGAAAAGAAGAATTGGGTACAGGCGACCCGCGATTACATTAACGAACTGAAGCTGGAGATGCGGCGCGTCACGTGGCCGAACCGCAAGCAGGTGGAGAGCACGACCGCGGTGGTGATTTTCTCCGTGTTTGCTTTTGCAGCGTATTTCTTTGTCGTCGATTCGATTCTGCAGCGCGGCGAGCGCGCTATCTTTTCCTTTTTCTCAAAGTAGGATTTTATGGCAAGCGACGACCACACTCCGCTAGAGGGCGACGGCGAGCAACCGTTATTTGAAGAGGAAGAAGCGTCCTTCGCGGATGAGCACCTAGAATCGGAAGCCACGGAAGCAGAGGGACCGGCGCCGCAGTCCGAGCCCGCCGCGCAGCCCGCCGCCGGGCAGGCGCCCGCGCCATATGACGAATCCTCGCCGCGGAAGTGGTTCATCATTCACACCTACTCGGGCTTTGAGCAGAAGGTGGCCGAGTCGTTGCGCACCCGCGCGGAGGCCTTCGGATTCGCGGATAAGATCGGGCAGATTCTGATACCGACCGAAGAGGTAGTGGAGTTGCGCGGCGGCAAGAAGGTGACCAGCAAACGGCTGATCTATCCGGGCTACGTGCTGGTAGAGATGGAAATGAACGACGAGCTCTGGCACGCGGTAAAGAACACGCCTCGTGTGACCGGATTTGTGGGCGGCGGCAATGCGCCGGTGCCGTTGAGCGCAGATGAAGTGAACCAGATTCTGTACCGGCAGGCTTCGTCCGCGGAACGGCCGCGCCCGAAGATGACCCTCGAAAAGAACGACACTGTGCGCATTGTGGACGGCCCGTTCGCGACCTTTTCCGGAAAGGTGGACGAGGTCAACACCGAGCGCGGCACACTGCGCGTGATGGTGACCATTTTCGGACGCGCCACGCCCGTGGAGTTGGAATTTCTGCAAGTGGAAAAAGTTTAAGGGATTTCCGTTATGGCAAAGAAGGTTACCGACTACGTAAAGCTGCAGATTCCGGCGGGGAAGGCCACGCCGGCGCCTCCGGTCGGGACGGCGCTTGGTCCGAAGGGCATCAACATCATGGATTTCTGCAAGGCGTTCAACGCCAAGACCTCGGCCAAGGATCAGGAAGGTCTGATCATCCCGGTGGTGATCACGATCTACTCCGACCGCTCCTTCACATTTATTACGAAAACACCGCCGGTGCCGGTGCTGATCAAGCGCGCCGTTAACCTGGCGAAGGGGTCTGCCGAGCCGCATAAAACGAAGGTCGGCAAGATTACCAGGCAGCAGGTGGAGGAGATCGCCAAATTGAAGATGCCCGATCTCAACTGCTTCGAACTGGAATCGGCGGTGCGGTCCGTCGAAGGCACGGCCCGCAGCATGGGCGTCGATGTAATCTAGGCCGTGCGTTTGACTCCGGCCTACACGGTTTGAAAGAATAAGAGATTACCCGCACGTGCGGATGTGGCGGAATTGGCAGACGCGCTAGATTCAGGTTCTAGTGGGGGCAACTCCGTGGAGGTTCAAGTCCTCTCATCCGCACCAAACACAAAACACACAACGTAGGTGTTCTAGCTAAGACTTGATCTGACAAAGTCCATAATTCAGGCAGCGTTCACGCGCGCTCCGCCTGCGCCTCCGCTACGCTCAGCATGGCTTCGCTCCAGCTCCGGCTCCGC
>Ga0070737_10000927_pt1 | contig 49457 bp, 49 predicted proteins | sample Coa_R1_10_FD_66438 | JGI IMG/M metagenome (GOLD analysis project Ga0070737, IMG submission 66438) | Surface soil microbial communities from Centralia Pennsylvania, which are recovering from an underground coalmine fire - Coalmine... | ecosystem: Environmental > Terrestrial > Soil > Unclassified... | reverse complement strand
TGACCGGGATGCTGCGCCAGCAGGGGTTGCCCGGGGCCAGGGCGCGGCGAAGGGGGCTTGCCGACGCCGCCCTGGCCGAGGTCCGGCGGCAGCTGCGCGACAAGACCGGCTGGGGGTCCCCATCGGGACGGGTCCCGATGGGGCGCCCCTTCGTGGGGTCCCTGGTCGGACCCGGGCCTCCCGGGCCCGCGGCGAGGAAGCGCGAGCCCCGCGAGGGGTCCCCGCGAAGCCACTCCGTGGGGCGCCCCGCGAGGGGAACCCCGTGAGGGGTGCCGCTTGAGCGCTATTGCTCTCTCTGCGGCAACGGTCCTGGTCGGGTGACCTCGTCCTCGGCCGGCTTGGCCAGGACCACGGCCGTCCCGGCTCCAGGCGACGTCTACGACCGGGTGACGCTCCGTGCCTGCTCGATCAGCTCGCGCTTCAGGACCTTGCCGGTGGGGCCGATGGGCAGTTGGTCGACGAAGTCCACGACCCGTGGGCATTTGTAGGCCGCGAGCCGGTCCCGGCAGAAGGCGATCAGCTCCTCGGCGGTCGCCTGTTGGCCCGGGGCGAGCTGGACCACGGCTCGGACCTCCTCCCCCAAGCGCTCGTCGGGCAGGGGCACGACCGCTGCCGCGGCCACCGCCGGGTGGGCGTACAGCACTTCCTCGACCTCACGCGGATAGACGTTGAAGCCGCCTCGGATGATGAGCTCCTTCTTGCGATCCACGATGTAGAAGAAGCCGTCCTCGTCGGCGTACCCCATGTCCCCGGTGTGGAACCAGCCGTTGCGCATGACCTCGGCGGTCGCCTCCGGGTTGCGGAAGTACCCCTTCATCACGTTGTGGCCGCGGATCACGATCTCCCCAACGTGGTCGGGGCCGGCCGGGAGAGGCCGGTCCTGGTCGTCGACCACGCGCATCTCCACCCCCCAGATCGGCTTCCCCACGCTGAGGAAGCGCCGATCCTCGCGGCTGCGGTTGGCGCTGGCGGTGGGCGAGGTCTCGGAGAGCCCGTAGCCCTCCAGGATGGTGACGCCGAAGCGATCCTCGAAGGCCTTCATGACCTCCCCCGGCATGGAGGCCCCACCCGAGAAGCAGAGGCGGAGGCTGGAGGTGTCGTAACGGTCCGCCTCCGGGTGGTGAAGAAGGGCGAAGAACATGGTGGGCACGCCCGCGAAGATCGTCACCCGGTCGCGCTGGATGACCTCCAGGACCTTGCTGGCCTCGAAGCGAGGGACCAGGGTGATGGTGCCGGCGGCATAGACGCTGGCGTTCATGACGTTGCTCTGACCGAAGGAGTGAAAGAGCGGCAGCACGGCCAGGGAGACGTCGTCGTCGTGCAGCTGGACGATGCGGTTGGCGCCCACCTCGCAGCACATGAAGAGGTTGAAGTGGGTGAGTTCCGCGCCCTTGGGGCGTCCGGTGGTGCCCGAGGTGTAGAGGATGACGGCCGTGTCCTCCGGCCGGGTCTCGACCATGTCGAAGGGCGCCGTTCCCATCAGCTCGGCCAGATGGTGGGCGCCCTCCGGGGGGGTGCTGCCCGGGGGTCCCGCCACGTAGACGGGCACGTTCCCGACCTCGGCGGCGCCCCTCATGGCCTCGGACGCGAAGTCCTGCCAGGCGATCAGGAGCCGAGGCTCGCTGTCGCGGAGGTGATAGGCGACCTCCGGGCCTTTCAGGAGCACGTTGAGGGGCACGACCACCGCCCCCGACTTCAGGATCCCGTAGTAGGCGATGGGGAACTGGGGGACGTTGGGAAGCATGAGCGCGACCCGATCCCCCGGTCTGATCTCGGCGCCGCGCAGGCCTGCCGCCAGCCGGTCGGAGAGCAGGTCCAGCTCAGCGTAGGTCAGCCGCGACTGGTCGAGGATCACCGCCGGCTTGCCCGGCTTGGCTCGTGCCGACTCGCGCAGCATGACGGCGAGGTTCCAGCCCATGACGCGTAGATTAGGCCCGGCCAGGGGGCGCGAGCGAGGGAATCTTGAGCTCGGCCCAGGGCATCCAACCAGGAGGTGATGGCCGATGCGATGGGCGACGGATGGTGATCGTGGGCCGAGGGAGCTACGCGCCCGAGGGCGCTGGGATGGCTGAGCCGATCCCGAGCCGGGACCTCGACGGGCGCGGCAAGGAGGGCCTTCCCCGGCTGGCAGTGATCGGTGCGGGCTCGATGGGCTCTCAGATCGCCCAACAAGCCGGGCTGCACGGGCTGGCGGTACGGATCCACGACCTCAGTCGCGAGCAGCTCCAGCGTGGCCTGGACTCCAATCGCTCGTGGCTCCGTCGGCGGGTGGAGCGAGGGCGGATGTCGGTCGAGGAGATGGAGGCGGCGCTGGCCCGGGTGCGACCTGCGGCCGACCTGGGTGAGGCGGTCTCGGACGCCGACCTCGTGATCGAGGCCGTGGTCGAGGACCTGGCGGTCAAGCGGTCGGTCTTCGCCGACCTGGGGCGCCTCGCCCCCGAGCCGGCGATCCTGGCCAGCAACTCTTCGACCATCGGTATCTCCCGGCTGGCGGACGTCTCGGGACGGCCCGACCGCTGCTGCAACATGCACTTCTTCTACCCCCCGCTGGTAATGGACCTGGTCGAGATCGTCAAGGGTCCTCAGACCTCGGAGTCGACCGTGGCCCGAGCCCTCGCCGCGGCGCGGGCCATGGGCCGGACGCCGGTCCTGCTCCGTAAGGAGATCGATGGGTTCATCGTCAACCGCATCCTGCACATGGCCACGCAGGAGGCCTACCGGCTCCTGGATGCTGGCGTGGCCTCCTTCAAGGACATCGACCTGGCGGTGGAGAAGGGGCTGGGCTGGCCGCTGGGACCGTTCCGGCTCGGCGACCTGACCGGCCTCGACGTCACCTACAACGCTCGCCTACAGATGTACCGAGCCACGGGGGATCCTCGCTACCGGCCCTCGCCGTCCCTGGAGGCCAAGGTACGAGCTGGGAACCTGGGACGGAAGACCGGCAGGGGCTGGTATGAGTACGAGAGGCAGGACTCGTGAGGAGCATCTCTGTGAGGAGGAACGATGGCGTCCATCCCCACCACGTCCGACGGCAACTCGCAGCCCGTCCGACCTACGACCGCCGAACCGGCCTCTGCGGTCGCGGGTGCAGGTGGTGCGGCCCCTCCCGGCCGTGACACCCCCCCACTGGTCCGCCGCGTCTCACACCTGGGCGTGGCGGTCGCGGACCTGGAGGCCGCGATCACCCTGTATGGCGAGGTGCTCGGCCTGCCCCTGAGCCGTCGCTGGGTGGCAGAGGCGGATCGGATCGAGGTCGCCTCCTTCCGGGCCGGGGACCTGGAGATCGAGCTGATGCAGCCGCTGGATGAGGAGTCGCCGGTGGCCCGTTTCCTGGCCAAGCGCGGTCCCGGCCTGCACCACATCGCCTATGAGGTCGAGGAGGTCGCCTCGGCCCTGGAGCGGGCGCGAGCGGCCGGCCTGGAGAGCGTGGACGAGCGCCCCCGGCCCGGTGGCGGAGGTCGGACCCGGGTGGCGTTCCTGCACCCACGGAGCACCCTCGGGGTGCTGACGGAGCTGGAGGCCCATGCCGACTGAAGACGGCCGGGAGAGGAGGGTCGTGAACGAGAGCGGCCTGGAGCTGAAGCCCGTCTACCGCGCCGCCGACGCTGGTGCCGAGGAGCCCCCTCCGGGTGAGTTCCCGTTCACCCGTGGCATCCGCCCGGACATGTATCGGGGGCGGCTTTGGACCATGCGCCAATACGCGGGCTTCGGCACCGCGGCGGAGTCGAACCGCCGCTACCGCTTCCTGCTCGAGCAGGGTCAGACCGGCCTCTCGGTGGCCTTCGACCTGCCCACCCAGATCGGGTACGACTCCGACCACCCGATGGCCCACGGCGAGGTGGGGAAGGTGGGGGTGGCCATCGATTCCCTGCGAGACATGGAGGTGCTCCTGGAGGGGTTACCCATCGACGAGGTCTCCACCTCCATGACCATCAACGCCACCGCCCCCATGCTCCTGCTCCTCTACCAGCTCGTGGCGGAGGGTCAGGGATGCCCGCCGGAGCGGATTCGGGGCACGGTCCAGAACGACATCCTGAAGGAGTACGCGGCCCGGGGGACCTACATCTTCCCGCCCCAGCCCTCGATGCGCCTGACCACGGACCTGTTCGCCTACTGCCGCCAGCACCTGCCGGCCTGGAACACGATCTCGATCAGCGGCTACCACATCCGCGAGGCCGGTGCCACCGCCGCCGAGGAGGTGGCCTTCACCCTCAGCGACGCCGTGGCCTACGTGGAGGCGGCCCTGGCCGCCGGGCTTCGCGTGGACGAGCTCGCCCCTCGCCTCTCGTTCTTCTTCGCCTGCCACATGGACTTCTTCGAGGAGGTGGCGAAGTTTCGGGCCGCCCGACGCATGTGGGCCCGGATCATGCGCGATCGATTCGGGGCCAGGGATCCCCGCTCCTGGATGCTCCGCTTCCACACCCAGACCGGTGGGGTCACGCTCACCGCCCAGCAGCCGCTGAACAACGTCGTTCGGACCGCGCTCGAGGCCCTCAGCGCGGTGCTGGGCGGGACCCAGTCCCTGCACACCAACGCCTACGACGAGGCCCTTGGGCTGCCGTCGCAGGCGGCGGCCGAGCTGGCGCTTCGCACCCAGCAGATCATCGCCCATGAGAGCGGCATCCCGGCCGTGGCCGACCCCCTCGGTGGCTCCTACTACGTCGAGGCCTTGACCGATCGGGTCGAGGAGGAAGCCCAGCGCATCATGGCCGAGATCGACGAGCTGGGCGGTGCGGTGGCCGCGATCGAGTCCGGCTGGATGCAACGACGGATCGCCGAGTCGGCCTACCGCAAGCAGCGTCGGATCGAGTCCGGGGAGCAGGTCGTGGTGGGGGTGAACCGCTACCAGACCGACTCCTTCGATCGGGTCGAGATCACGCGCATCGGCCCCCACCAGCAGGAGGCCCAGATCGAGGCACTGCGTCGCCTTCGGGCGGAGCGCGACAATGCGGCCGTGGCCAGGTGCCTGGATCGGTTGGAGGAGGCTGCCCGCGGGAGCGAGAACCTCATGTATCCCCTGAAAGAGGCGCTTGCCGCCTATGCCACCATCGGGGAGTGCTGCGACCGCCTGCGCAAGGTCTTCGGCGAGTATCGGCCGCCCGACCTGAGCTGAGCGGCCGCCGCTGCCCTCGTCGGTCGGGGTGGCCGGTCGGCCGATGCCAGCCCCCGGGCGTGCCCTACCGTAGGTGCTCGATATGAGCGACGCAGCCAGACATCCGGTCGACCCCATCAACCGCCTCCGGCAACGTCGGTACGAGGCCAGGCACGGTGACGCCGAGGGGGTGCGGCGTCAGCACGCCAGGGGGAAGCTCACCGCCCGCGAGCGCATCCAGCGCCTCGTCGACCGTGGCTCCTTCCAGGAGCTCGACCTGTTCGTTCGCCACCGATCGCGGATGTTCGACCTCTCCTCCCGCCGGCCCTACGGCGACGGGGTGGTGACGGGGCTGGCCCGGATCGAGGGGCGCGAGGTCGCCGTCTTCAGCCACGACGCGGCCGTGTTCGGCGGCTCGCTGGGCGAGGTCTTCGCCGAGAAGGTCTGCAAGCTGATGGACCTGGCCTACGAGAGCCGGGTTCCGATCATCGGTATCAACGACTCGGGTGGGGCCCGCATCCAGGAGGGGGTCGTCTCACTGGCAGGCTACGCAGAGATCTTCTGGCGCAACGTGCAGTCGAGCGGGGTGGTGCCGCAGCTCAGCCTCGTCCTCGGCCCGTGCACCGGGGGGGCAGTCTACTCGCCGGCCATGACCGACTTCATCTTCATGGTCCATGGGATCGGCTACATGTTCATCACCGGCCCCGAGGTGATCCGGGTGACCACCGGGGAGGAGGTCACCTTCGAGGAGCTGGGAGGGGCCGAGGTCCACAACGTGAAGTCAGGGGTGGCTCACTTTCTGGCCCAGACCGAGGAGGAGTGCTTCGCCCAAACCCGTCGGCTGCTCTCCTTCCTCCCGCAAAGCTCGGCCGAGCCACCGCCCCGAGGGGCGGCCACCGATTCGCCCACCCGGGCCGACCCCGGACTCTCCACGATCGTGCCTGACTCCCCCAAGGAGCCGTACGACATGAAGGAGGTCATCCGCCGGGTGGTGGACGACGGTGACTTCCTCGAGGTCCAGCCGTTCCACGCCATGAACCTGGTGGTCGGGTTCGCTCGGCTCGATGGCCATCCCGTGGGGGTCGTCGCCAACCAGCCTGCGATCATGGCCGGCGCCCTCGACATCGATGCCTCGGTCAAGGGGGCGCGGTTCGTGCGCTTCTGCGATGCCTTCAACCTTCCCTTGGTCGTGTTCGAGGATGTGCCCGGCTTCCTGCCCGGCACCCAGCAGGAGTTGGGAGGCATCATCCGGCACGGGGCCAAGCTCCTCTACGCCTTCTGCGAGGCGACGGTGCCCAAGCTGACCGTGATCACGCGCAAGGCGTACGGTGGCGCCTACTGCGTCATGTGCTCCAAGCACATCCGGGCCGACTACAACGCTGCCTGGCCCACGGCCGAGGTCGCGGTCATGGGGCCGGAGGGGGCGGTCAACATCATCTTCCGGCGTCAGCTTGAGGCCGCCGAGGACCCGGCCGCCCGGCGAGCGGAGCTGGTGGCTGACTACACCGATCGCTTCGCCAACCCCTACGTGGCAGCGGGACGTGGCTACCTGGACGAGGTGATCGAGCCCGCCCAGACCCGTCCGGCCCTGATCCGGGCGCTGCGGCTGGCCCTGCGCAAGGAGCGGACGCGGCCTCCACGCTGGCACGGCAACATCCCCTTGTGATCGGATGCCGGCCGACCTGGGCCCTTCTGGCCGGCGCGCGGGCCGTCGTGGCCGCTGGCCGGGCGTGGTTGGGCGGGGGCGCCCTCTCCGGGGACGCCGCGCCGGCGCCCCGGAAAGCTCTACCCTTCTCCCGTCTATGAAGCTGCTTGAGTACCAGGCGAAGGAGCTGCTGGCCTCACTCGGGATCCCGATCCCGGCGGGGCAGGTCGCCCGCACGCCCGAGGAGGCCGCCCAGGCGTGCGCGGAACTTGGGGCGGTCGCCGTCAAGGCCCAGGTGCCGGTGGGCGGTCGGGGCAAGGCGGGGGGCGTCGTGGTGGCCCGGACCCCTGAGGAGGCGCGGGCCGCGGCCGCTCGGATCATCGGCATGGACATCAAAGGCCATCGGGTCCCGCTGGTCTACTGCGAGGCGGCGCTTGAGATCGAGCGCGAGATCTACGTCGGTCTCACCGTCGACCGCGACGCTCGGGCCAACATCTTGATGCTGTCGGCCCGAGGGGGGGTGGACATCGAGCAGGTGGCCCAGGAGACGCCCTCGGCGATCGCCCGGCTCCATCCCAACCCCTGGCGGGGGCCGCTCGACTTCGAGATCAACCAGCTGATCTGGGAGGCGGGGCTGGGGGATCGAGCCCGCGAGCTGGCGCCGGTGATCAAGCGGCTGTACCGCGCCGTCCCCGAGTACGACGCGGTCACCGCCGAGATCAACCCTCTGGTGGTCACCGCCGAGGGGCGGATCATGGCCGGCGACGCCAAGCTGGAGACGGACGAGAACGCCGCCTTCCGCCACCGCGACCTGGAGGAGCGGTACGCTCCTGTGCTTGAAGGCGACCCGCTGGAGGTGGAGGCCAAGCGTCGCAGCCTGACCTACGTGTCCTTGGACGGCGAGATCGGCGTCATCGGCAACGGGGCCGGGCTCTGCATGGGGACCCTCGACCTCGTCGCCCGGGCAGGGGGCCGGGCGGCCAACTTCTGCGACATCGGGGGCGGGGCGCGGGCCGAGGTGGTCGAGAACGCGCTGGCCGTCATCCTGATGAACCCCAAGGTCAAGGGGATCCTGATCAACGTGTTCGGCGGCATCACCCGGGGCGACGAGGTGGCCCGCGGCCTGGTCAGCGCTCGCGACCGGCTGGGCCTGCGCCTCCCGCTGGTCGTGCGGCTCTCGGGGACCAACGAGGAGGAGGGCCGGGCCATCCTGGAGCAGCACGGCATCGTCCCTGGCGCAAACGGCTGGGAGGCGGCGAAGAAGATCGTGGAGTTGACGCGTTAGATGGCCATCCTGCTACACGCTGACACCCCTGTCATCGTCCAGGGCATCACGGGTCGAGAGGGTACCTTCCACGCCCAGCAGATGCAGGCCATGGGCACCCGGCTCGTGGGCGGGGTCAGCCCGAGCCGAGCCGGCACCACCCACCTGGGCGTGCCCGTCTTCGCCACCGTGGCTCAGGCGGTCCGGGAGACGGGGGCCACCGCCAGCGGCATCTTCGTCCCGCCGGCGTTCGCGGCTGACGCCATCATGGAGGCGGTCGCGGCAGGGATCACCCTGGTGGTCTGCATCACGGAGGGCATCCCGGTCCAGGACATGATCCGGGTCAAGGACTTCATGCGCTGCTACCCGGAGGCGAGGCTGGTGGGCCCCAACTGCCCCGGCGTGCTCACCCCGGGTGCGGCGAAGATCGGCATCATCCCCCAGCGGTTCAGCCGGCCGGGGCCGGTCGGCATCGTGTCCCGCAGTGGCACCCTCACCTACGAGACCATGGCGGCCCTGACCGCCGCTGGCCTCGGCCAGTCGACCATCGTCGGCATCGGCGGTGACCCGGTGCTCGGCCTCTCGTTCTCGGACGTGATCCAGCTCTTCGAGGGCGACGACCAGACCACGCACCTGGTCGTCATCGGTGAGATCGGAGGCTCGGACGAGGAGCGAGCCGCCGAGCTCCTGGCCCGAGGGACACGCCTCAAGGTGGTCGCCTTCATCTCTGGACGCACCGCCCCCGAAGGGAAGCGGATGGGGCATGCGGGCGCGATCGTCTCCGGCGACCGCGGCACCGCCCGGAGCAAGGAGGAGGCGTTCCGGTCGGCTGGGGTGGCCGTGGCCGAGACCACCGACCAGATCGTCGAGATGCTGACAAAGCTCTAACCAAACGCTGGCAACGGTCAGATCCGCGACGGGCAGGGTGTTGGACGGATATGCTGGATGACGTGGCCGCCTACTTGACTCTGGCGCCGATCGTGGCTGGCCTGGCGGTGCTGGTCGTGACCGTCTGGGCGCGACGGGCCCGCCTCGCCGAGGTCCGCGTGCCGGTCCGCGTCCGGGATCCTCGCCGTCGATAGGCTGAGCCTCCCGGACGAGGCCGCGCGCGATGCTGGGCGTAGATGGCCAGCGGCCGTCACGGGGTCGGAGTGATCGAGATCGGGGTGGGGGCGAGCGGGCCCCAGGTCGCCATGTTCCCCGCCGGACCGGGGGTGCGTCGGCGCAACTTGCTCGTGCTCGCGGGGTTGGGGGCGTGGCTGGCCTACACCCGCTTCTTCTGGGACCTGCAGGCGCTTCACGCCACGCTCCCCCGTTGCCCGTTTCTGCTCCTGACTGGCCATCCCTGCCCGCTCTGCGGCGGGACCCGCTCCTTCGCGTACCTCTGGCGGGGAGACCTCGGCCGTTCCTTGGCCCTGTACCCGCTGGGGCCGTTCCTCTTTGTCGCCACGGTGGCGACGGTGCTGGCCCTCACCCTGGCCGTGCTCACCAATCGCGATCTCCGCGTCCGGGTCCCCGAACGCTGGGTGCGACCTGCCCTGCTCGTCGCGGGCGCGGTGATGGCCGTGAGCTGGGGACTCAAGCTGACCGTGCTGCCCAACTGAGAGGGGATCGCGACGCGCTGCCCGGTCCCCAGCGGCCGGGTCCCAGGCGGGCGGGTAGCATGGTCTCGCGGTGGACTTCGAGCTGAGCGAGGAGCAGCGGGCGGTTCGTGACCTCTGTCAGGAGTTCGCCCGCGAGGTGGTTGCCCCCGCCGCAGCCGACCTGGATCGGGAGGGACGCTTTCCCTACGAGATCGTGCGTCAGATGGGGGAGATGGGGCTCTTCGGCCTTCCTTTTCCCGAGGAGTGGGGCGGGGCGGGCGCCGACTTCCTGTCCTACTGCATCGCGGTCGAGGAGATCTCGCGTGCCGATGCGGGGGTGGGGATCACGCTGGAGGCGGCCGTGTCGCTGGGGGCGGCTCCCATCCACGAGTTCGGGAGCCGGGAGCAGAAGGAGCGCTGGCTTCCCGATCTCGTGGCCGGGCGACGTCTCTGGGCCTTCGGCCTGACCGAGCCCCAAGCCGGCTCGGACGCCGCTGCCATCCGGACGCGGGCCCGGCTCAGCGATGGGGAGTGGGTGATCCACGGGGCCAAGCAATTCATCACCAACGCCGGCACCGACATCTCGGCCGGGGTCACCATCAGCGCCGTCACCGGCGAGCGCCCCCACGACGGTCATCCCGAGATCAGCGCCATCCTGGTCCCCAGGGACACCCCCGGCTACGAGGTGCTGCCAGCCTACCGGAAGCTCGGGTGGCGCTGCTCCGACACCCATCCCCTGGCCTTCGACGGTTGCCGGGTGCCGGAGGGGAGCCTGCTCGGCCGGCGCGGGGAGGGCCTGCAGCAGTTCCTCCACACCCTCGTCGGAGGGCGGATCGCCATCGCCGCGCTCTGCGTGGGGCTCGCCCAGGCCTGCCTCGACGCCTCCCTCGCCTACGCCTCGGAGCGCACGGCCTTCGGGCAGCGCCTCTCGCGCCTGCAGGCCATCCAGTTCAAGCTGGCCGACATGGCCACCGAGGTGGAGCTGGCACGCACGATGACCTACCGGGCCGCGGTCGCCTATCAGCGGAACCAGGGCCGAACTACCGGCGAGGTGCGGAAACTGGCGGCCATGGCCAAGCTCTTCGCCTCCGAGGCTTCCAAGCGAGCTGCCGACCAGGCGGTCCAGATCCATGGCGGCTACGGGTTCATCGAGGACTACCCGGTGGCTCGGTACTGGCGGAACGTCAAGGTCAACGAGATCGGGGAGGGGACCTCCGAGGTCCAACGGTTGCTGATCGCACGCGAGCTGGGGTGCGGGTGAGGAGCGGACGAGCGGTCACTCGTCCGGCAGGTCTTCAAGCTTGGGGGTCAGCTCGCACACCCAGCGGCCATCATCCAACCGTCGGATGAACCGTGAGTAGCCGGCGTTGCGAGCCACGTTCTGGAACTGCTCGGTGGTGATCAGGGTGCGGAGGCGGGCGAGGTCGGCGTAGGAGGGATCGCGCATGATCCCGCCCACCACCCCAGCCAGCTCTCGCCACTGACCCTCGCTCAGGGGCTCGCCGTAGCCGGCGATGGTGACCAGGAGGGCGGCGGTGGGGCCAGTGATGGTCTCGGGGAGGATGCGCTCCTGCTTGGCTCGAGCGATGATCTCCTTGCCTTGCTCGATGATGGCGGCGATGCGATCCCGCCGGACCCCGATGATGTCGCGCCCGCTCCCGACCGTCGTCCCCTCCAGGTACCGTGACCCTGCATCCATGAGTTGGAGAAGTATTTTAGGTGCAGCATGTCGGGCGGCCCCAGCTTCCGAGCTCTGGTGCGGGAGTTCGCCCAAGAGGTGGTGCGCCCTCGGGCGGCCCAGGTCGACCGCGAGCGCCAGTTCCCGCGTGCCATCCTGGAGGAGGCGGCCAGGCTGGGGCTCATGGGCATCCTGGTGCCACCCGCGTACGGCGGCATGGGGCTCGACCATGCGTGCTTTGCTGCCTGCATCGAGGAGCTCGCCGAGGCCTGCGCTAGCACCGCGGTCATCGTCGACGTGCATGGGTCGGTGGCGACCGAGCCGATCCTGCGCTTTGGGAGCGAGGAGCAACGCCGCGTCTGGCTCCCTCGACTGGCCCGGGGGGAGGTCCTGGGCGCGTTCGCGTTGACTGAGCCGGGCGCGGGCTCGGATGCGGCCTCGTTGCGGGCGACAGCCCGGCGTCGGGGGCACGAGTGGGTGCTGACCGGGACCAAGGTGTTCATCACCAACGTCGGAGAGGCGGGGCTCTACGTGGTCTTCGCCCGCACAGGCGAGGCGCCCGGCGCCCGTGGCCTCAGCGCCTTCCTGGTGCCCGCCGATAGCCCTGGGCTGCGGGTGGGCCAGGTCTTCGAGAAGATGGGGCTGCACGGCTCCCCGACCGGGGAGCTGGTCCTGGATGAGGTTCGGGTTCCGGCCGCCAACCTCCTCCATGTCCAGGGACGGGGCTTCGAGGTCGCCATGCGCTCGCTGGACTCGGGACGCATCGGCATCTCCGCTCAGGCGCTGGGGATCGCGCGTGCCGCGCTCGGCGAGGCGCTGGAATGGGCACGGGCCCGGGGCGAGGCCGGCCGGGAGGCAGCGCTGGCCCTGGCCGACGTGGCCACCAAGCTGGAGGCGGGGCGGGGCCTGGTCCAGCGCGCCGCGAGGCGATGCTCGGCTGGCTTGCCCTTCACCCGGGAGGCATCGATGGCGAAGCTGTTCTGCACCGACCTGGCCATGGAGGCGGCCTCCGTCGCCCTGGAGGTGACCGCTGAGGCAGGAGAGGGGCAGGGGTTCGGCCGCCACTTCCGGGACGCCAAGGCGCTGCAGATCTACGAGGGCACCAACCAGGTCCAGCGGGTCGTGATCGCCCGTCAGCTGCTCGGGACGTCGACGTTGAGCCGAAGGGCCGGCTCCTCTGACAGGAGGGCCAGGGCACCTGGATAATCAGGCCATGGACTTCAACTTCTCCGACGAGCAGCTGGCGATCCGGGACACGATTCGTGAGCTCGTGCAGGACAAGGTGGCGCCCCGGGCGGCTGAGATCGATGAGAAGGCGGAGTACCCGGAGGACATCGAGAGGCTGTTCGCGGAGAACGGCGTCCTGGCCATCCCCTTCCCGGAACGCTACGGCGGGATCAGCGGCTCCAGCGTGACCATCTGCATGGGGGTGGAGGAGATCGCCAAGGCGTGCGCCACCTCCTCCCTGATCCTGGCCGTCCAGGCGCTGGGCTCCTACCCGATCCTGATCGCCGGGACCGAGGAGCAGAAGCGGCGTCTCTGCCCTCCGCTGGCGCAGGGTCGGATCTGCGCCTATGCGCTCTCCGAGCCTGGCTCCGGGTCAGACGCCGCCTCCCTGCGGACGACCGCCAAGCGGTACGGCGACGAGTACGTGCTCAGCGGCACCAAGGTCTTCTGCACCCACGGCAACATCGCCGACACCCTCGTCGTCTTCGCCAGGACCGATCCCGAGGCCGGCGCTCGTGGCATCACCGCCTTCGTCCTGGAGCGGGAGCGAAGCCCGTGGCAGGTGCTCAAGCTTGAGCACAAGATGGGGATCCGGGGCTCACCGACCGCCCTCCTCGCCTTCGACGAGGTCCGGGTGCCGGCTGAGAACCGGCTCGGAGACGAGGGGTACGGGTTCAAGATCGCGCTCGCCGTCCTCGATCGCTCACGGCCGGGCATCGGCGCCCAGGCGCTGGGCATCGCCGAGGGGGCGTTCCAGTACGCGCTTGGGTACGCCACCGAGCGTCGCCAGTTCGGCCAACCCATCGCCTCCTTCCAGGGCATCCAGTTCATGCTGGCCGACATGGCCACCCAGATCGAGGCGGCCCGGCATCTGGTCTACCTGGCCGCGACCAAGGTCGACGAGGCGGCTCCGGACTTGACCAAGGTGGCCGCCATGGCCAAGCTGTTCGCCTCCGACATGGCGATGAAGGTCACCACCGACGCGGTCCAGATCCTGGGCGGCTATGGCTACATTCGTGACTACCCGGTCGAGCGCATGATGCGTGACGCCAAGATCACGCAGATCTACGAGGGGACCAACCAGATCCAACGGGTGGTGATCGCACGGCGACTGCTCGAGTAGGGATGGCTGGGGCCGCTGGCGGTGGGAGGGCGTGCGCCATGAGACCTCGATATGGTGAGACGGCCGCCTTGGTTCTGAGCCTGTCGATGGGGCGGCCGCGGAGACGGCAGGAGCGACGGAGGAGTGGGGGGCCGTGAGCAACGGATGGATGCCGCCCGGCAGCACGGGGGGAGGCGAGCCCCCGGGCCAGGAGCAGGGGCCACCATCCCCACCACCGTCCCCTGGGCAGCCTCCCGGTCCCTTCCCCTACCCGCCGCCCTACACTCCCGTCCCCTACCCGTCGCTGGCGGCGCCGACCGACAACGAGGCCATCGCCGCGCTCGTGCTCGGCATCCTGAGCTGCCTCTGCTGCGCGATCCTGGGTCCCGTCGCCATCGTCCTCGGTAGCCGTTCGAGGCAGCGCATCGCCTCCAGCCAGGGGATGCTCGCTGGCTCGGGGCTGGCCGTCGCTGGCCTGGTCCTGGGCAGCGTTGGTACCGTCTTCCTGGGCCTTGAGATCCTGTACGTCCTGGTCGTGGCCCTGGCCGCCTTTGCCAGGGGCGGTTGAGGTCTCCTCCCATGGCCACGACGCCGGCGCCGAAACCGTCGTGGCCCTATGGACGTTGAACCTCTGGAGGGACTGTTGGGATTGGCGACATTGCCTGACTCATTGGCGCCCGGTTCGGCCGCTGTCCCGGCCGGGGGCCCCTGCTCGCGTCCTCGGCAGGGTCGGGGTGACCTCGGCCGGGCCGTGCCCGGCACGGGGCATCCGTAGAATCACAGCCCGATGGCCACCAGCCTCTACCCGGCCGGCCCACCGCCGCGGCGGCATCCCTGGCGAAAGCTGCTGGCTGGGATGGCGCTGGCGGCCATCGGGCTGGCCGTGCTGGTTGGCGGGTATGGGACCGCGCGTGTGTTCGACTTCCTGCACAGCGTGGCCAACCTGAACAACCCGGTGGATGTGATCCGCAACCAGGTGGCGCCCCCGCCGGGGTCGATCGCCTACAAGCTCCAGCACGGTCAGCAGGTCAACATCTTGGCGCTCGGCTACGGCGGGTCCGAGAACGACGCGCCCTACCTCACCGACACCATCATGGCGGTCAGCATCGACCCGGCCAGCAAGCGGGTGGTGGAGATCTCCATCCCTCGGGACACCTGGGTGCAGATCAACGCCTACCAGAGCGGGATCGCCGACCAGGAGAAGATCAACGCCGCCTTCGAGATCCCCAACATGCCCAAGGCCTTCGGGACCGGTCCTCTGTACCCTCAATACCAGGGCAAGGACGGGCCCGGGCACCTGGCCGAGGACACCGTGACCCGGCTCACGGGGATCCGGTTCGATCGCTATGTGGCGGTGGACTTCAAGGCCTTCCGGGACGTCGTGGACACCCTGGGAGGCATCACCGTGCACATGGACACGCCGCTCGACGACTGCCACTACCCCGACTACCACGACGGGTACCTGAACCACGGGGTCCCGCCGGGGTACCCCTGCCCGCCGGGTTCCGGGATCCACTTCCCCGCTGGCACCTACACGGTCAACGGCGAGCAGGCGCTTGAGATCGCGCGTTCCCGACACGCCAGCGAGCCAGAGCAGGCCAGCGACTTCGCCCGCGCCAAGCGGCAGCAGATGATCCTCTCCGCCATCAAGCAGAAGGCGATGTCGATCGATGCCCTCCCCAAGGTGCCGACCCTGATGAACCAGCTCCAGGGCGAGTTCCAGACCGACCTCACCCTCAACGACATCACCGCCCTCTACGAGTTCATGCGCAGCGTCCCCAACAGCTCCATCGGCCACTTCGCGATCACGAACACCAACCTGCTGGTCGACTTCGGCCCCGGCTCAAGCGGCAGCTGCGGGCCCTCAGACCAGTACGTCCTCTGCACCCAGGACCCCACCTACCAGATGTGGCACGCCATCTTCTCCCGGATCTTCGTGCCCACCCAGGTCCTTGACGAGCGGGCGCCAGTGGAGCTCGTCAACGCGACCTACTCCCTCACCGACCTCCAGGATCGGACCGCTGACGTGCTGCGCCAGCTCGGCTTCCAGGTGGCGGGGACGGCGCGCGGCCAGCACAGCGACCGCACCGTGATCTACGACGAGTCGGGCGGCAAGTATCCCCAGACCGTCGCCTGGCTGCAGAGCTTCTTCGGGGCCGAGGTCGCCTCGACTGCGCCGAGCGCTGCCGCCCCGGCCGTGGGGGCGGCGCCCGGGAGCTTGGTGGTGGTCATGGGCTCCGACTTCGGGCGTCACTGGCTTGGGATCGGCTGAGCCCCGGTGAGCGGCCGTCGGGATCTGGTGGCCGAGTTCCGGAGCGGCAACGTTCGCGGGCTGGCCCGGGCCATCACGCTGGTGGAGCAACGCGACCCCTCGGTGCGCCATCTGCTGACGACGCTGGGTGGTGAACTCCGACGACCCCAGGTGCTGGGGTTCACCGGTGCGCCCGGGACCGGGAAGTCGACCTTGGTCGATGCGCTTGTGGCCCTCCTTCGCCGTCGTGACCGTACCGTGGCCGTGATCGCGGTCGATCCCAACTCCCCCTACTCGGGGGGTGCCATCCTCGGCGACCGCATCCGCATGCAGAGCCATGCCTTGGATCCTGGGGTCTACATCCGCTCCATGGGCGCCCGTGGCCATCTGGGGGGGCTGTCCGTGGCCAGCCGGGAGGCGGTGCGCCTGCTCGGCGCCTTCGGCTTCCAGCTGGTGATCCTGGAGACGGTGGGGGTTGGCCAGTCCGAGCTGGAGGTGGCCGCCATCGCCGACAGCACGGCGGTCGTGCTCACCCCGGGGTTGGGGGACGACGTGCAGATGATCAAGGCCGGGATCATGGAGATTGCCGACGTCTTCGTGATCAACAAGGCTGACCTGCCCGGGGCGGAGAGGACGGTGCAGGAACTGCGAAGCATGCTCAGCCTGGGACCTCGATCCGGGTGGCGCCCCCCGATCGTGACCACGGTGGCGACCACCGGCGAGGGGGTGGAGAAGCTGCTGGAGGCGTTCGAGCAGCACCGTGAGCACCTGGAGCGGAGCGGGGAGGGCCACCGGCGGGCGGAGGCCCGGCTCAAGGACGAGGCCGCCGACCTGGTGGCCGAGTGGGCGCGGGCGGAGGCCAGGAGGTTGCTGGACGAGGACCCGGATCTGGCCGCCCGCCTGCTGCGCGACCGCGTCCCGTACGCGGCGGCGGACGAGATCCTAACCCAGCGTCTGGCCTCGGGGCGGCCGGCTGGGCCGTCGTCGGGACGGCGGGACGAGGGAGCTCACCCCCGGCCCCGATGAGGACGAGGTGCCTGCGGGAGCGGCGGGGGCGCCGGGCTGGGGACGTGCCGACCGGCCCGGGGCCGAGGCGCCCCGGCCCCGATTCGGTCCGCATCCGGCCTTGCCGCGGCCCGGCAGGCCATATCATCTAGGCGTCATGGCCTCGCACGCGCCCGTCAAGCCAGTCCGGATCGTCCTCGCCAAGGTGGGTCTCGACGGCCACGACCGTGGGGTCAAGGTGGTGGCCAGGGCCCTGCGCGACGCCGGCTACGAGGTGATCTACACCGGGCTCCGGCAGACCCCGGAGATGGTGGTGGAGGCGGCCCTGCAGGAGGATGCCCAGGTGATCGGGCTGTCGCTCCACTCCGGGGCGCACATGACCCTCTTCCCGGCCGTGATCGAGGAGCTGAGGCGCCGGGATGCCGAGGACATCGTGGTCTTCGGGGGTGGCATCATCCCCGACGAGGACATCGCCGAGCTGAAGCGCATGGGCGTGGCCGAGATCTTCACGCCCGGGACCCCGCTCCAGGATATCGTCGACTGGCTCCGACGGCGGTTCCCCGAGCAGGACGCCCCTCCCTCCCCCGCGGCCTCGAGCTGACGCCGCGTCGCTAACGTCCCCTTTCCCAGCTTCTTCCCAAGGCTTCCTCGAACGCCGGCTACGGTGGGCGCGGGCCGGAGCTCACCTGGCCCGGTCGTTTGGGAGGCATGCGGATGAGAGTGCATCGCTCGTTGCTCGTGGCCGGTGCGATGGCCCTGGCGGTTCCCGTCTCGGGCGCGGCGGCAGGGCCGGGGGCCGACGTTACCTTGACGCCGATCCAGCACCTGGTGGTGATCTTCCAGGAGAACGTCTCCTTCGATCACTACTTCGGCACCTACCCCAACGCCCTCAACCCCCCGGGGGAGCCAGCCTTCCATGCCCAGCCGGGAACGCCCCGGGTGAACGGGCTCGACCAGTCACTGCTCACGGCTAACCCCAACCTGTCCAACCCCCAGCGGCTCGATCGCAGCCAGGCCCTGACCTGTGACCAGGACCATGACTACACCGCCGAGCAGTTGGCCTTCGACCACGGGGCCATGGACCGCTTCGTCCAGGAGACGGGGAGCAGCCTCAGCGTCCAGCAGTGCACGGGCAAGGCCAGTGGCACCGCTCCCAACTACGCCGTCATGGATTACTACGACGGCAACACCGTGACCGCGCTGTGGAACTACGCCCAGCACTTCGCGATGAGCGACAACTCCTATGGGACCACCTTCGGCCCCTCCACCCCGGGGGCTCTGAACGTGGTCGCGGGCAACACCTTTGGGGCCACCTGCGGCCCCTCTCGAGCCGTGCTGGGGGCGTCACCCTGCCCGACCGGCGTCGGCCAGGCCGGCCCTGCGGTCCCTCAGGGGCCGGGCACCGACTTCAGTGACGCCGATCCCTACTACGACGCCTGCTCCTCGGGCTCGACCATCGCTATGGGCGGGAAGAACATCGGCGACCTCCTGAACGCCAAGGGGATCACCTGGGGCTGGTTCGAGGGGGGGTTCCGACCCACCTCCCGCAGCTCCTCGGGGGCGCCGGTGTGCGGGGCGAGCCACACCAACCTCGGTGGCCATCAGGTCACCGACTACATCCCGCACCACGAGCCCTTCCAGTACTACCCCCAGACCGCCAACCCCCTGCACCTGCCTCCGACCTCGGTCGCCATGATCGGCCACACCGACCAGGCCAACCATCAATACGACCTGAGCGATTTCTGGGCCGCGGCCGAGCATCACAACCTCCCCGCGGTCTCCTACCTGAAGGCGCCGGCCTATGAGGATGGCCACGCTGGCTACTCCGACCCGCTCGATGAGCAGCGCTTTTTGGTCGACACCATCAACCGGCTGGAGCAGCTCCCAGAGTGGCGAAGCACGGCGGTGGTGATCGCCTACGACGACTCCGATGGCTGGTACGACCACGTCATGGGACCCGTCCTCACCCAGTCCCAGACCAGTCTGGACGCGCTGACCGGCACCGGCCAGTGCGGGGCCAGCGCCGATCGGGTGCCCAGCGCGCAGCCGGCGCGCTGCGGCCTGGGGCCGCGGCTTCCACTGCTCGTGATCTCGCCCTGGGCCCGGCAGAACTACGTCGACCATGCCCTCAGTGACCAGACCTCGATCGTGCGCTTCATCGAGGAGAACTGGGGGCTGGGGTCGATCGGAGGCGGCTCGGTCGACACCATCGCCGGCTCCCTGATGGGCCTGTTCGACTTCCACCATCCGGTGGGCCCGCTCTTCCTGGATCCGACCACGGGCGAGCGGACGTCGGGCTGACGAACCTCTCCCTGTTGCGGGGTCGGGGCGGCGTGATCCGCCGTCCCGGCCTCCTTTGGGGCGGTGCACCTCGCCCCTGGCCGCCCCGGCCGGGCGGTCCCTTCCCTGGAGTTGCTATGGTTCTTCGGCGGACCGCCCCCCCATCCCGCCCGGGCGGGAGGCAGGGGATGGGCGATCGCATTCCAGGAGCGTCGGGATCGTATGGAACTGAGGGCCACCAAGAGACAGATCACAGGGAAGGCGGTTCGCCGCCTCCGCCGACAGGGCCGCTTGCCGGCCGTCCTCTACGGCCATCGCACGGCCGCCACCAGCCTCGAGGTCGACGGGCATGAGTTCGAGCGGGTCTACGCCAGGACGGGCCGGACCCAGCTCATCGACCTGGTGATCGATGGGGGGAGACCCCACAAGGTACTGGTCAAAGAGGTCCAGCTCTCACCGCGTCGCAACACCCTGCTGCACGTCGACTTCCACCAGGTCAGCCTTCGTGAGCGCCTCCAGGTCGACGTCCCGGTCGTCGTCACCGGGGAGGCGGAGCCGATCCGCGCCGCCCAGGCCGACATCCTGCTCGTCCTGCACTCGGTGCGGGTCGAGTGCCTACCGGCCAGCATCCCCGAGGCGATCGAGGTCGACATCTCCGGGCTCGCCAACGTCGACGACGTGGTCCGCATCGCCGACCTGAGGTTGCCCGAGGGGGTGACGGCGATCGGTGACCCCGAGGAGGTGGTGGTGAAGCTGGCTGCGCGACGCGTGGTCGAGGAGGCGGCAGAGGCCGAGGTCGCCGCCGAGGGGGCCGCCGAGGCCCAGGCGTCGGAGGAAGCCTAGGCCGACGGCGTGGCGCCGTGGCCGCCTTGCTGACGATGACGGACGTGCTCGCCGGGGTCCTGGGGCAGACCTGGGAGGTCCTGACCCGGGTGGCCGGTGGGCTCGTCCTTTTCGCAGTGATCTGGCTGGTGGCCAGAGCGGTCCAGGGGGTGCTGGACCGGGCGCTGTCCCGGCGCAGCGTGCGCGCCGACGTGGCCCTGCTGGCCGGGCGCGTGATCTACGCGGGCATGATCGGCCTGGGGGTCTTCTTGTTCGTCGCCGTCGCCCTGGGCAACGCCCTGGTCGGCGTGGCCGGGGTCCTGCTGGCCGCTGCCGTCACCAGCCTTGGCCTCCAGGACCTGTTCAGGAACTACGTCTCGGGCTTCTACGTCCTCACCGAGGGCAACGTTCGGATCGGCGATCTGATCGAGACCGGAGGGTATCGGGGGGTGGTGACCGAGGTGCGGATGCGTGTCACCTACCTGCGCGGCGCCGCCGGCGAGGTGATCGTGGTCCCCAACAGCGAGCTCTTCACCAAGACCCTGGTCGTGTCCCCGGTCCCCCCTGGCTGGGGCACGCCCTCCCAGCCGGAGCCCTCACCGAAGCCGCCCTCGCCTTGAGCCTCCCCGCTGACTCAGCGGAAGGCCCCCAGGATGACGCGAACCAGGCTCTCGAAGTCCTCCTCGGGGAGTTCGGTCTCCTCACGGAGCAGCTGACGCATCTCTCGGGCGGCCAGCTCGGTGTGGACGCCGGCCTGATACTGGCCGGCCAGGGAGCGAAGGCGATAGGTCCAATCCGGGCGGTCGCTGGAGGTCTCCAGCTGGGCGTCGATCCCGTCTAGGGGCAGGTAGCGACTCCAGAGTTCGACCTCGGCCTGCCCCGAGTCGGGTGAGTCCGAGAGGTGGAGGATGTTGACGCCCCCGCCGATGCCGTAACGCTCGCGCAACGAGCCCGGCCGAGCCTCGCCGATTCGCGTCTCCCCCAGCTCGTAGCGCATGCGCTCCAGGGCCGTCGGCGAGGCGGAGATGCGGCCGACCAGCACCGGCAAGGCGGTCATGAACTCGACCAGCCAGGGGAAGAAGGGGCGACCGCGCAGGAAGTCGTAGTGGCGCTCGATGAGCTCGGTCGGGGGCCGGTACCAGGTCAGCCCGTGCAGCCTCCACTCGCGTTGGGACCCAAGCCAGCGCCAGAGGGCAGCTCGGACCGGGAGCCGGTGCGCGCCATCGGGCTTGAAGATGATGAGGGCGTCGGTCACGGCGCTCAATGGTAGGGCGACGAACGGTGGGCGGGTCGGCCCGTCGGTGAGCTACTCGGTGATGGGGTGGTCCCGTGGCCCTGGCTCGTAGAATCGCTGTCCCTCCAGCTCCTCGGGCAGGTAGCGCTGCTCGACCCGGCCCTCGGGATGGTGGTGCGGGTACTGGTAGTCACGGCCATAGCCCAGCTCGCGCCCGAGCGCGGTCACCGCGTTCCGCAAGTGGAGCGGCACCGGGAGGTTCCCGGTCTCCCGGATCGCCTCCCGGGCGGCGTGGTAGGCGCGCAAGGTCGAGTTGGACTTGGGCGCCCGGGCCAGGTAGATGGCTGCCTCGGTGAGGGGGAGGAGGGCCTCGGGCATGCCCACGAGGTGGGCCGCTTGCTGGGCGGCCACGGCGATCGGGAGAGCCCCGGGATCGGCCAGCCCGACATCCTCAGCGGCCAGGATCACCAACCGGCGGGCGATGAAGTCGGGCGCCTCGCCCGCCTCCAGCATCCGGGCCAGCCAGTAGACGGCGGCGTCGGGGTCGCTGCCGCGCACGCTCTTGATCAGGGCTGAGGCCAGATCGTAGTGGAGGTCTCCGGCGCGGTCGTAGAGCAGGTGCGGTGCCTGGAGGGCGCGGCGGACGGTGTCCACGGTGATGGTGCCCCCGGCCAGGGCGAAGGCCGACTCCAGGGCGTTGAGGGCTACCCTGGCGTCGCCGCGCGCCCCCTGGAGCAGGGCCTCGAGGGCGTCGTCCTCAAGGCTCGCCCCCAGCTCGTCGAGCCCCCGACGCACGAGCGTCTCCAGGTCTTGCCGGGAGAGTGGCTCCAGGCGAAAGATCTGCGACCGGGAGAGCAGCGGCGAGATCACCTCGAAGGAGGGGTTCTCGGTGGTGGCCCCGATCAGGGTGAGGGTGCCGTCCTCCACGTAGGGAAGGATCGCGTCCTGCTGGGCGCGGTTGAAGCGGTGGAGCTCGTCGATGAAGAGCACGGTACGGAGGCCACTGCGCCGGGCCTCGCGGGCCTGGGTCACAACCCGACGCAGGTCGGCCACGCCGGCCGTGACCGCGCTGAGGTTGACAAAACGGGATCCCGTCGCCATCGCGACGATGGCGGCCAGGGTCGTCTTGCCCGAGCCGGGCGGGCCCCAGAGCACGATGTTCGGCAGGTGCCCGGACGTGGCCAGGGCCCTCAGGGTGGCGACCACCTCGCGCTGGCCGACGAAGGCGTCGAAATCGCGCGGCCGGAGCCGGCTGGCCAGGGGGGCGTCGGGCCCGGGGCTCGGCTCCTGGGGCAGGGCGGTCGGCCCTCTGGCCGTCGGGCGCCGTTCCTTGGGCGCCTGGCTCGGGAAGAGCTCAATCTGCTCGATGGGTTCCATAGATGGAAAGATAGGGCTCGTCCCTGGGTGGTGCCGTGAGAAGGTAGCCTGTCGGTAGGAGTGAGGGCAGGCAAGCTCTCTTCACCGTGAGGAGGCCGCGACGCGCCATCCGTCCGAGCCGGAGATACCGACGTGAGGAGCCCGCATGACTCGCCTCTACCTGGTCCGTCACGCTGACGTGGAGAACCCTCGCCGCGTGCTCTATGGTCATCTCCCCGGGTTCTCGCTCAGCGAGCTGGGGAGACGGCAGGCGATCGAGGTCGGCCGCAGCCTCCGGGATCGGAACGTGCGCCGCATCCTGCACAGCCCGCTGGATCGAGCCGCGGAGACCGCGCGCCTCATCTGCCAGCAACTCCCCACCCCGGTGCCCCTGATCGCGGACCCCGACCTGCGGGAGGCGGACTTCAGCCGGTACCTGCAGGGCGTCCCCTACTGGCAGATCCCCCTGCGCCGCCCGCTCTGGTTCGTGCACAAGGCACGGCGGGGCCTGTTGCCGGGGGACGAGCCGATCGAGCAGCTCGGCGGCCGGGTCCTGGCGGTCGCCCTGCGGGTGGCGCGCGAGGACCCCGAGGGGACGTCAGTGCTGGTGAGCCACGCCGATCCCCTCCAGGCCGCCTGGGTGATCATGGACGGCCGCCCTCACACCGAGCGGGAACTGTACCGGAAGCCGGTGGACCGGGCCGGGGTGCTGGAGGTCCAGGTCGAGGGGGACCGGCTGCGGGTCGTGACCTACGTGGAGCCGGCGAGGTCGGCCGCCGATGGCCGGCGGCCGGGCGGAGGCGACCCCGATTCGACGTCGCCGGCGGCGCCTGGGGGCGCCGGCGGCCCGACCGGGCGGTGAGCCGACGTTTCCCCAACGGCTTCCTCTGGGGGTGCGCCACCGCCGCCCACCAGGTAGAGGGTGGCAACCACGGGTGCGACTGGTGGGAGTTCGAGCGTCGGGGCGGCATCAAGACCGGGGAGAGCGCCGACCCGGCCTGTGACCACTACCACCGCTTCCGAGAGGACTTCGCGCTCCTCCGCAGACTCAACAACAACGCACACCGGCTCTCGGTGGAGTGGTCTCGGATCGAGCCAGAGCCGGGGGAGTTCGACACCGTCCAGATCGCCCACTACCGGGAGGTGCTCTCCGAGCTGCGAGCCCAGGGCATGGCCCCGATGGTCACACTGCACCACTTCACCTCACCGATCTGGTTCGCCCGTCGGGGGGGATGGGCCGCGCCGGAGGCGGTCGAGGCCTGGCTGCCCTTCGTGCGGCGGGTGGCGAGGGACCTCGGGGATCTGGTCGCCTTGTGGTGCACGATCAACGAGCCCAACATCTACGCCTACCAGGGCTGGCTGACGGGCGAGTTCCCGCCTGGGCGCCGCGGTGACCTGGTCGGCGCGCTGCGGGTGCTGGCCAACCTGCGCCGGGCGCACGAGGCCGCCTATCGGGAGCTGCACCGGCTCACCCCGGATGTCCCGGTGGGGCTCGCTCACCACGAGTGGGTGCTGGAGCCGGCTCGACCCGATCGGCGTCGCGACCGGCTCGCCGCCGCCATCGGGCGGGGCTTCATGGGCCGTTGGCCGGTGGGAGGGCGGCTGCGTCCCGTGCTCGAGGCGCCGGCCGACTACGTGGGGCTGAACCACTACACGGGCTCGCTTGTCGCCTTCGACCTCCGAAGGCCGGGGGAGGGATTTGGACGGCGCCTCAACCCGCCGGGGGTGCCCGTGTCCGACTTCGGCTGGGCGGTGCGCCCACCGTGGCTCCGGTCCTCGCTCCTCGCCCTACGCCGCCTGGGCAAGCCGATCTACGTCACCGAGAACGGCATCGCCACCGCTGACGATCGGGTGCGGGTGCGCTTTCTCGGCGACGTCCTGGAGCAGCTCTGGGGCGCGATCCAGGAGGGGGCCGACGTGCGTGGATACTTCCACTGGACGTCGCTCGACAACTTCGAGTGGCACCATGGCTACTCGATGCGCTTCGGCCTGATCGCGGTCGACCTCCGGACCCAGGAGCGCACGGTCAAGCCCAGCGGTTGGCTCTACGCCGAGATCGCGGGGCGCAACGCCCTGCCCGATCCGGGCCTTGGGGAGGGGACGCGGCCGATCTTCGGAAGCGCCTAAACTGCCCTCTCGTGAGGCTCGGACTGACGCTCCCCTACACGGAGCTGCCCCGAGAACTGGTGCTGGAGATGGTCGGCGCTGCTGACCGTCTCGGCTACGCCACCGTCTGGGTGCCCGAGGCCTACGGGTGGGATGCGTTCACCGTGCTGACCGACCTCGCCTGTCACACCGAGCGCATCCGGTTGGGGACCGGCATCGTGAACGTGTTCAGCCGCAGCCCGGCCCTCATCGCCCAGAGCGCCGCCTCTCTGGACCGCATCAGCGGCGGGCGCTTCGTGCTCGGCCTGGGCACCAGCGGCCACCAGGTGATCGAGGGCTGGCACGGCGTTCGCTTCGAGCACGGGATGCGGCGCCTGCGGGAGACGATGGACATCGTTCGCACCGTGCTGCGAAGGGAGCGGCTGGTCTACGAGGGCGAGGTCTTTCGGCTGGGCATGGGGCTCAAGCTGATCACCCACCCGGTGCGCGATCGCATCCCCATCTATCTGGCCACGCTGACCCCAGCGGGGATCGCGCTGGCGGGCGAGGCGGCGGACGGCTGGCTGCCGGTGTTCTTCTCGCCCCGCCACTTCGAGTCCCTGATCCGCCCCCACCTGGCGCGGGGAGCGGCGCGCTCCGGCCGTTCGCTGGAGGAGCTTGCCGTCTGCATCTCGCAGCCGGTGGTGGTGACCGAGGACCTCGACGCCGGTCGGGACGCGGTCCGTCCCCACCTGGCCCTGTACATCGGGGGCATGGGGTCGCGTCAGCGCAACTACTACCACCAGCTCTTCTGCCGGTACGGGTTCGAGGCCGAGGCGCGGCGCATCCAGGACCTCTACCTGTCCCGGCGTCGGGCCGAGGCCGAGGCCGCGGTCACGGCGGAGATGATCGACCTGGTCACGGTCATCGGCCCGGTGGAGGAGTGCCGGCGACGGCTCGCCGAGCTGGAGCGGTACGGGGTGGACGAGGTGGCCATCGGCCTGCAGGTGCCGGGTGGAGGGCTGGACGACGTGCTCTGTGCCCTGGAGGCCCTGGCGCCGGTGGGGGCGAGCCGATGAGCGTGCCCATCGCTGCCCGGGCGGAGAGGTGGCGCCCCCTGCGGGCGCTGCGCTGGTGGGTGCTGGTTGCCGTGGTGGTGGCCTGCCTTGGCTACCTGCTCATCTCGGTGACGGGCGCCACCGCCGAGTACTACCAGACCATCCCCGAGCTGCACCGCCACCCGACCACGGCGAAGGTGCGGGTGCTGGGCACGGTGCAGGGGGGCATCGTCCGCTCCGCCGACGGCCAGGAGGTGCGCTTCAAGATCGCGGGAGGTGGGCAGACGATCCCGGTGGTGTACCGCGGCACCCTCCCGGACATCTTCAAGCCCGGGGTCCAGGTGGTGGTCGACGGGCATCTGGCTAGCAGCGGCGTCTTCCAGGCCGACCAGCTGGAGACCAAGTGTCCGTCCCGATTCTCCTCGGCGACCGCCCAGGGGATGCCTACCAGCTGATGCTCCTGGCCGAGCTCGGCAGCGGCTTCTTGCTGGCGGCGTTGGTGCTGATCGCCGGGAGTGGCGTGGCCGCATGGCGGGCGGGGCGGCGCGAGGACCGGAGCTGGGCGGAGGTCGGGCGGCGAGCCTTCGTCGCCGGCTTCTTGTGTGTGGTCGGGGCCTCGGCCACGCTGCTGGCGGCGCTGGTCGGCCGGGACTTCACGATCGCCTTCGTCACCGAGCACACCGATCGCTCCCTCTCCCTGCCGCTCACCGTCGCCGCCTTCTATGGGGGACAGGAGGGCTCGCTGCTCTACTGGCTGCTCCTTCTGTGCGCCTGTGGCTCGGTGGCGCTGGCCTCGGCCCGCCACCAGGTGCGCCTGGCCGCCTATGCCAACGTCTTCCTGGCCGGCGTCGCCCTCTTCTTCCTGATCGTGCTGGTGGCGGTGGCAAGCCCCTTCGCGCTCCTGCCGGTCACGCCCTCCGACGGGGTGGGACTGAACCCCGTCCTTCAGGACGGGGGCATGCTGGTCCATCCTCCCTTCCTGCTCGCCGGGTACAGCGCGTTCGCGGTGCCGTTCGCATTCGCCATGGCCGCCCTGGCCGGGGGCGGGGAGGGCCGGAGCTGGATCGCCCTGACCCGACGCTACGCATTGGTGGCCTGGGGCCTGCAGAGCGTTGGCCTGACCTTGGGCATGTGGTGGGCCTACCATGTCCTCGGCTGGGGCGGTTACTGGGGGTGGGACCCAGTCGAGAACGCGGCCCTGATGCCGTGGTTGGCCACCACCGCCTACCTGCACTCGGTCCAGGTCCAGGAGCGACGGGGGCGGCTGCGGATGTGGAGCTTGGTGCTGGTGATCTCCGCCTTCCTGCTCTCCATCCTGGGCACCTTCATCGTGCGCAGCGGCATCCTGCCCTCGGTCCACAGCTTCGCGGTCAGCCCGCTCGGCCCCTGGTTCTTCGGCTTCCTGCTAGTGGCGGTGGTGGTGTCGGGGGCCATGCTCCTGAGGCGGGGAGCACCGCCGGGCGTCGAGGGCGGAAGGGATCGTCGCCTCCCGCCCGCGGAGCCGGCGCAGCCGGCTCCCTCCCGTGAGGGGGCCTTCGCCCTCCAGAACCTCCTCATCGGCATGCTGACCGCGGCCATCCTGTGGGGTACGCTCCTCCCCCTGCTGAGCGGCATGGTCGGGCAGGAGCTGGTGGTGGGGCCCGACTACTACCAGCGGGTCGGCGCGCCCTTCTTCGTGGCCCTGCTCGCGTTGCTGGCGGTGGGCCCGGTCCTGCCCTGGCAGGGCCTGGGCCGGGGCTGGCTCCGCCGCTTGCTGGCCCATCCGCTCCGGCCTCCGGGCTTCCTGGGCAGCCCTCTCTGGGCGGTGCTGGCCATGGGATTGACCCTGGCCGGCCTGATCGTCGTCGGCGTGCGCCAGCTCGCGGTCCTGGTCACCTTCCCCCTGGTGGCCGCTGGCCTCGCCACCTGCCTCCAGGAGTACGGACGTGGGGTGGCCCGGTGGCGCGCCCGCCCCTGGCCTCCCCCCTCGGCTCGTCGCCGCTACGGTGCCTACCTAGCCCATTTGGGGGTGCTGATCGTGGCCGCCGGCCTGATCGGCTCCCACGTGTGGCAGCAGGAGCGCCAGGTCACCCTGCGACCGGGGCAATCGGTCACCGTTGGCCGGCATACCCTGACCTACGAGGGGGTGGTGGACGGCGTTCGCGGTGGCCATCCCGTGACGGCCGCGCAGCTGCGGATGGGCGCTGAGATCCTGGAGCCGAGCCGGGTCAGCTACCCGAGCTTGGGGCAGACGGTGAGCAGGGTCGCCATCCAGAGCACGCCCCTCGACGACGTCTACGTGGTGCTGACCGGTACCCGGGGCTCGGTCGCAGCCCTGGACGTGTTCGACAACCCGCTGGTGAGCTGGATCTGGGCCGGCGCCGGATTGCTGGTGCTGGGCGTGCTGGTCGGCAACCTGACCCGCCCGGAGGTGGTGGCCGAGCCGGTGCCGGCCAGATCACGGGCCCCGGTGGGGGCGCGATGACCTGGCTCTTCGCCGGCCTGCTCCTCCTGCTGGCGGCACCCGCCGTGCTCTGGCCGCTCCGAGCTCGGCGGGGGGGAGGAGACGGTCGGTGATCGTGGTTCGGGCCCGGAGCCTCGTCCAACGCTTCGGTGACCGGGTGGCGCTGGGGCCGCTGGACCTGGAGCTGGCGGCGGGCGAGCGGCTCGCCGTCCTGGGCGGCAACGGGGCGGGCAAGACCACCCTGCTCCGTCTGCTGGCGACCGTGGCTCGGCCGGCCGGCGGTCGCCTGGAGCTGTTCGGTCTCGAGGCGACGAGACAACGGGAGCGGTTGCGGGCCCGGCTGGGCTACGTGGGCCACCAGCTCGGTCTCTATCCCACCCTGACCGCGCTCGAGAACCTGGAGTTCTTCGCCCGTCTGCACGGTCTCGGCCGGGAGGCGGCGTGGAGGGCGTTGGAGACGGTGGGGATGGGCGAGCTCGCGCGTCGACGCCTCGAGCGGCTCTCGCGTGGGCAGCAGCAGCGGCTGGCCCTGGCCCGGTCCGTGCTTCATGGGCCCGAGCTGCTCATCCTGGACGAGCCGGACGCGAGCCTCGATGCGGAGGGGGGCGAGCTGCTGGGGACCTTGTTCCAGGGTCGCTCGGTGGTGATGGCCACCCACGACCTCGCCCTGGCCCGGCGGCTGTGCGATCGTGCCGTGCTGCTGCGCGCCGGCCGGGACGCGGGCGATCCCTGGGCGCCGTGGCTGCTCAGGGACGGGCTCGGGGCGCCCGGGGGATCCTGGCACCGGGCTCGTGCGGGCGAGCCGGGAGGGGAAGCGTCCTCGCTGGCCCCGACGATCGGGTCGGCCGAGAGGCCCGAGCGGGTGCGTCGGGGATGAGGTTCGCGGCCGCGGCGCTGGCGGTGGCGGGCAAGGACCTCCGCTGCGAGCTGCGGGGGAAGGAGCTGCTGCCGGCGCTGGCGCAGTTCGTGGTCCTCTCCTTGGTCATCGCCGGCTTCGCCTTCGACCTGGGCTCGGGCGGCGAGGCCAGGCTCTCACCGGGCGTCCTGTGGCTGGTGCTGGTGTTCGCGGGGCTGCTGGCCTTCGGCCGCACCTTCGCCGCCGAGCGAGACAGCGGCTCTCTGGAGGCGATGCTGCTGACCCCGGCTGGCCCCTCTGCCATCTTCGCCGGCAAGGCGCTCGCAGCCACCGTCCTGCTCGTGGCCTGCGAGGCGGTGCTCCTCCCCGCCATGGCCGTCTTCCTCGCCAGCCCGATCTCGCTTGCGGTGGTGGCGACGGTGACGCTGGCCACGGTGGGGATGGCCTCGCTGGGGTGCCTGTTCGCAGCCCTGGCCGCCCAGACACGGGCCCGGGAGCTGCTGCTCCCGGTCCTGGCGCTGCCCCTCTGGATCCCCTTCGTGGTGGTCGGCAGCCGGGCGGTGCAGGTGGCGATGTCCGGCGGCGGCTTCGGTGCCTGGAGCCCCGAGGGGCAGCCGTACGCGGTGTTGCTCGACTTCGACATACTGTTCCTCGTGGTTACCTCCCTTGCCGCGCGTTTCGTGCTCGATGACTGAGATGGCCACCTCGTCCGGTGAGATCGAGCGGATGGAGGACCGGCGGCTGACGGCGCTGGCAGGGACGGCTGTGGCCGGGATGCTGGTGGCCGGCTGGGCCATCTTCGTCTACGCTCCCCAGGACGCTCTCCAGGGGCCGGTGCAGCGGATCTTCTACCTCCACGTGGCCTCCGCCGTGGCCGCCTTCGGGTGCTTCGCGGTGGTGCTGATCGGCAGCGTCGCCTTCCTGTGGCGGGGGAGCCAGGTGGGCGACCGGCTGGGGCGGGCGGCGGCCCACGTGGGCCTGGTCTTCACCACCGTCACCTTCGTGATGGGGGTGATCTGGGCGAAGCCGATCTGGAACTGGGATCCGACCCAGACCTGGGACGCCCGCCTCACCTCGACCGCCGCCCTGTGGGTCATCTACACCGGCTACCTGCTGGTGCGGAGGTTCGCTCCCCCAGGTCGGACGGCCATGCGCCTGGCGGCGGTGGTGGGGGTGATCGGCTTCGTGGACGTGCCCGTGGTGTACTTCAGCGTCGAGTGGTGGCGGACCCTCCATCCCGGCCCGGTCCTGGCCACGCCGGGTGGGCCGGCCATGCCCGCCCCGATGGTGGTGGCGTACCTGGTGACCCAGGTTGCCGTGGGCTTCTTCTGCGGTGTCCTGGTGGCGATCCACTATCGGTTGCAGGCGCGTCGTGACGCGGCCGAGGCCCGGGCCGTGGCCGCCCAGCTTGAGTTCGCCTCGGCACCGGAGACGCGATGACCTACCTGATCCTCGCCTACGTGGTCGCAGCCGTGATCCTGGGCGGGTTCCTTGTCGGATCGTTGGCTCAGCTGCACCATCATCGCCACGAATAGCATCGATCCGGTCGTCGTCGTGGGGGCGGGAGCGGCCGCCCAGGCCGCCGTCATCGGCCTGCGCCGGGCTGGCTTCGACGGCCGGGTGGTGATGGTGGGCCGCGAGCCCCATCCGCCGTATCAGCGGCCTCCGCTGTCCAAGCAGTACCTGGTCGGGGATCTGCCGCGGTCGGCGATCTTCTTCCCCACCCCGGACGCCGAGCTCCGTCTTGGGGTGGAGGTGGTCGAGATCGATCCCGACCGGCATCACGTGCGCCTGGACACCGACGAGCAGCTCACCTATGGGCGGCTGCTGCTGGCTCCGGGCGCCCGGCCCCGGCGCCTGGCTGGCTACGAGGACCGTCACCACCTGCGCGAGCTCGACGACGCCGATCGACTGCGTGCCCTGCTCGAGGCCGGGGTGAAGCTCCACATTGTGGGGGCGGGGTTCATCGGCTGCGAGGTGGCGGCTGGGGCTCGAGCCCGTGGCCTGGAGGTGGTGGTGTACGAGTCACTCGAGCAGCCCCTCGTCCGGGTGCTAGGAGCCGAGGTCGGTGCCTGGTTGGCCGAGGTCCATCGCTCCCACGGCGTCGACCTGCGCACTGGGCTCTCGGCCCTGCCGCCGCTCCCGCCCGAGACCTTGGTGGCGGTCGGCGCGGAGCCCAACCAGGAGCTGGCCGCCGCGGCTGGGATCGATTGCCGGAACGGGATCCTGGTCGACGAGCTGGGTCGGACCAACCTCCCCGACGTGTACGCGGCCGGCGATGGCACCCGGTTCTGGAGCCCGCTCTACGAGGCGGCCATCCGGGTGGAGCACTTCCAGACCGCGATCCGCCACGGCGAGGCGACCGGACGATCCATCGCTGGCCAGGGTCGTCCCTTCGCCGAGGCTCCTTGGTTCTGGTCCGATCAGTACGACCTGAACCTCCAGTACGTGGGCGGTGCCCTGCCGTGGGACGCGACCTTGGTGCGGGGGCGAATGGGCGAGCCGCCGTTCACCGTCCTTTACCTGCGCGAGGGCCGTCTGGTGGCGGCAGCGGGGGTCAACGACGCCCGCACCATCGGGCAGCTCCGACGCCTGATCGAGGCCAGGGTCGAGGTGGACCCCGAGCAGCTCGCCGACCCGGCCATCGACCTCAAAGGTCTGGCGCCGCCGCGCTGATCCTGGGCAGCAGGTCGCCGAGCAGGCGGGCGGTGAGCCCCCAGATCGTGGCCTCGCCCACCGGGAAGTGGGGGCCGGGGAAGGGGCCCGGGCCCTGCCGCCAGGCATGGGGGTCGAGCAGGTCGGCCAGGCGCACCTCCAGCACTCCCACCAGCTCTCGCTGGTCGGGCTGGAAGCGGACCTCCTCCAGCGGCAGCCAGGCCACGAAGGGGACCACGCAGTAGTTGGTGACGGCGGCGTAGAGGGGGCTGCCGGCGCCCAGCGGGTGTAGCGCCGCGGCCGGGACGCCGATCTCCTCCTCCACCTCTCGGGCCGCGGCCTCCCAGGCCGCTTCCCCGGGCCGGACTCCTCCTCCCGGCAGCCCGATCTGGCCGGGGTGATCGGGGAGATCTGGCCTCCGGGCCACGAAAGGGATGTACCATACACCCTCGCGCTGGTAGAGGATCGCGGCCACCGCCGCCGGTCTCGCGCCTCTGCGGAACGTTCCCCAGCGTTCAAACGATACAAGTTGAGAGGAAAGACGGCGCAGGAAGGGGTCGGAGGGGTAACCGCCTGTTGCCTTCGACACCGAGAACCACTCTGAACGAAGGTAGGTGTGATGATCGACGAGACGAACTTAGCGATCGAAGAGCTGCAGGAGGCGATCCGGAGGGAGAACGAGCGCCGCTATGCGTTCTACCGCATGCTCAACGCCACCGACCGGGTCCTCTGGCGGCTCGAAGAGCTGAACCGGGACGGGGTCAAGATCATTCCTGAGGACATGAGGGAGCGCATGCGCGAATCCCTCTCCGAGCTGCCGCCATCCTGCCTCGAGGCCCTGCGTGACAGCCCCCTCGTCCAGGAGGTCCTGGACTCGATCTTCGAGGTCCAAGAGCGCCTCTTCCGCTGGCGTGATCCCCAGCGCGTTCCCGAGGACGAAGAAGAGCTGGAGCGGGTGGCCGTCTAGGCAGCCCCCCTGACCGGCGGCCGGTGGAGGGCGGCCGCCAGAGGGCAGCGCACGCTGCCCGATCCCGGAGCCGGAAGCTGCGAGCATCCGTTCCTCGCCGGCCGGCCAGGCTCGTCCCCTGTGGCCGGCCGGCGATATCTCTCGCGTGGTCGCTGGCGGCGTGGGCCAGCCATCATGTAGGAGGACATGAGCACCACATCGGATGTGGCCCTGGCGGAGTCGCGGACCCCGTCCGAGGTCGTCTCTCGGTACCTGGAGGCGATCTACTACCTGGAAGCCGAAGGAGAGCGGGCGCGCAGCGCGCGCCTGGCCGATTGGCTGGGGGTGACCCGGCCCACGGTGACCGTGGCCCTGCGCCGGATGATCAGGGACGGCATGGTGCGCATCAACAGCCGCAAGGAGATCGAACTCACCGAGCGAGGCCGTGAGGCGGCCGCCGCCATCGTCCGTCGTCATCGGGTGATGGAGCGGTGGCTGACCGACGGTCTCGGCCTGGATTGGGTGGTGGCCGACGAGGAGGCTGCCCGGCTCGAGCACGCGGTCTCCGACCTGGTCGAGCAACGTCTGTGGGAGGTCCTGGGACGACCCACCTGCTGCCCGCATGGGAACCCGATCCCCGGCCACGCTGATCTGGATCCCCGGGAGGTCCGGCTCTCGGCCCTCCGTCCGGGCGCCGTCGCCCAGGTCAGCCGCATCTCGGAGGTGGCCGAGCGGGAGGCGCCGGCGCTGTTGCGCTACCTCCAGGAGCGGAACCTGACCCCGGGTACGCGCCTTGCGGTGCTGGAGGTGGACGAGGTGGGAAGAACGCTCCGGGTGCGGATCGGGGACGAGCGCGACGCGACCTTGAGCCACGAGACCGCGAGCAAGGTCTGGGTGGTCACCTGAGGGCGGGGGGCCGAAAGCCGGGCCAGGGGCCTCGTCCTGGCCCTCGGGCGGCGTAGCATCGGCCGGGTGAGGTGCTGGATGCCACCCCGGCCGGACGATACCGGACGGGCACGCCCGGCATCGGCCCTCTCGCCAGGGGCCGGGCGCGAGTCGGGCCGGTTCCGATGGGGCGCCTTGCTCGGCGGGGACGCCGTCGGTGGGAGGGAGATCGCACCTCGGCTCGGTGGGGCCGCTGAGGAGCGTTGTCGAGGAGCTGCGAGATGACCGACAGGAGAGCTGAATCCCCCCCTGCGGAGACCGAAGATCGCGCCGGCGATCGGATCGTCCTGACGCCACCGGAGCCGGTGCCGAGCATCAGCCGGGAGCAGGCCGCTGCCTCGCTCCAGGTCGACGAGTCGACGGCGCGCCAGATCGAGCAGGCCGTCACCGCTTTCGTGGACTCGCTGACGCAGCTGGACGTGCACTCGCCCGAGTTCCAGCGCAAGGTCGACTCCGTGGTCCAGCTGGGGAACCAGGAGATCCGGCGCTCGGCCGAGGTCTCGAACCGGCTCCTGGAGCGACCGGCGGTGGCGATGGAGAAGGGGCCTCTGGGCCAGGGCTCCAACGTGTCCCGGTCCCTGCTCGCCCTGCGTCGTCAGATCGAGGAGCTCGACCCCCAGCGACAGGGTCTGGGAGGAGGCCGTCGGCTCTTCCGTGTCCTCCCCTTCGGCAACCGGATGCGCGATTACTTCCGCCGCTACCAGTCCGCCCAAAGCAGCCTCGATGCGATCATCCAGTCCCTCTACCACGGGCAGGAGGAGCTGCAACGGGACAACGCCGCCATCGACCAGGAGAAGGTCAACCTCTGGCAGATGAAGACGCGGCTTGAGCAGTACGCGTACATGGCGGCGAAGCTGGACGAGGCCCTGGAACAGAAGGTGCAGATGCTGCAGCTGAGCGATCCCGAGCGTGCGCGAGCCATCCAGGAGAACGTGCTCTTCTACGTCCGCCAGAAGCGGCAGGACATCCTGACCCAGCTGGCGGTGTCGATGCAGGGGTATCTGGCCCTCGACCTGATCCGCAAGAACAACCTGGAGCTGATCAAGGGGGTGGACCGTGCCACCACCACGACCATCTCGGCCTTGCGCACGGCGGTGATCGTGGCCCAGGCGCTGACCAGCCAGAAGCTGGTCCTGGATCAGATCACGGCCCTCAACACCACCACCGGCAACCTGATCGAGTCCACCTCCCAGATGCTGCGCCAGCAGACCGAGCAGGTCTACACGCAGGCCGCCGGCGCCACCGTGGAGGTACAGAAGCTGCAGGCCGCCTTCAACAACGTGTACGCGACCATCGACATGATCGACCGCTTCAAGGTCCAGGCCCTCGACGGCATGAGGCGCACGGTGGACGCGCTTTCCACGGAGGTGGAGAAGGCTCGGACCTACATCGAGCGGGCGCACGTGGCCGAGGTCGGGCAGGCCCAGGCCGCCTCGCTGACCAGCGAGCTCTCGCTGCCCTCGCCCGAGCGCAAGGGCTGATCCCGAGGCGGCCGTGCGACGGCGTCTCCGTTACCTCTGGAGCGCGAAGCACCTGGTTGGCACCACCTTGGGCCTGATTGGGCTGATGGTGGGTGCCATCCTCCACGTCCTGGGGACGCTCGGCCCGCTCTGGTGGGCGCCGGCGGTGGTGCTGTACGCGCTGGGGGCGCTGGTCACGCCCGGGCCCCGATCGTCCCAGCTCCGTCCGGTCGCGTACCATCCGGAGACGATCCGTCGGGCCTTGGATCGCGCCTACGCGAGCACCCACGGCCGGCTGCCGGTCGACATCCAAGCCAAGGTGGCCGAGATCCGCCGCGAGATCCTGGACTTGCTCCCTCACCTGGACGATTTCCCTCCCGGGTCCCAGGACCGCTTCGTGATCCAGCGCATGGCCGCCGACTACCTGCCGACCGCCCTCGACGCTTACCTCGCGCTTCCTCCGAAGTTGGACGACAGGTCGCTGCCCGACGGCCGGACTCCACTCCAGGCGCTCCGCGAGCAGCTCGACCTCCTCGACGCCAAGCTCGATGAGATCACCGAGGCCGTGTACCAGCGAGACTCGGACCGTCTTTTGGCGCACGGACGCTTTTTGGAGGAGCGCTTCGGGGGCGGGGAGCTTGGGCTTCCGGCCCGACGGTGAGCGGCAGGCGAGGATCGGGCGTTCTTCAAGTGTGGGCCGAAACGGCGTGGGGAACCTGCCGAGCCCGGGCTCCGACCGTGAGATCGTGCTGGGGGCCAGGTGGGCGGCCGGGCTTGCGTAGGATGACGTCCGAGGTAGGCAGGATGGTGATCATCTCCCTTGAGCCAGGCGACCGTTCGGCCCGACGGGGAGGATGACGATGATGGGCATGCTGGTCGTGATGGCGGCGGTCGTGATCGCGACCGCGATCCTGGGGTTGGCTGTGGCCCCGTGGCTGGTCTGGGTGTGCTTGGCCTACGGCTTCATGGCCCTGTTCATCCTCCCCCGCCGGCGGTCCCGTCGTCGACGTCTCCAGCGGCTGGGCATCGATCAGTGGCAGGACGTGTGGTGGACCCCGTCGCCCCCTGCGCCGTCATCGCCTCCGTCTCCGCCCCCAGCCCCGGAGCCGTCCCCGGCCCCGGCATCCCCGCCGGACCCGTTGGAACGGCTCCCCCTGGGGGCGCGGGTGATGGTGGAGCAGATCCGTCACAAGGCGGCCTTGCTGCTCCAGCACGCGGATCGCTTCCCGGTTGGGTCGAAGGACCTCTTCGTCCTCCGTCGCACCACCGAGGAGTACCTGCCGGCGACGCTGGATGCGTACCTGGCGCTGTCGCCGGAGTACGACGACCGCCCCGTGGCCCCCGATGGCCGTACTGGGCTGCAGGTGCTGCGCGATCAGCTCCGCCTGCTCGACGCCAAGCTGGACGAGATCGCCGATGACCTCCAGCGCCAGAACGTGGATCGGCTGCTGGCCAACGAGCGCTTCCTCGAGGAGCACTTCGGCCGCCGGAGCCACGGCGACGACCTCGGGCCCGCCTGAGACGACGCCGGCTACACTCTCCCCGCGTGAGGAGGCCCGCCTCGCGCTGCCTAAGGGCGGCCAGGGAGGGTGGCCTGGCTCCGGCCGCGATCGGCGCGGGGAGGTCGAGGGGTGGGCCGTGGTCGCCCCCCACGTCGACCCCGGGGGAGGGGTGAGATGCCCCTGCACGTCAGCCCCCACCCGGTCGTGAAGGACTGCCTGGCGGGCCTGCGTGACCGGCGCACGCCTCCGGAGGAGTTTCGGGCCCTGGCCCGGCGGCTGATCACCTTCCTCCTCTACGAGGCGACCATGGACCTTCCCACGCAGCTGGGCCGGGTGAGGACGCCCCTGGCGTCCGCCGAGGTGGCTCGGGTCGACGTCGAGGTGGTCGCGATCCCGGTGCTCCGAGCTGGGCTCGGTCTCCTGGGGCCGGTGCTGGAGCTGTTGCCGAAGGTCAGCGTCGGGTACGTGGGGCTGGAGCGCGACGAGCGCACCGCCGTGGCCCGGATCTACTACCAGAAGCTGCCTCCGCTCGAGGGGAGGATCCCGCTCCTGCTCGACCCCATGCTCGCCACCGGGGGCTCGGGGGTCCAGGCTCTCGACATCATCCGGCGAGCCGGTGGGCGAGGGACCAGGATGATCTCGGTGGTGGCCGCCCCCGAGGGCGTTCGTGCCCTGGAGGCCACCCATCCCGACGTGCACGTGTATGCGGCCGCCCTGGACGAGCGGCTGGATGACCGAGCCTTCATCGTCCCCGGGTTGGGCGACTTCGGCGACCGTCTGTTCGGCACCGGCTGAGGCATCTTCTACTGGGAGAAGCGAGGAGACGACATGGGTGAGATCGAACGCTACCGCGATCGGGTCGAGCAGGCCAGGCGAGAGCTGGCTGCCCTCCCCGCGATCGGTCCGGGCCTGCCCGGTCCCCCTGACCCGAGCAGCGGCGAGCGCTGGGATCGGAACCACGTCCTGGCCCACCTTGCTGAGATGCTCCCGTACTGGACCGAGCAGGCTCGGGCCGTGCTCAGGGGGCGGGCCGAGATGGGGCGCACCGAGGCCGACTGGCAGCGCCGCCGTCGGGCGCTGGAGTCGGCCCACGACCGCTCCGAGGCGGACCTGCGCGGCGAGGTGGAGGCCGGCCTTGAGGGGGTGCGTGCCCTTCTGGCGACGATGACCGAGGCGGACCTCGGCCGACGGCTGACCTTCCACGGGCACGCCGGCGACCGCGAGCTCACCTTGGGCGCGGCGCTGGAGGAGGTCCTCGTCGGTCACGTGGAGGCACATGTGCGGCAGCTGGCCGAGCTCACCCCGACCAGCTGACCTGGCCCTGGCATGGATGGGCATGCCCAGGACCGCGGTTCTATGATCGTGGGGATTGACGCATGAGTTCCCAGCCTCCGCGTGAGAGGCCACCCGACGGCAGGCCGCCGAGGGTCTCCGACACCCTCCGGGACTGGCGGTTCTGGGTCACGCTCGGCTTCCTGCTGCTCCTCAACTACCTGGTCGTCAACGTGGTGATGGCGCCGCAGCAGCCGACCCAGGTCACCATCCCTTACAGCACCTTCCTCCAGCAGGTCCAGAACGGGAACGTGGTCAGCGTCACCAGCCAGGGCGACTCGATCAGCGGCCAGACGCGCAAGCCAGTGACCGAGCCCGGGACCAAGACCTCCTCCACCTACTTCGTCACTGAGCGTCCGACCTTCGCCGGCAACGACCTGGTCCCGTTGCTGGAGCAGCACCACGTGACCTTCTCGGCCAAGCCGGTCGGTGGGAGTTCGGTGTGGACGCAGATCCTGCTCACCTTCGGCCCCGCCCTGCTGCTCATCGCCGGGCTCGTCTACCTGATGCGCCGAGCCCCAAGCGGGGCCAGCGGCTTGTTCGGCTTCGGCCAGAGCCGAGCCCGTCTCTACGACGCCGAGCGGCCCGCCACCACCTTCGACGACGTGGCCGGCATCGACGAGGCCAAGGCCGAGCTCCAGGAGGTGGTCGACTTCCTTCGCCACCCCCAGCGGTACACCCGCCTGGGCGGCACCGTCCCCAAGGGGGTGCTCTTGGTCGGCCCGCCCGGGACCGGCAAGACGCTGCTGGCCCGGGCGGTGGCCGGCGAGGCGCGGGTGCCGTTTTTCAGCGTGGCCGCCTCCGAGTTCGTGGAGATGATCGTGGGGGTCGGCGCCTCGCGGGTACGCGACCTCTTCCAGAAAGCCCGGCAGGCGGCTCCAGCCATCATCTTCATCGACGAGCTGGACGCCATCGGGCGGAGCCGGGCCGGCACCGTCCGCATCGGTGGCACCGACGAGCACGAGCAGACCCTGAACCAGATCTTGACCGAGATGGACGGGTTTGATCCGAGGGAGGGGGTGATCGTCCTGGCTGCCACCAACCGGGCCGATCTGCTGGACCCGGCCCTCCTTCGCCCCGGCCGTTTCGATCGCCGGGTGATGGTCCAGCCCCCTGATCGGGCCGGGCGGGCTGCGATCCTCGGCATCCACACCCGCCACGTGCCCTTGGCCCCGGACGTGGACCTGAACCGGCTGGCCCAAGAGACCCCGGGCCTGGTCGGCGCCGACCTGAAGAACCTGGTCAACGAAGCGGCGCTCCTGGCGGCCAGGAAGGACCGGGACGCGGTCACCATGGCCGACTTCTCCGACGCCCTGGAGAAGGTCTTGCTGGGAGCGGAGCGCAAGGTCATGCTCACCCCCGAGGATCGTGAGCGGGTCGCCTATCACGAGTCCGGGCACGCTTTGCTCGGGCTGCTGGTGCCGGGCGCGGACCCGGTGCGCAAGGTCACGATCGTGCCCCGGGGCCGGGCGCTCGGCGTCACCGTCCAGGCCCCGGTCGACGACCGCTTCAACTACTCCGAGGAGTACCTTCGGGCACGCATCATCGGCGCCCTCGGTGGCCGGGCGGCCGAGCAGCTGGTGTACGGGACGACCACCACCGGGGCGGAGAACGACCTCCAGCAGGTGACCTTGATCGCCCGGGACATGGTCCTGCGCTGGGGCATGAGTCCGAAGGTCGGACCGCTCAACCTCGCCGGCGAGGATCGGACGCCGGCTGCTCCCGCCGCCGCCTTCCAGAGACCGTTCAGCGAGGCCACCGCCGCCCTCATCGACGAGGAGATCCGGCGCATCGTGGAGGAGTGCCTGGAGGAGGCACGGCGGCTCCTGGCCGCCAACCGGCAGCGGCTGGACGCCCTGGCTCGGGCACTGCTGCGAGAGGAGTCGCTGGACGAGGCCGAGATCCTCGAGGTGACGGGGCTCCCGCCCAAGCCGGAGGCGGGTCGCCCGGCGCTGGCGGCCGAGGCAGGCTGAGCGCCGACGGGCTCAGGCCTCGAGTCCCCAGCGCACCAGCTCGGCGCGGGCGGCGTGGGCGGTGAGGTCGAAGCTGATCGGTGTCACCGAGACGTAGCCGTTGGCCACCGCCCAGCCGTCGGTCTCGGGGTCGTCATCGTCCACCTCGTAGGAGCCGGTGAGCCAGTAGTAGGGCTGCCGGCGGGGGTCCTCTCGCACCACGAACCCCTCCACGAAGCGGGAATCGCCTTGACGGGTGACCCTGAGCCCCCGGATCCGGCTGGCGGGCAGGTTGGGGACGTTGACGTTGAGCAGCACCCGGGGCGGGAGGCCGTGCTCGAGCACCTGGGCGGCGAGCCGGCGGCCGACGACGGCGGCGTACGTCCAGTCGGCGTTGCCGTGGGTGTCGAGCGAGATGGCCAGGGAGGGGATGCCGAGGATGCGCGCCTCGGTCGCGGCTGAGACGGTCCCCGAGTAGATGACGTTGGTCCCCATGTTCGAGCCCCGGTTGATGCCCGAGACGACCAGGTCGGGAGGGGGATCCAGGAGGGTGCGGACGGCGATCTTGACGCAGTCGGCCGGAGTGCCGTTGGTGGCGAAGCCCATGACTTCCTCCCCTCGCCGGAACTCCTGGACACGGAGCGGGGTCGTGACCGTGATGGCGTGACCAACGGCAGAGCGCTCCGCATCCGGGGCGACCACGATCACCTGGTCCAGACGTTTCAGCTCGTCGTACAACGCGTGGAGGCCGGGCGAGGTGATGCCGTCGTCGTTGGTGACCAGGATCAGGGTTGCCGTCCCCCTTCCCTGCCTTGAGGCGAGGTCGTGACGCTCAGGCGGACACCCGGAGGACGACCTTGCCGAACTGGTCGGCATGATCGAGCCGCTCCAAGGCCGCCTGCGCCTCGTCCAGCGGGTAGGTCGAGTCCACCACCGGCCGCAGCCCCCGGTCGATGGCCCGAAGAACGGCCTGGAACTCGCCCGCGGTGCCCATGGTGGAGCCGAGCAGGTCGGCATGGGCGAAGAACAGCCGGGGCATGTTGACCTCGGCCCGCACGCCGGTGGTGGAGCCGCAGAAAACGATCCGACCGCCCTTGCGCACGGAGCGGATCGACTCCTCGAGCGTGGCCGGGCCGACGTGCTCGAAGACCACGTCGACGCCGCCGTCGCTGGCCTCGCGCACCGGACCTGAGAAGCCGGCGGAGTCGAAGGTCAGCTCGGCGCCCAGCGCCTGGGCCCGTTGACGCTTGGCCTGGCTTCGGCTGGTGGCGAGCACACGGGCTCCTAGGTACCGACCGATGGCGATGGCGGCCGTCGCCACCCCAGCGCCCGCCCCCACCACCAGCATCGTCTCCCCGGGCTGGAGCCGGGCTCTGGTCACGATCATCCGCCAAGCGGTCAGGAAGGTGAGGGGGAAGGCCGCCGCCTCCTCCCAGGAGAGCGCCGCTGGCTTCGGGTACACGTTCTGGGCGGGCACGTGCACCAACTCGCAGGCGGTGCCGTCGGTGTGCTCCCCCAGGATGCCGAAGTCGGGGCACGCGACCTGCTGGCCGGCCCGGCAAGCGTCGCAACGCCAGCAACAGGAGACCGGGTAGATCACCACCTCGTCGCCGGGTCGCCAGCGTTCGTCGGTCGACTCGGCCACCACCCCCGCGCCGTCGGCGCAGAGCACCCGTGGAGGCTGCACCCGCTGGGCGCCTGACACGAGCCAGAGGTCGAGGTGGTTCAGAGCCGCCGCCCGCACAGAGATCGCCACCGATCCCGCCTCGGCCCGAGTCCGGGGCCGCTCCTCGATCGCCACCCCGCGAGGCCCGACCGCCTCCCGGAAGACCACGCAACGTCCCTCGCTGAGCACCTTCACGCTCCGTAATGGTAGGGGGCGGACGGTGGCTGACGCCCTCGACATCCTATGATGGGAGCGCGATGGAGATGGGGCTCATCATCATCGGATTCCTGTACATCGCCTTGAGCATCGGGGCCATCCTGAACCTTTTCCTTCGCTCGCAGCCCCGCCGCCAGGGACGGGCCTGAGGGGGAGCGCGGACGGGCCGCCCGGCCCTGCCCGGCGGCGCTGAGCTGGCTCGAGACCGGCGCTGGGCGCGCCCTGGTGCGTCGTGCTCGCAGCCCTAGAATCGGGGGCGTTGATCAGAGAGGGCATCGCCGGGAAGAGGCTGCTGGTCACCGGTAGCACCGGCTTCCTGGGCAAGTCGATCGTCGAGAAGTGCCTTCGCGCTGTCCCCGAGGTAGGTCACATCGACCTCGCCATCCGCGGGACGGCCAGGCGGCCGGCCCAGGATCGGTTGGCTCGTGAGGTCCTCGCCAGCCCTGCCTTCCGGCGGCTCGAGGAGGAGCTCGGCTCGGAGGCCTTCGGACGGCTGGTGGCGGAGAAGCTGGGCGTGGTCGAGCTGGACCTGGGACGCGAGGACCTCGGCCTCGCATCCCCCCCAGATGCGCTGGGCCGCTACGACGTCGTGATCCACTCAGCGGCCGCGGTCGAGTTCGACAACCCTGCCGACCTCTCGGCCCAGACCAACCTTCTCGGGGCTGCGCGTCTGGTCCAGGCGTTGGCCGAGAGCGGCGGGCAGCCCCATCTGGTGCACGTCTCAACGGCCTTCGTTGGGGGCATGGTGCGGGGGCTGGTGCGCGAGGAGCTTCCGCTCGACCCGGGCCTGAACTGGCGGCACGAGGCCGCGGTGCTGGGCAACCTGCGAGCCGCGGTCGAGGAGGAGAGCCGGCGGCCGGAGGTGCTCGATCAGCTGCGGCGCCGAGCCCGTGGCCGGGTGGGGCCGGCTGGTGTCCCGACCCAGGCTCGGGCGGTGGAGCGGCTGCGCGAGCGCTGGGTTCGGGACCGGCTGGTCGAGCGTGGGCGGGCCCATGCCCGGGCCCTGGGCTTCACTGACATCTACTCCTTCACCAAGGCCATGGCCGAGCACGCGGTGGTGGAGCTCCATGGCGAGCTGCCGCTCTCGATCGTGCGCCCCAGCATCATCGAGAGCGCCCTGGCCGAGCCCTTCCCCGGCTGGCTCGAGGGGTTCCGGATGGCAGAGCCGGTCATCCTGGCCTTCGCCCGGGCCGCGCTCCCGAACTTCTCCGGGCTCCCCGACGCGGTGCTCGACATCGTCCCCGCCGACCTGGTCGTGAACGCGGTGCTGGCGGTGGCGTCGTCACCGCCGCCGGCAGGGAGCCATCGCATCTACCACATCGCCTCGGGCAGTCGGAACCCGCTCCGCCTCCGCGAGCTGCACGACCTCTGCACCGCCTACTTCCGGGAGCACCCGTTGCGCGATCGTTGGGGACAAGCCATCGGCACCCCGACCTGGACCTTCCCCAGCCGGGGGGAGCTGGTGGCCCGAGGCCAGCTGGCGCTGCGCCTGGTGGAGGCGGCCCAGCGGATCGTCGAGTTCCTACCCCTGGGGGTGACGGCCACCCGCTGGTCGGATCGGCTCAACCAGGAACGGGGACGGCTGGAGCGGGTGCTCAACCTCTCAGAGCTCTACGGGGTCTACGTCGAGGTGGACAGCATCTTCGACACCCAGAACCTGATGGCGCTCTGGGAGCGAATGCCCGAGGAGGAGCGGTCGAGCTTCCCCTTCGACCCTGCCGGGTACGAGTGGGAGGACTACTTCCACCGTGTCCATCTCCCGACGGTGATCCGCATGGCTCGCGCCGACACCGGCCCACGGCGAGGACGAGCGCCGACCGGCAGCACCGTCCCTCGGGTCGAGCCCAACACTGCCTTGGTGGCGCTGCGACGCCGCGCCGGCCGGGGCGACGTGCTGGCCGTCTTCGACGTGGACGGCACGCTGGTGCAGACCAACGTGATCGAGTACTTCCTGTGGATGCGGCTCCGGGACCAGCCCCTGGACGCCTGGCCCCGCTTCCTGGCCACGATGGCGTCCCGGGCGCCGCGCTGGTTGTACCTGGAGCGGCGCTCGCGGGCGGAGTTCCAGCGCGCCTTCTACCGGGAGTACGAGGGGCTGGAGCTGGAACGGATGCGACAGCTGGGCCGAGAGGCGCTGGACGCGATCACGCTGCGTCGGGTGTTCCCCGAGGGGATGCGCCGCATCCGAGCCCACAAGCGGGCAGGCCACCGGGTGCTACTTCTGACCGGCGCCCTGGACGTGGTCGTGGAGCCGCTGGCCGAGCTCTTGGAGGTGGACGTCGACTGCGCGCACCTCTTGGTGAGGGATGGCCGCCTCACCGGTGACCTGCAAGCTCCGCCCGCCGCGGGCGAGGCGCGAGCCACGTTGTTGCAGACGTACGCTGCCCGTCATGGCCTCGATCTGACCGAGAGCTTCGCCTACGCCGACGCCATCTCCGACCTGCCCATGCTGGAGGTGGTCGGCATCCCGGTCGTGGTCAACCCGGACGCCCGGCTCTCCCAGGTGGCCGACCAGCGCGGGTGGCGGGTGGAGCGGTGGGAGATGGCTCCGGGGAACTGGCACCTCCCGCTCCCTGGCCTCCGGTCACGCGAGGAGCTGGAGCGGACGTGGCGATGAGCGACCGGAACCGCCCCTCCTCTCCCTCCGCGCATGATCCCCGGTCGGCATGGTCGTGGGTCCCCAGGGGAGGCGGCCGCAGCTGAGATGCTGGCGGTTCAGTTCGTGCGCTCGCTGCCCGGCTACGCTCTGGTGAGGGCCAGCCGGGGGCATCCCGCGGTGGCGACCGGCGACCTCTCGATGCTGCACCTCGGGGACGTCGAGGAGCCGCAGGTGCCCGGGCCGGGATGGGTGCGGGTCCGCCCACGTCTCAGCGGGATCTGCGGCTCCGACCTCTCCGCCATCACCGGGCATGCCTCCCGCTACCTGGACCTGCTCACCAGCTATCCGTTCGTCCCCGGCCATGAGGTGGTGGGAGTGCTGGACGACGGCACCCGGGTGGTCGTGGAGCCAGCCTTGGGGTGCTGCGCCCGCGGCCTGAGCCCGGCCTGCCGATCCTGCGCGGAGGGGAGGCCCGGCGGATGCGAGCGGGTGACCGAGGGGGTGGTCGGCCCGGGCCTGCAGATCGGCTACTGCGCGGACACCGGTGGGGGCTGGGGGGAGGTGCTGGTTGCCCACGAGAGCCAGCTCCACCCGGTTCCGGCCGGGCTGCCCGACGAGGCGGCGGTGCTGATCGAGCCGCTGGCCTGCTGCGTCCACGCCGTCCTGCAGGGCCGGGCCAGTCCCGACGACGTGGTCGTGGTGCAGGGCGCGGGCACCATCGGTCTCCTCACCGTGGCCGCCGTGCGTCGGCTCACGCCGCCTCGACGCCTGATCTGCGTGGCCAAGCACCCCGTCCAGCGTGAGCACGCCGTGCGGTTGGGCGCGGACCAGGTGGTGACCCCGGATCGCCTCTTCCAACGTCTCCGCTTCGCGACCGGCGCTCGCCGCCTGGGCAACCCCGATCGGCCACTGCTGCTGGGTGGGGTGGACCTCGCCTTCGAGTGCACGGGCAGCGGGCGGGGCCTGGACGATGCGGTTCGCTTCACCCGCGCCGGAGGCCGCATCGTCTGCGTTGGGATGCCGGGGCGCGAGGAGGTGGATTGGGCGCCGATCTGGCAGCGAGAGCTGAACGTGACCGGCTCCTACGCCTACGGGACGGAGCGGGACGGGCGTCGCACCTTCGAGCTCGCCTTGGAGATCGCGCCTGAGCTGGGGCTGGAACGGTTGACCGGGCCGCTCTTCCCACTTGGCGAGTACCGACGGGCGGTGGCCTACGCGCACTCGGCGGGGCGGTTGGGGGCGGTGAAGGTCGCCTTCGATCTGCGGAGCCTGGCAGGCCCGGATTGACGCCCTCGGGAGGTGGAGCCGGCGGCGAGGCCCAGGGCCTCGTCCGGCAGCCTTGCGGAAAGCCCCGGAGCCGCTGGGGCGGAGGTGGTCGTTGGCCCTGCGCCGGAGCGGGTGGGGGACGTTCCTGCACGGACGGCGCCAGCCGACGCCGGGCCCGGGCGCTGATCGGTGCCGCCCGGACGTGGTGGACTCCCACAATCTGCGAGACTTGAGAGCTTGGACGTCGAATGGGTAGACCTGGTGCCGTCATCGAAGTCGACCGCAACACGCCCCCGACCCTGTTCCACTTCGGGGAAGGTGTGCGTCTGGAGCGACTGCCGCTCGGGAGCCGCGTCGTGTACCCGCCCGACCCGTTGCCGCCGATCGCGCACCCGGAACGGGCCATCCGTCGAGCCCTGGCGCATCCGCTCGACGACGATCCCCTAAGGTCGCTGCTGCGGCCGGGCATGCGGCTGACCATCGCCTTCGACGACCTCTCGCTGCCATTGCCGCCCATGGTGCAGCCGGACGTCCGTCAGCTGGTGTTGGAGGAGGTCATCGAACTGGCGGCGGAGGCGGGGGTGGAGGACGTCCATCTCATCGTCGCCAACTCCTTGCATCGCCGGATGACCGCCGAGGAGATCCGCCACGTGGTGGGCGATCGGGTCTTCACCACCTTCTACCCGGATCGCCTCTACAACCACGACGCCGAGGACCCCGAGGGCAACGTCTTCCTGGGCACGACCGCGATGGGTGAGGAGGTGACGCTGAACCGGCGGGCGGCAGAGTCCGACCTGGTCGTCTACGTCAACCTGACCTTGGTGCCCATGGACGGTGGCCACAAGTCGCTGGCCACCGGGCTTGGCAGCTACCGCAGCGTGCGCGCTCACCACACCGTCCACACCCTGCGCAACTCCCGCTCCTACATGCACCCGCCCGACTCCGCCCTCCACCATGCCTGCGTGCGCCAAGGGCAGCTGATCGAGGACGCGGTACGCTGCTTCCACATCGAGACCGCGGTCAACAACCACTGTTTCCCGGCCCTGGTCAACTTCATGCAGAAGCGAGAGACGGACTGGACGGGGACGGATCAGGCCGCCTACCTCGCCCTCAAGCAGCTCACCGACCTGGCCCCGCCCAGCGTGAAGCGCGCCATGTTCCACTCCATGCGTGCCCCCTACGGCCTGACTGCCGTGCATGCTGGCCAGGTCGACGCCGTGCACGAGCGAACGCTGGCGGCGGTCGAGCGGCAGATGGTGGTCGAGGTGGAGGGGCAAACCGACATCGTCACCTTCGGGGTGCCCTACCTCGGGCCCTACAACGTCAACGCCAGCATGAACCCGGTGCTGGTCGTGTGCATGGGCCTGGGCTACCTCTTCAACCTGTACCGAGGCCGGCCGGTGGTACGGCCCGGAGGGGTGGTGATCCTGTTCCACCCCTGCCGCTACGAGTTCGACTCCGTCCAGCACCCGAGCTACATCGACTTCTACGACGAGGTCCTGGCTGACACCACCGACCCGGCTGAGATCGAGGCCAGGTACGAGCGATGCTTCGCCGAGGATCCCTGGTATCGGCAGCTCTACCGTCGCTCCTATGCGTACCATGGGGTGCACCCCTTCTACGCGTGGTATTGGGCGGCACACGCCATGGAGTACGTGGGCGACGTGATCGTGGTGGGCGGGGAGCGGGAGACCGTGCGTCGCTTGGGCTTCAAGTGCGCCAGCACCTTGGCCGATGCCTTGGAGATGGCGGAGCAGACGGTGGGCCGCCATCCCAGCATCACCCATCTCCGCTTCCCGCCGTTGCTGCTGGCCGACGTGCGATGAGGTTCGAGCTCCTCCGTGACCTGGAGCTGCTCCGCCGCGGCTGGTACTGGGGCCAGGTGCGGCCGGAGTGGCCGGAACCGAGGGAGGTGACCCCCGGCTCGCCCAGCCTCGAGTGGGCCCGCAGCGAGCCGGTGCGTGCCCTGCGCTGGCTGGCGCAGCGGGGCCTGTCCCTGCCCTTCACCCGGCTCATGACCCGGCCGCTTGTCGAGGGCGCGGTCTGGCTGCGGGACCAGGACCGATCGATGATCCTGGCCTCCAACCATGTCAGCCATGCGGATACGCATGTCCTCCTGGCGGCACTCCCCGATCACGTCCGGGAGCGGACCGTGGTCGGGGCCGCGGCCGACTACTGGTACCGCCGTCCGTGGCTGGGCCGACTGATCAGCTTCTGGTTGAACACCTTCCCCTTCGCCCGCTCGGGCGGCGCCCAAGGGGTGCTCCACAGCTCCAGCCAGCTCCTCCGCTCCGGCTGGCATCTCCTCCTCTACCCAGAGGGGACGCGTTCCCCCGACGGGCGGTTGCAGGAGTTCAAACCTGGGGTGGGTCACCTTGCTGGTGAGGCCCGGGTGCCGGTGGTCCCCATCCACGTCCAGGGCACCCACCGGGTCATGCCCAAGGGCCGTCGGGTCCCGCTGCCGGCGCCGGTGCGGGTGCGGATCGGCAAGCCCATCCAGCCCGAGCCGGGGGAGACCTCAAGGGGCTTCGCCCGACGGGTTGAGCGGATGGTCCGGGAGTTGGGCAATGGCTCCCGGTCCCCCGAGGTGGTGGGGAGCTGGATCGAGCGATGGCGGGCGACGGCGCCCGGCGGACGCTCGCGCCCCTGGGCGGAGAGGACGGAGCCGCGCGATGGCGAGTGACGGCGGGGGGAGAGCCCTGAGCCGGGACGGTAGCAGGTCGGCGACCGAGGGTGGACGCGCATCGCTGATCCTGAGCTGATTCCGCTGTTCCCGCTCCACGCGGTCCTCTTCCCCGGTGGCGTGCAGTCCCTCCACGTCTTCGAGGAGCGGTACCGCCTCCTGATCGCTGAGGGAAGGGATTTCGGGGTGGTGCTCATCCGGCTCGGCAGCGAGGTGGGGCCGGGCCGAGCACGGGAGCTGCACGAGGTGGGCACCATCGCCGCCCTGGAACGGGTGACGCCGCTGCCCGGAGGGCGCTTCCACGTCCTGGTCAGGGGGACGATCAGGTTCCGGCTGCTCTCGGTCGACGCGACCAGCCATCCCTACCTGATGGGGTGGGTCCAGCGCCTCCCCGACCCGCCCGTGGGTGAGAGCCCGCGCCTGGTCGGGCTGCTGACCCGGTACCTGCGCGCGCACGGGGTGGAGGGCGGCCCCGAGCTCGTCGACAGGCTCGGGCGGCGGACGATATGGCTGGCGGGCTCGGTCTTGCAAGCCGAGCTGCCCCGGCGTCAGCGCCTGCTGGAGACCGGTGACCCGGCCCTGGCCGAGGAGCTGCTTGCCGAGGAGCTGGCCCGGATGAGCCGTCTCGGGCGGCTGGGAACGCCGCCCACGCGCCCCCCCTCGCCGAACTGACCTCGCCGCTGCGCTCGGGACGGCCGGTGGCCCATGGGCGGGGGCCGGGCCCCACCGGATCTGCCGTCAAGGCGGGGTACGGGTTTCGAACTCGCACCACGCGGCCTTGCCGTCACGCTGATGGCGTGCCCACCTATGGTCATCGCTGTCCTCTGGCTCAGCCTCGGAGAGCTTCGCCGAGCGCTGGACGCCGTTGGTGGTCAGGGAACTGCTGGCGGCCACGAGCACTTCAACCAGATCCGCCGCGGGCCGCACCGCGCCTCACCCGGTGTGCTGCGGCAGCGGCTACGCCGCTTGCGGCAGGTGGGCGTCGTGGAGGGCCGGCTCAACCCGGGGACAGGATCGGGCGACCGCCTGACCGAAGCCGGGGTGGCGCTGGGTGAGGTGGTGATGGGCCTCGGGGTCTGGGGCGCGCTGGTTGGAGCTGAAACCGTTGCCGCCGAGTACGCAATAGCACTCACGCGGCACCCCTCACGGGGTTGCCCTTGCGGGCTTCGCGCTTCCTCGCCGCGTGCCCGAGAAGCCTGGGTCTTACCGCGGCTCTGCGCTTCACGAAGGCTCCAACTGAGCCTACGGGCGGGG
>Ga0070737_10000924_pt1 | contig 49667 bp, 43 predicted proteins | sample Coa_R1_10_FD_66438 | JGI IMG/M metagenome (GOLD analysis project Ga0070737, IMG submission 66438) | Surface soil microbial communities from Centralia Pennsylvania, which are recovering from an underground coalmine fire - Coalmine... | ecosystem: Environmental > Terrestrial > Soil > Unclassified... | reverse complement strand
CGGCCTCGTGGCCAAGAAAACGTCGACGTCGCGGGCGAGCCTGACACCATTTTCACGCCCTGCGGGACGCCCCCACCAGGGGGCCAGGTGACTGATCGGAGGGACATCGACGTCGAGGCGCAACGTCACGACGCCGCTCACCGCCTCGTTGGCCGGTGGCAGGGACCTTCCCCGTCTCGAGATCGCACGCCTGCGGGCGACCTGGCTCACCGAGGTGGCAGAGGCGATCGGGCTTCGGGGGTTCATGGAGGCGGCCGGCATCACCTGCTCCCAGCGCCTGGGGGACCTCGTGGCCAGGCTCCCTGCGCCAGACGAGCACGAGATGGTGGGGTTGGTCGGAGGGAGGCGGTGAGCATCGACCTGTCTCGCCTCGAGGCGGTCGTCGAGGCCTCGGGGGTCCCAGGACGGATCGAGGCACTGCTCCCAGTCGGGGTGCGTCCCCGCCAGCTCAGCGTGCGCACGCTGCTCGTCGGCATGCTCTGCTGCCAGGCAGAGGGCCGGCCGGCGCACTTGACGAGGGTGCACCAGGTGCTCGTCGGTCTTCGGGGTCCAGACCGCCTGCGCTTGGGCGTCACCGTCGACTGGCGGGCTGGTCCGCACACCCTCACCTATCGTCAGGTGGAACGGACGTTGCACCTCGTCGTCGGGGCGCTGGCCAGAGAAGAACCCGACGGCGCATCCTCCGAGGTGCTCCAAGAGGTGGCGGACGCCTTCGTCGAGGCGAGCGTGGAAGGACACGGCGACGCCTCGCGATCGCTCGCCGTCGACTGGACCGACGTCGAGAGCTTCTCGACGCGGCACCCGAAGCCGTCCGGGCTCTACGCCGATCCCGAGGCCCGATGGGGACACCGAAAGGGCGGGGGACCGGGCGAGAAGGACGAGCTGTTCTTCGGCTACTACCTCTCCTTGGCCACCATGGTCGCCGACGATGGCGGCCCACCCGTGCCAGAGCTGGTGCGGCGCATGAACCTCGTCTCCTGCGAGCACGACCCAGTGCCCGTCATGGTCCAGGTCCTCACCTCGATGGCCGCAGGCGGCGTCGCCCTGGGCGACGTCATCTGTGACTCGGGCTACGCGCATCGGGTGCCCGGGCACTTCGCCCTGCCGCTTCGAGCGGCTGGCGTATCCCTCGTGATGGACCTGCATCCTTCTGACCGGGGAACCCAGGGCACCCACGCTGGGGCGGTCCTGCACCACGGCAATCTCTACTGCCCGATGACGCCGACGGGGCTCTTCGGCCAGGCGCCGCTCGTGCGTGGGGCGAGCGAGGCGGAGACCGCCGCCCACGACGAGCGGGCAGCCGAGCTCGGACGGTTCAAGCTCGGGCGCGTGAGCGCTGACGACCAAGACGGCCACCACCGGGTCTCCTGCCCCGCCCTGCTCGGCAAGCTCCGCTGCGCGCTGCGCGAGTCCTCCCTGTCACTTCCCCTGGAGCGTCCCGAGGTGCTCTCTCCCCCAGACGAGCCGCCGTGCTGCTGCACCCAGCGCACGATCAGCGTCCCCGTCACGATCAACGCGAAGACCACCCAGCGCCACGACTACCCCTCTGCGGCCTGGCGCCGCTCCTATGCGAGGCGCTCTGCCGCCGAGCGCTCCAACGCCCGGATCAAGGACCCCGCCACGATCGACGTGGCCCGGGGCTGGTGCCGGGTGATGGGGCTCACCCCGATCACCTTGTTCCTCGTCGCTGCCATCGTCGTGCGCAACCTGGCAGTCGCCGACGCCTTCTGTGCCCGCCAGGAAGAGGACCGACGCCGGGCAGCCACCGGGCGGCCGCCCCGGACCCGCCGGCGCCGGCGCACCACCCTCGCCGACCTGGTCGGCGCCGGAGCGAACGCACCGCCCTAGCCGGCTACCTTTCCGCGGGAACCTGACGTCAGTGCTCCAGCGCGCGCAGGTGACGGTCATGACAGCGCTGATCGGATCGGCGACCCCCAACGGCCTGTCACAGCCCTCTGGCACAATGACGTCGGCTCGAAACGTGAACTGGGTCCTCATCGAAAGGTGAAGACCTCCTGCGCACCCCCGGCAGGATTCGAACCTGCGTGAAACGGATTAGAAGTCCGTTGCCTCATCCACTCGGCCACGGGGGCGTGTCACCACCATTCTGCCTCGGGGTCTGCCGCAGCCCGAACCATGCGGGCGACCTCGCCGGCCGCAGATGCTGCTGGCACGGAGCGGAAGCCGATCCGCCCGGCAGCCCTTAGCGGGACCAGTTCCCGCGTGAGGGCCGGCCTCTCGTCCCGGCGGCCCGGGGATCAAGTGGGAGCTCCTCTGCCGGAGGCTCCCAACGCGGCTGTTGGGAGACGTCCTCATCCTGTCCGCTTCCACCGGCTCCGCCGCCGTGGCTCAACGCTCCCGATGCATGCGCGTGCCCGTGCGGCACCCCCGTCGGCTCGGAGGTCGCCCGCGTGAGCTCGTAGAGCCAGCGGGTGAGGTCCGCGGCGTCAAGAGGACGGCTGATGAGATAGCCCTGGGCCGTGTCGCACCCGAGGTCCCGCAAGAGCCGGTAGGCCTCCGCCGTCTCAACTCCCTCCGCGGTCACCGTGAGGCCGAGGTCGTGGGCCATGGTGATCGTGGACGCCACGATGGCGTAGTCCGTCGGGTCGGTGGTGAGCCGCTCGGTGAAGGACTTGTCGATCTTCAGCTGGTCGACGGGGAGGTTCTTCAGGCGGGCGAGTGACGAGGTGCCGACGCCGAAGTCGTCGAGGGCGACGCCCACCCCAAGGGTCGAGAGCGGTGAGAGAAGCTCGGTGCTCTCGACCCGGTACTTGCCCGGCGAGCCCGACTCCGTGATCTCGAGCGTGAGCAGCTGGGGCGGCAGATCGTGGCGCTGGAGCAGCTCTTCGATCTGGCGGATGAGGTCCAGATAGGTGACCTGCTCCGGAGAGACGTTCACGGCGAGGCCGAGCTCGAAGCCCGCTTGGCGCCACTTCGCGAGCTGTCCGAGGGCCACGTCGAGCATCCAGCGAGTGAGCGGCTCGATGAGCCCCGACGCCTCCGCGACCGGAATGAACTCGTCAGGCGCAATCACGCCGTAGAGGGGATGGGTCCAGCGGCTGAGAGCCTCGACACCGGTCACCTCCCCGGTGGCAAACGAGACCGTCGGCTGGTAGTGGAGGCGGAGCCCACCGCTCGTGATCGCCTCACGCAACGCCGCGATGAGAGAGGGACGGTCGATGCGGTCGGTCCGACGGTCGCTCTGCACGCAGACGCCGCCGCCGCTCTGCTTCGCCTGGTACATCGCCATGTCGGCCTGACGGAGCAGGCTGAAGCGGTCCTCCCCGTGGAACGGCGAGATGGCCACCCCGATGCTTGCCCGCAGCTGGATGGCGGCCCCTGCCACCATCGCCGGCGCGCGCGTCTCGGCGTCGATGCGCCGGGCAAGCTCGATGATCTCGTCCGGCGAGCCGAAGCGAGGGAGCACGACGGCAAACTCGTCCCCACCGAGACGGCCGACGGTGCCGGAGTCGCCCACCACGGCTACCAGCCGCTCGGCGAGGATCTCTAGCGCACCGTCCCCGGCCTCGTGGCCGAGGCGGTCGTTGATCCTCTTGAACCCGTCGAGGTCGATCAGCAGCGCCCCGACGACCGAGTTGCCGGCCCGCTCCGACAGGGCTCGGTCCATCTCGGTCGAGAAGAGCATGCGGTTTGCAAGGCCGGTGAGCCCGTCATGCGAGGCCTGGTACTGCTTCAAGGCGACCTCGGCTTGAAGCTGGTCGAGCAGGTCGCTGCTGCGCAGCGCCATCGCTGCCGGCATGGTGAGCGCCTCGGCAAGCCTGACGTCGTCCGGACCGAAGCTGAGGTGGCTCGCGCCGCGCCGGTCGGCGAGAACGAGCACCCAGTCGGCGAGACCGTCGGAGGGGAGCGCGACGGCGACGGCGTCGCGAAAGCCGCAGATGTGAAGGGCCTCGGCCAGGGCGAGGTCGCTCGTGCCCTTCGGGGCGAGCACTGGGCCGCGCCGGTCGCGAACGGCCTCGGCAAGCGGGTTCCGGCCCTGCAGCATCTCGAGCTCGCTCACCTCGGCGCGCAAGGTGTAGCTCCTCCAGGCACCGTGCTCCCTCCTGGCGAGCTGGGTCACCTCGGCCTTGAACAACTCCTGCGCTCCACGCAACACGGTGGCGACGACCGTGTCGGTCTCGGCAAGCCCCGTCAGAGCCCGCTCGAAGCGGTGGAGGCGGTCGAGGTGGGCATGCCGGGTGCGCAGGCGGCCATAGTGCCGGTATCCCAGACCGACGGCTACCGCGAGCGCAGCGAAGAGCGCACCGCCTCCCCATCCCGACCACAGCATGTAGATGGCGACTAGGCCGAAGCCAGCGACCACCAGGACCTGGATAAGGGTGGTGAGTGCCGTCTGTCCCCAGTCGATGACATGGAGACGACGGCTCGATAGTGCGATCACAGCTTGGATTCCCACATTGCTCACCAGCTCAGCGACGACCACGGCAGCGATCGCTGCTAGTGCCCCCCGCACCGAGAGCAACCGGTCACCAGCCAGGAGACGATCGAAGCACTCGAAGGCCGTCGCGGCCGCGAAGGCATGTAGAGCGATATTGAAGGTCGACTTCGTGACCGGTCGCCGCACCCAGACCGAGCGCACGAGCGTCCCGATCGCGGCCGCGAGCAGGACCGCTCCCGCAGGCGCAAAGGCGATGGCCGGGACCAGGACGATGTCGCTCAGGTCGATGTTGTGAGCCTGCCGCCGAGCCTCGAGCCGGATGCCGGCGAAGTGGCCCGCAGCGAAGCCGACGGCCAGCAGCGGCCAGGGCAGGTGGAGCGGTGCCGGGATGACATGAAAATGACGTAGGTCGAAGTACCACAGGAGGAAGGTGCCGAGCCCGAGCGACAGTGTGAAGAGCCAGACCGGGAGCGCCCGCAGTGCGCGCCGGAGCAAGGGGGGCCTGACGGGCGGGATCTCACTCATGGGCAGGTCCAGTGTCTACAGTTGCACGGACAGCCTTCAATCGAGAAGGGTTGCCGCCGCTCCGTACCGTGCGTCGGCGAGGAAGGGAGCTGCCGGCGTGCTGGTGCCGACAGGAAGGACGGCAGGGCTCGGGGCCCGCCGCCGAACGAGGGTGCGCGGCCACCTGCCGCGACGGGCGCCACCCTCCGCGCGGGCTTCTCCTGTGCTCTGGTCCGTCCACAGGGACGGCACCTCCCACCCCGCAGGCACCCAACGCAGGGATGGCATCCGCTCGCGCCTGCCCTTCTCCATGCTCGCCCGAGGGAAGGAGGTGATTCATGAGCTTCAGCGAATGGGAGTGAGGGCCTGCCGTATGGCAAGCCCCCACTCGAGGTGACCACCTGACCTCTTCTGGAATACGCAACCGGAACATGGGGCCCGGAGGTCTCCTCCTTATTGCATCGGCATGGCCGGCCGCACTCGCGGCCGGCCATGCCACCGTCTTGTATCTTCGGCACGGGAACCGGTTGGATTGAGTAGAAGGTCGAGATTTGTTCGGCGGTAGTCGCAGCGACACCGTCACGACCATGGCGACGCTCCGGCGCCGTCTCGTCGCGGCCGTCGCCGTGACCTCGGTCGGGGATGGGCTGGTCCTCGCAGCCTTTCCGCTCCTGGCCCTGCGAGCCACGCACAGCGCCCTGCTCATCTCCGGCGTCGCCGTTGCGTCCCGCCTGCCCTGGCTCCTCGTCTCGCTGTACTCAGGCGCCCTCGTCGACCGCTCCAACCGCTCCCGGCTCGTCGCCACCGTCGATCTGGCACGGGCTCTGCTCGTGGCTGGCGTTGCGGTATGGGCCCTCAACGGGACGGTCCCGATCGCGGCGATCTACGTCGCTGCCTTCCTCGTCGGCGTCGGCGAGACCGCAGTCTCCGCGGCGATGCGCGCGACGGTTCCTGAGATCGCGCCCGGCGACGAGCTCGTGGCGACGAACGGACGGGTCGGAGCGGCGCAGACGGCCGGCACCCGATTCCTCGGGCCCGCCACCGGCGGCGTCGTCTTCTCGGTCTCGCGGGCGATCCCGTTCTTCGGCGATGCCCTCTCTTACATGGGTTCGGCTGCGCTCCTCTCGTCCGCGATCCCGGCCGACGCTCGGCGGGCTCAGCGACGAGAGACGAGCGTCTGGGCGGACGTGAGAACCGGGCTCCGCTTCTTCCTCGCGAGCCGCGGGCTGCGAATCCTCTCAGTGGTCGTGTCGAGCTTCGCGTTCTGCCAGGCGATGGTGCTCGCGGTCCTCGTGCTGTTCGCCTCGAGCAAGCTGCACCTCGGCGCCACCGGTTACGGAGTCCTCCTCACTGTGGCCGGCGTCGGCGACGTGCTCGCGGGCTTGCTGGCCCGCCGGATCTTCCGCCTCATCGGGTCCTACGCCATGATCATCGTGGCCGGCGTGGCGGCCGCAGGTGGCTACGTGCTGCTCTCGTCGACCTCGGACAGAGTCGTCGCAGCCATCGCCCTCGCTCTCGAGGCGGCAGCGACCTCGCTTGGGAACGTGGCCACCTTGTCGACACGGCAACGTCTCATTCCCCGAGAGCGCTACGGCCTCGTGAACAACGCCTTCCGGATGCCCATCACCGGGCTCATCCCAGCCGGCGCCCTCGTAGGAGGTCTCCTCGTGACTGCGATCGGGTTCCGGTACACGTTCCTCACGGCGGGCGGGTTTCAGCTGGCTGTGCTCGCGTCCATGGCGCTGCCCCTGCGGCGAGTCGAACCCAAGTCTGCTCCGCCCGAGCCCGCCGGCCTTGCGACCGAGCAGTCCGGAGTCCCGTCAACCTGAGCGGGTCCGCCTCGGCCAAGCTCCCGGATCAGGCGAAGGCGTGCGCAAGCGGCTGCCGAGCACCGTGCTCGACGCAACAAGTGCGGAAGGGCCGGCCCGCAGTCGGGGCGGCCGGCCGGCCGCTCGCGTCGCCGCAGGCCCGGTTGCGAAGGCACGTGGCCCCCGGTTGCCGAACCAGCGATCGGTCCCTCATCCGGTCCGATCGGTCTCCTCGGCCTCCTTGCTTCCTTCGCCGCTCCCTGTGGGGGCCGGCGGCTCGGGCTTCGGGCGCAGCACCATGGTGAGACAGGCGCCCGCCGACGCCACCGCACCCGCCACGACGAGCCGGACAACCGGGCGAGGCACCGAGCGCCCGCTCAGCGCGTCGAGCGAGTAGCGCCCCGGACCGGCCACCGCAAGGGCGAGCGCGGCTGCCATGTTGGTGAGCGGCAGCTCGAATCCCCCGTGAGCGGCAAACGGCCCGTTCGCCCTGTGGGTAGAGGCGGCGACGCTCATGGTCCCTGCAAGCGCGACCGGTCCGAGGGGGTAGGCAGCTCCTGCGGCCGTCAACGCCCCACCGGCGAGCTCGGAGACCGCCGCCACCCGAGCCATCACCGGTGCCGGACGGAGCCCCATCCGCTCGAAGCTGGAGACCGTCGCGGCCATTCCGCGCCCACCGAACAGTCCGAACAGCTTCTGAGCCCCGTGGGCCGCCAGGTACCCGCCCACCACGGTGCGGGCGGCAAGTAGCGAGACATCGCGGGCGCTCATCTGCAGGCCGTTCCCAGCTCACGTCGATACAGGGGCCACCCTGCCCGTGCTCCCAGGTTGCCGACATCCACTGTGATACCCACCTGCCTTTGCGTCTGGGCCGATTGGCCGGCCGGCCTCGTTGCCTCTACATCTACCCCCTGCCGTGACCTAGCCCGACCGCTCCACCGGCTGGCCCGACGTCTCGCCGGTGCGCCGCGCTGCCCTTGGCTCACCACCTCACCAAAGAAGTGAACCTCCGCCGGCCGGTGCAGCGCGGTGGCGGCATCGTCTCCACGATGAGCACGGCTCGAAGCGCGAGGCGGATCCTCGACAGCACGCGAGGGACGTCGCCGGTCTGGTCTCGTCTGGCTGGTGCGCCCCCTGGGACTCGAACCCAGAACCTGCGGATTAAGAGTCCGTTGCTCTGCCAAATTGAGCTAGAGGCGCTTGTCCGGGAGGAAACCTTAGCCGCTCAGGGCGCGCGGAACCTTTCCGGTCTGGGGTGACCGAGGGGACTCGAACCCCCGACTTTCGGGACCACAACCCGACGCTCTACCAACTGAGCTACGGCCACCACGTTGCCCGACCACCTCCGGTGCGCTCGCACAGCCGGCCGGTGGACCCCACCAGCATGGCACATCAGCGCGAAGCTGCGGCCCGGATCGCGGCGACGTCGGCGCCCATCTGGGCAACCAGCTCCTCGACCGTCGAGAAGCGCTCCTGTGGCCTCACCACGCTCCCCACACCCACGGTCACCCGCTGCCCGTAGAGGTCGCCCGAGAAGTCGAGCACGTGCGCCTCGACGAGGCGGGCTCCGTGCTCGCCGTAGTACGTGGGCCGGCCGCCGATCGAGACCGCGGCCAGCCTCCGCACGCCGTGCTCATCCTCGAGCCAGCCCGCGTAGACCCCGTCGGGCGGCAGCTCGATCCCGCTGACCTCGACGTTCGCCGTCGGGAAGCCGAGCTGCCGGCCGCGCTGGTCCCCCTGCACGACGACCCCCCTCAGCACCGTCTCGCTCACGGCCGGCGAGGTTACCGGGCACGCGCGGTAGCGTCCCGCTCGTGACGCAGCTCCCGGCGCTGCCAGCGGCAGTGGACATCCGTGAGGTCGGGCCTCGAGACGGACTGCAGGCAGAGGCGCCGGTAGCGCCCCACGACCGTGCAGCTCTCGCCGTGGCGCTCATGCGAGCCGGTGCCCGCCGCATCGAGGCCGCGAGCTTCGTCTCGCCGAAGGCCGTGCCCTCCATGGCCGGTGCGGCCGAGGTCGTCGCCCAGTTGAGAGAGGCTCTCGACGAGGAGGTCCGGCCCGTCGTGACCGCCCTCGTCCCGAACGTGCGCGGCGCTGCCGACGCCCTCGAGGCCGGCGTCGACGAGCTGACCGTCACCGTCGCTGCGAGCGCCGTCTACAACGAAAAGAACGTCCGGCGCACCATCGAGGAGTCGCTGAGCGAGATCGCGCAGGTCGTCGATCTGGCCCGTGAGAGCACCCCCGTCGACGTCGTGATCTCATGTGCCTTCGGCTCCCCCTACGAGGAGGAGATCCTCCCTGCCGACGTTGCCGACCTCGCCCGACGCGTGGTCGAGGCGGGCGCAGCCGCCCTCACGCTCGCCGACACGACAGGGGTCGCGACACCGCTTCGGATCGGCGAGGTGCTCGACGCGGTCGTGGCCGCCGTCGGCGAGGCGCCCGCCAGCCCCGGGGGGCGCCTCGGCCTCCACCTGCACGAGACCAGGGGCACGGCGATGGCAAACGCGTTTGCCGGCCTCGAGCTCGGCATCTCCCGATTCGACACCTCGATCGGCGGGCTCGGCGGGAGCCCCTTCGCTCCCGGCGCCGGGGGGAACCTCGCCACCGAGGACTTCGCCGCCTTCCTCGCCGCCATGGGCATCGAGACGGGCCTCGACCAGACCCGACTGCTCGAGGCGGCCCGCCTCGCCGAGCGCCTCGTCGGCCACGACCTCGCTAGCAGGGTGCGCACCCCGCTCGCGAGTTAGCGCAATACTCTCGCCATGCCGCCTTCTTCCGGCCCGAGAGCCGGCTTCCGGGCTCGCGTCACGGATCACCTCGCCGTCGCCGTGGGCACGACCAAGGGCCTGTTCCTCGTGAGCGACGGCGTGCCCGACGGACCGTGGTTCAAAGGCCAAGAGGTGCCCGCCTTCACCCAGGTGGAGCCCGGAGAGCTCTACCTCGCCGCCACGACGGACCCCCGGTACGGCACCTCGATCCAGGTGAGCGAGGACGGCGGCGGGAGCTGGCGCACACCCTCGGGCCGCCCGATCGCCTTTCCCGACGACACCCCCGCCACCCTCGAGCGGGTCTGGCAGCTGCACGTGATCCACCCCGGCGCAGGGGTGAAGCCGATCGTGCTCGCCGGCACCGACCCGGCCGCCCTGTTCGTCTCGCGCGACCTCGGCGAGTCGTTCTCCCTCATCCGGCCGCTCTGGGACCACCCTCACCGTGAGAGGTGGGAGCCCGGTGGCGGCGGCCTCGCACTCCACACGATCGTCACCCATCCCGAGCGCCCGGGCCGCATCACCGTCGGCGTCTCCACCGGCGGCGTCTATCGCTCCGACGACAGCGGCGCGACCTGGGAGCCGAAGAACGACGGCATCGCCGCGACCCACCTGCCGGACCCGCACCCGGCCTTCGGCCAGTGCGTGCACAAGATCGCGACGGACGCCGAGAGCCCTGACGTCCTCTGGCTCCAGAACCACGGTGGCGTCTACCGCTCCACCGACGCCGGCGACCACTGGACCGACGTCGGGCGGGCGGGCGAGGTTGGCGGGCTCCCATCGGACTTCGGCTTCCCGATCGTGGCGCACCCGACAGCCCCGCGCACGGCCTACGTGTTCCCCCTCGAGTCCGCCGACTACCGCTGCTCGCCGGGCGCGGCATGCCGGGTCTACCGCACCGAGGACGGAGGCGCGAGCTGGGAGCCGCTCACGAGCGGCCTGCCTCAGGTCGCGGCCCACCTCACCGTGCTCCGTGACGCCTTCGATGCCGGGGAGAACCCTCCCTACCCACTCGTGTTCGGGACCCGTACCGGGCAGATCTACGCCTCGGGCGACTCCGGCGGCACCTGGCGCCTCTTTGCGGACCACCTGCCCCCGATCCTGTGCGTGCGAGTCCTGGCCTGAGCAGCACCATCGGCCTCGTCCTGTTCGACTGCGACGGCGTCCTCGTCGACTCCGAGCGGCTGGCCGTCCAGGTTGAGGTCGCCGTCCTCGGCAGCCTCGGGTGGGAGATCTCCCCGGAGGAGGTAGTCGAGCGCTTCCTCGGCGTCAGCGATGCCGACTACCTCGCCCAGATCGAGGAGCACCTCGGCATCACCCTCCCCGAGGGTTGGCTCGAGGAGATGGAGCCGAGGTACCGGCACGCCTTCGAGCGAGAGCTGACGGTGGTGCCGGGCATCCTCTCGGCACTCGAGCGGATCGAGGAGGCCGGCATCATGACGGCGGTCGCCTCGAGCGGCAGCCCGGCCAAGCTCCGCTTCACCCTCTCCCACACCGGCCTGTTCGAGCGCTTCGAGGGCCGGGTGTTCTCGGCGGTCGAGGTCACGCGAGGCAAGCCGGCCCCTGACCTGTTCCTCCACGCGGCCGCCGCCCTCGGCGTTGACCCGGCCCGCACGGCCGTCGTCGAGGACAGCCCGGCCGGCATCGAGGCAGCCCTTGCCGCCGGGATGCGGACGGTCGCCTACGCCGGCGGCGGGCTCGTCCCTCCCGAGCGCCTCAGCCGGCCGGGGGTTACCGTGATCACCGACATGAGCCATCTCCCCGACGAGCTGCTCGGGAGCACTGCCAGGTGATCCCGCCCATCACGAACACCCACCCGGCCCTGCGGCGCTGCTGGCTCCCGCTCGCCCGTGCGTCGGAGCTCGGTGAGCAGCCCGCTCGCTTCATGCTCCTCGATCAGCCCCTCGTCGCCTTCCGCTCCCCCGCCGACGGCCAGGTCCGCGTCTACCCCGATCGCTGCCCGCACCGGGGAGCGCCCCTTTCGATCGGCTGCGCCGAGGGCGGAGGCATCAGGTGCGCCTACCACGGCTGGCGCTTCGGCCCGGACGGGCGGTGCGACGAGATCCCTGCCCTCGGCCCGAACCCGAGCGGGATCCCACCGAAAGCCCATCTGACGCCGGTCGCCGGGACGGCGGAGCGGTACGGGATGGTCTTCGTGGCCCTCGACGAGCCGCTCCCCGGCGTGGGCCTTCCGGAGGTGCCCGAGGCCGACAACCCCCGCTTCGCGATGGGAGAGCTTCCGATCCTGAGCGCTCGGGCATCGGTCGGTCTCCTCGCCGACAACTTCCTCGACACGGCCCACTTCCCCTTCGTGCACGCCGCCACCTTTGGGGCGAGCGAGGAGAGGGAGGTCGGCCGGTTCGAGGTGACCCGGGAGCCGGGCGAGCTCGCCTTCACCGCCACCTACCAGCACCAGTTCGCGAACCGGGAGGACCCGGCGGTCGCGCGGGGGGAGCGTCCCTTGCTCCAGACGCGCCGGCTCACCTACCGCCTCGTCGCACCCTTCCACCTCACCTTGAGGATCGAGTTCCTCGAGGCCGGCGGGACCAACACCATCGGCTTCTTCCTGCAGCCGGAGACGGCCGAGGCCTGCCGCATCATGTCGGCGATCTGGCGGGACGACCTCGACGGCGACGCCGAGCGGCTGAGAGAGGCCGTCGAGTTCGAGGTGAAGGTCGTCGAGGAGGACCTCCGGGTGCAAGAGGCGTACCACCGCCTCGAGCTGCCGCTCGACCCGACGGCCGAGGTGCACACCCGGGCGGACCGCACCACGATCGAGCTGCGCCGGGTGCTCTCGGACCTCGTCGCGGCCAGCTCGAAGTGACGCTCGTCGTCGACCACCCGGTCGTCGCCGACCTGCTCTCGCGACTTCGCGACACAAGGACCCCGCCGCCGGCGTTCCGCCAGGTCGTGGCGGAGCTGAGCGCCCTCATCGCCTACGAGTCGCTCCGCGACCTCGGCACGGGCGAGGAGACGATCGACACCCCGGTCGCCGCCGGGGTGTCGACGGTGAGGGTCGCCGAGACCGTCCTCCTCGTCCCGGTGCTGCGAGCCGGCCTCGGCATGATCCCCGCGATCCAGGCGCTGCTCCCCCTCTCGGAGGTGGCCCACATCGGGCTGCGGCGCGACGAGGAGACCCTCCAGCCGGAGGTCTACCTGAACCGGCTCCCCGCGAACCTGTCCGGCCGCCGGGTGGTGGTCTGCGACCCCATGCTCGCCACCGGCGGGTCGCTCGCCGAGGCCGTTGCGCTCGTGAAGCAGCACGGAGCGGCAAGGGTCATGGCGCTCTGCCTCATCGCATCCGAGCCCGGCCTCGCCCGCTTCCGGCGGGACCACCCGGAGGTGGCGGTCGCGTGCGCCGCCGTCGACCCCGGGCTCGACGAGCGGGGGTACATCGTCCCCGGCCTCGGGGATGCGGGCGACCGTCTCTACGGCCCCCCGGACTGAGCGACCCCTACTCGCCGATGTCCTCCCACCACAGCTCAGGGTGGTCGGCGACGAAGGAGCCGAGCAGCTCGACGCAGCCGTCGTCGTCGAGGTCGACCACCTCGACCCCGAGGGCGGCGAGCCACTCGTGCCCGCCGGAGAAGTTCCGGGCCTCCCCCATCACCACCGCACCGATGCCGAACTGGCGCACGAGACCGCTGCAGTACCAGCAGGGCGAGAGAGTGGTGACCATGACGGTGTCCCGGTACCCGCGGCGGCGCCCGGCCGCCCGGAACGCCGCCGTCTCGGCGTGCGTCGACGCGTCCCCGTCCTGGACACGGCGGTTGCGCCCGCTGCCGAGCAGCTCGCCCTCGCGGGTGAACATTGCCGCCCCGATCGGGATCCCGCCCTCCGCAAGGCCGGCACGGGCCTCGGAGAGGGCGACCTCCAGCCACTCTCGTGCCGTCCCCGGGTCGAGGGCGCGGCCGTCTGCGGTGCTCATCTCCCCTAAGTTGCGTCGGTGACCGCGAAGCGACCACAGTCGATCGTCATGGCCGACGAGCGTACCTACCGCGCCACTGTCGGCTCGCAGGAGATCGACCTCCCTCTCGTGCAGGTGGCGCCGGAGCTCTCGATCGCCCTGCTCATTTGCGTGGACCACGGGCTCGCCTTCTCCGAGCAGGCGGGCCGGGAGCTCGCCGCGCAGATGGAGCCCTACGGGGTCGAGATCGTCGCCTCGGTAGCGACGATGGGCATCCCGCTCGCGATCGAGGTCACCCGAGCGCTCGGGCTCGACGACTACGCCATCTTGCACAAGACGCCGAAGATCCACCTCGCTGACGCCGTCGCCGAGCCGGTGAAGTCGATCACGACGGCGCGGGACCAGAAGCTGCTCTTCGACCGGGCCAGGATCGGCGCCGTGAAGGGCAAGCGGGTCGGCATCGTCGACGACGTGATCTCGACCGGGGGCTCGAGCAGAGCGGCACTCAACCTCGTCCGGCGGATCGGCGGGACACCGGTGGTCTTCGGCGCCCTCCTCACCGAGGCGGGAGGCTGGCGGGAGCTGCTCGGCCCCGACGCCGCCCTCGTAAGGTCGCTCGGCTCGATCCCCGTCTTCCGCCACCAGCCCGACGGCTCGCTCGTCGAAGACTGGGGTCAGGCCTGAGGGTTCGGTACATTCGCTGATCAATGGCCCGACCACCGGCACGACCAGCCGTCATCGCCGGCCTCGTCGCCTTCGTGGTGTTCGGGGCGATTACGATCCTCTGGTCCTGGTCGGTGCCGCTCATGTCCTCTCCCGACGAGCCCCACCACGTCGTGAAGGCCGTCGCCGTCTGGCGGGGAGAGTGGCTCGGGCGCCATACCCCGGGCGCGAACAGCGCCACGATGACGATGTACGTCCCGCGGACCTACGCGAGGGCGCTCGGCAACTTCGACTGCTACCGCCAGCGCGCCTATATCCCGGCCGGCTGCGCCCCGAAGATCGTGGCGAGCACGCAGATCTGGCCCGCCAAGACCCACGTCGGCCGATACCCGCCGCTGTACTACCTGCTCATCGGCTGGCCGTCGCGCCTCTCGGTCGCCGTCGACTCGATGCGATGGATGAGGGCGATCTCAGCCCTCATCGACTCCGTCGTCATCGCCGTCGGGATCTTCGTGATCCGGCGCCACCGGCTCGGCGCCGGGCTGCTCGCCGGCTACTGCTGCGCGCTCACGCCGGTCGCGATCTACATGGACTCCACCATCCAGCCGAACGGCTTCGAGGCGACGCTCGGCCTCCTCGTCGCCACCTGCGTGATCGCGCTTGCCACCCTCGTGAAGAGGGGGACGCTCGACCCTCCCCGCCACCTGTTCGTCATCACCGGGGTCGCCTCGTCGCTCCTCGTCCTCGTGCGCGGCCTCTCGCCGCTCTGGCTCGCCTGCATCGGCGTGGTCGCGCTCCTGCTCATACCGTGGAAGCTCTGGATGTCGTGGTTCCGGCGCCGGGACGTCCAGGTCCTCATGGCCGTCCTTCTCGTCTGCTCAGGGCTCGCGATCGCCTGGATCATCGGCGCCGACGCCCTCGCCATCCAGCCGTGGCCGAAGTCGCTCATGGTCTACACGCACGTCTCCGACTGGCGCGAGGTCCAGCTCGTGCTCGATCGTGAGGGCTGGTTCGCCGAGCAGATGGTGGGAGCGCTCACGAAGGAGACGCGCCTTCCCGTGCCGGCCTTCGCGGCGGCCTTCTTCGCTTTCAGCCTCGTCGTCATCGCCGGCTTCGTGAGCGGCAAGGGCCGGGAGCGTGCGGCGCTCGCCTGGGCAGTGCTCGGCTCGTTCCTCATCCCCGTGGCGCTCGCCGCGCCCCGCATCCGCGAGAACGGCATCAACTGGCAGGGTCGCTACACGATGCCCTTCGCCTTCACGATCCTTCTCCTCGGCGCCTCGATGGCGTTCGGCTCCACCGAGCGGCTGTCGAGGCGAGCCCGGATGCTCACCGCGAGCCTCACGGCCGGCTCGTTCGCCCTCGTCGGGGTCAGCTACTGGGCGATGCTCCGCCGCTACAGCGTCTCGAACAACGGACCGCTCGACCTGTTCACGATCCACCACCCCTCATGGTCGCCGGCAGTGCTGTCGATCCCCGTCTTCGCAGCGGTCGTGCCGGCAGTCCTGCTCGTCGCCGCGCTGTTCTTCGTTGCCCTCCTGCCCCGCTGCCAGCTCGAACCCCGCCTGGCTCAGGACTCGGCCGCCGCGCTGAGACCGGTGCCGGCTCCCGCCAGCATCTGATCCTGCCTCGCCGCCTGGCGGCGGACGGTCGACCAGCCGAGGACGAGGTAGACGAGGCCGCCGACGCCGAGCCCCATGAAGACGCTGAAGTCCGCTCCCCCGGTGTGGACCTTCACCTCGTTCAGCCAGCTCGGGAGCGTGAAGGTCGCGTAGAGGGCGGAGATCGAGGCGAACATGCCCACGACCTGCGCCACGATGGCCGCCCAGTTTACCCCACCCTGCGCCCAGTAGATGCTCGTGCGGTCCGTCTTGTGCAGCTCACCGGGCACGTAGCGGGAGCGGCGCATCCACCAGTCGACGAGGTAGATGGCGCACCACGGGGCGATCCAGACGATGACCACGTCGACAAAGTCCTTGAGAAGGGTCGAGAAGTGGGCGTCGAAGACGGCGTAGAAGGTGATGCCGAGGCAGATGACGCTGTCGAGGAGGACGGCGTGGTACCGCTTCAGCCTGAGGCCGAGCGCCTGGAGCGTGACGCCGGAGGAGTACAGGTCGAGCGAGTTGATGCCGAACAGCTGCACGATCGCGAAGGCGAGGAACAGCACGACGAACGGGGTCGGGATGGCGTGCTGGCTCGTGAAGCCCGAGAACGGGTTGGCCCCGTTCCAGCTCGCGTAGGTGCCGACGAAGGTGAAGGCGAGGGCGCCGATCGCCATCATCAGCATCTCGGGGAGGGCGGTCCCGACGAACAGCCACCCGATCGTCTTGCCCTTCGAGGCGTTGGGGGGGAGGTAGCGGGTGTAGTCGTTGCCGCACTCGGTCCAGCCGAGGCCCGAGAGCGTGATCGTGAAGGCGAGGCCGCCCATGTAGAGCTGCCAGTTCGCGTACGGGGCCGCCTTCACGTCGGTGTGGCCGTGGATCAGCCCGTAGACGAGGAGGACGGCGAAGATCACCGCGAACGGGGCGATCAGCCAGCGCAGGACCTTCACCATCGTGGCGTGCCCGAGGAACGGCAGCACGATCTGCACGCCGACGGCGAGGAGGACGAAGACGATCTTGGCCGGCGTGCCGGGCGAGTAGCCGGCCTTGGCGCTCAGCACGAGGGCGGCGCCGACGATGAGGATGAGCCCTTCGGTCTCGAAGCCAAGCTGGGTCAGCCAGTTGAACAGCGCGATGAGCCGGGAGCCGTTCGGCCCGTAGCTCGCACGGTTGATGGCGAAGACCGTCGTCCCGGTCTGCGGGCCCTGCAGGCTGCACAGCCCGACGAGGAACCACGAGAGGTTGCCGAGGATGATGAGGCTGATGGCCTGCCAGAACGAGAAGCCGAAGCCGAGCAGGATGGCGCCGTAGATGAAGTACTCGACGTTGACGCTTGCGCCGGCCCACATGCTGGCGATGTCCCGTGGCCTCGCCCAGCGCTCGGACTCGGGGATGAAGTCGATGCCGTGCTGCTCGACGTGAAAGGCCTGGTCGGACGGGGGCACGGTCGCCGTCGTGGCTTCGGGGGCGGTCAGCGTCACGAGCGTCTCCTTCGGTCGGGTCCAGGCGCGAGAGGACCTGCCCGAACAGGCCTTCCCCCCAGCGCAGCCCCGACCGGCCAGGCCCCGGCGCGACCGGAGCGGCTCGGCGGATATTAGCCAGACAGGTAGGCCGCAAGCTGGGTCAAGAGCTCCCGCTTGCGTTCCTCGGTCGCGAAGCTCGACTGGATGCTCGTCCGGGCCATCTCGGCGAGCTCGTCCCACCCCCACGCGAACGCGCCCGCCACCGCCGTGTACTCGTGCGCGAGGTCGATCCCGTAGATCAGGGGATCGTCGGTGTTGAGCGAGCAGCGCACGCCCCTCGAGGCCAGCGCGGCGACCGGGTGCGAAGCGAGGCTCTCCGCCACTCCGAGGACCACGTTCGAGGTCGGGCAGACATCGAGGGGGGTGCCGGTCTCCACCAGCAGCTTGACGACCGTTTCGTCCTCGACCGAGCGGATCCCGTGGTCGATCCGCTCGGCCCCGAGAAGCTCGATCGCCTCCCGGACCCCTGAGGGTCCCGACGACTCCCCGGCATGGGCGCAGCGGTGGAGCCCGCCCGCAGCGGCACGCTCGAAGGCCGGGGCGAACCGCTCGTTGTGGGACTCGGCCCCGTTCGCCTCGTTCCCGTCGATCGAGAGGGCGGAGACTCGGGGGTGGCCCAGCTCGAGGAGCGCGTCAACGATCTCGAGCGCCTCGGCTCGCGACTGGGTCCGCTTCAGGCTGACGCAGAGCGTCGCCGTCACGCCGGTGTCCCGCTCACCCGCCCGGAAGCCCGCATCGACGGCGTCGATCATCGCGGCGAGACCCCGGCGACCGGGCCAGTGGGGCCAGTGGGTCGGGTTGACGATCACGTCGCAGTGGCCCGCTCCGTTCGACGCCGCCCGGCGCGCGATGCCGTAGGCGATCTCCTCGAGCTGCGAGGCCCTCGCGATCTGGCCGCACGACCAGTCGAGATAGGACAACAGAGCGCCAAGGTCGGTGACCGGAAGCGGCGCAGGCGCCTGCTCGCCTGGGTCGAGGAGGTCGGAGGGGACACAGCCCTCGAGATGGACGTGCACCTCAGCCTTCGGAAGGCCCCTCACCCACTCTTCGTCCACGAGAATCCGCCGAGGCTAACGCCGCCCGCCGAGCCGAGGGGCGAGCCGTTCCCTCGCTATCCTGCCCGGCGTGCCCGACGTCGACTTCGAGGCCCGCCCGACCGAGATCGACGGGCTCGCCGTCATCACGGTGAAGCAGGTCTCCGACGACCGGGGCACGGTCCGCGAGCTGTTCCGGGCGAGCACCCACGCCGGCGCGACGCCGGCGATGCCGCGCCAGTTCGCCCAGGTCAACCTGACGAGCACCCGTCGCGGCGCCATCCGCGGGCTCCACGGCGAGGCCATGACGAAGCTCGTCGCCGTCGTTGCGGGTGAAGCCTTCGGCGCCTACGTCGACGCCCGGCCGGGCTCTCACAGCTTCGGAACCGTCGTGACCGTGCCGCTCCGGCTCGGGATCCAGGTCCTCGTCCCGAACGGCGTCCTGAACGGCTTCCAGGCGACCGGGGAGACCGGGTGCGAGTACCTGTACGGCTTCGACGTCGAGTGGCAGCCCGGGATGCCCGGCACTGGGGCGAACCCGCTCGACCCCGAGCTCGCGATCGCCTGGCCCATCCGGATCGACCCCGACGATCGGGCGCTGCTGTCGGCGAAGGATGCCGCCCTCCCGCCCTTCTCACGTCACCCGGGCGTGTAGCCCAGGCAGAGCGCTCCCGACCACCACCCTGCCACGAAGAGGCGGACAACGGCGAAGGCGCGGCCTCTTGGTCAGTCGGCTCCGACGAGACCGGAGGACGCCTCGCGCTCCCAGGCCTGGGCTCCCGCCTGGACGAGGTCCCAGGGGCTGCCGAGGGGAGGCGTGTAGGAGAGATCGAGGTCGCTCAGCTCCTCCACAGAAAGCCCGGCGAAGATGGCGGCGGCCGCGATGTCGATCCGCTTCGCCACCTCGGCGTGGCGGTGGCCGAACAGCTGCACCCCGAGGAGGCGGCCCGAGGTGGTGTCGCCCGTCGTCCGCATCCGGACCCGGTGGCTGCCCGGGTAGTACGCCTTGTGATCGTCGCCCTCGAACGCGACGGTCATCGAGCGCAAGCCGGCCGACCGGGCCTCGACATCGCGAAGCCCGGTCCGGGCGGCCGCCATCTCGAAGACCTTCACGACCTGGGTCCCGAGGCTCCCGGCGAAGCGGCGCGCTCCCCCCAGCGCGTTCTCACCTGCCACCCGGCCCTGCTTGTGCGCCGTCGTGCCGAGGGGGAGGTAGGTCTCGCCAAGGAGGCGGTGGTGGGTCACCACGCAGTCACCGGCCGCGAACACGTCGGGAAGCCCGGTTCGCATCAAAGGGTCGACGGCGATCGCTCCCCGGCACCCGAGCCGGGCGCCCGCCTCTGCCGCGAGGCCGGTCTCGGGCCGGACGCCGGCGACGACGAGCACGACGTCGGCCCGGCAGCGACCGCGCTCCCCGCTCGCCGCCCTGGTGGCCACCTCGAGGGCGCCACCGGAGCTGGTGATGCCCTCGACCGCCGTCGACGTGCGGACCTCGACGCCGTGCGCCGCCAACTCCTCGCGGACGAGCGCGCCGAGGCTCGGGTCGAGGGTGGGGAGCACCTCGGAGAGCTGCTCGAGCTGGGTCACGGCGAGCCCGCGGGCGGTGAGCGCCTCGGCCATCTCGACTCCGATGTAGCCCGCCCCCACGATCACGGCCCGCCGAGGGGCGCGCTCCTCGATCGTCCTCAGCAGGTCGAAGGTGTCGCCCATCGTGTGGAGGAGGTGGACGGCGTCGCGCGGCCCGAGAGGAGTCGGGCCGGTGAGGCCCTCGATCGGCGGCACCACCGGCACGGCTCCCGTCCCGATCACGAGGGCGTCGTAGGCCACGACCTCCTCGGCCCCGCCGGGAGCCGTGACGACGAGGCGGTGGTCGTCGACCTCGATCCTGCGGGCAACGGTCCCAAGGCGTAGCCGCAGCCCGGCCGCCTCGAGCTCGCCGACGGTCCGGTGGGCGAGCGAGCGCCAGTCGGGTACCTCGCCCGAGACGTGGTAGGGGATGCCGCAGATCGAGAAGTTGGGGTAGCGGTCGGCAACGAGGACGGTCACCTCCGCCCGAGGATCGAGCTCGCGGGCACGAAGCGCCGCGCTGATGCCGGCGTCGCTGCCTCCCACGGCGACGAGGTGCACCTCAGGCTCCTTCTTCCCGGGCGCGCACGACCACCCCGGAACCGCTTCCCTCGGCCTTTGGCGCTCCCGCCGCTACGGGATAGTGCCGGCGGGCACGAAGGGCGACGTAGACGAGCGAGACGAGGACGGGCACCTCGATGAGGGGACCGACGACTCCCGCCAGCGCCTCACCCGAGGTGACGCCGAATACACCGATGCACACGGCGATCGCGAGCTCGAAGTTGTTCCCCGCTGCGGTGAAGGCGAGCGTCGCCGCCCGCTCGTAGGGGAGGCGGAGAGCTCGGCCGAGGGCGAACGAGCCGAACCACATGATGGCGAAGTAGCCGAGGAGCGGCAACGCGATCCGGGCGACGTCGGCAGGACGTGCGGTGATCGTGTGACCCTGGAGGGCGAAGAGGATCACGATCGTGTACAGCAGGCCGTAGAGGGCGAAGGGGCCGAGACGGGGAAGGAGCCGCTCCTCGTACCAGGCTCGGCCCCTCCGGCGCTCCCCCACCGTTCGCGTGAGGAAGCCGGCGACGAGCGGCACCCCGAGGAAGATGGCGACCGTCTCGGCGATCGTCCCGACCGAGAGGTGGAGCCCGACGGTCGAGAGCCCGAGCCAGCCGGGGAGCACCCGAAGGTAGAAGTAGCCGAGGAGCGCGAAGGCGGCGATCTGGAACAGCGAGTTGAGGGCCACGAGGACGGCGGCCGCCTCTCGGTCTCCGCAGGAGAGGTCGTTCCAGATGAGCACCATCGCGATGCACCGGGCGAGCCCCACGATGATGAGCCCGGTCCGGTACGTCGGGAGGTCGGGCAGCAGGAGCCAGGCGAGGGCGAACATCACGGCCGGGCCGACGGCCCAGTTGAGCACGAGGGACGAGACGAGCATGCGGCGGTCCCGGGTCACCGCGCCGAGGTGGCCGTAGCGGACCTTCGCGAGCACGGGGTACATCATCACGAGAAGGCCGAGGAAGATCGGGAGTGAGGTGCCCCTCGTGACCTGGATCGCATCGAGGTGGCGGTTGAGGCCTGGCACGGCACGGCCGAGGCCGATGCCGAGCGCCATGGCGAGGAGGATCCAGAGCGGAAGGAAGCGGTCGACGAACGACAGGCGCCGTGCGATGGGCAGTTCCGGCTCAGCGGCCGTCCGCAGCTGCGGCTGGGCTGCAGGCCGTGCCTTCGCCAGGTCGGGTTCCTCAGTCGCCGCGGTGGCGCGCATCTCGTTCCCGTTCACCGTCGAGCTCCGCCGATCGAGCGAGTACGGCTCGCCGCTACTCGGCTGCAATGGAGGGCTCGGAGCCTCCGGTGCGGCAGTCGGTGTCCCCGGTGCAGCAGACCGCCTCGCCGGCGCCGGCGTCTGGCAGGCAGTCACCCCGGACGTCGGCGTCGGCGAGGACCGTGTAGACCTCCCAGGGCTCGCCGCCCGGGCCAACGACCCAGACCTTGTCCTGCAGGGCATAGCAGCACGTCACGCCCTCTTCGTCGACGGTGGCGAGCCCTGTGGCGCTCAACCGTTCCCTCGCCGCCATCACCTCGGCCGTGCTGGGCACCTCGACGCCGAGATGGTTGAGCGAGCCCGGCGGGCGCGACGGGTCCTCGATGAGCACGAGCTTCAGCGGAGGGTCCTCCACCGCGAAGTTCGCGTAACCCCGGCGCAGCTTGGCCGGCGGTGTGGCGAAGAGCTTGGAGTAGAACTCCACTGCCTCGTCGACGTCGGCCACGTTGATGGCGAGCTGGACACGCGACATCACGGCCTCCGAACTAACATCCACATGGGTCGATGCATCGACAATAGACGATCCATCGGTAATCGTCAATGGGAGGCAGCATGATCGAGCACCGTCGGATGACCGGGACGGCGACGGACGTCGACGCCTGCTGCGCCTCCTCGATCCTCGAGGCCCCCCTCGGCACCGAGGAAGCGGCGAAGCTCGCGCGGGGCTTCCACGCCCTCTCTGACCCCGTCCGCCTGCGGGTGCTGTCCATTCTGGCGGGGGCGCCAGGTGGCGAGGTCTGCGTCTGCGAGCTCGTCGGTCCACTCGGGAAAGCGCAACCGACCGTGTCGCACCACCTGAGGATCCTTACCGAAGCCGGCCTTGTGAGCGGCGAGCGGCGAGGCAAGTGGGTGTGGTACTCGCTCGAGCGGAGCCGCCTCGCTGAGCTCCGGGCGGCCATCGACGCCTGAGGCCGAGGGGCCGCTCTCCCGGCTCCCCGACCGAGGGTGAGCTCCGGCCGGCAGTTGGTCCGGAGCTGTCGAGGAGGAGCCGGCAGGCGGTGCCGGCCTGGAGGTCGCCGGCGCGGCGCTGAAACCTAGGTGAGCCCTTCGTCGTGGACGCCGACCCGGTCGAGCTCGATCTCGCCGTTCGGCAGCTTCCAGTAGCGGAGCCGGCGGGCGGCGGCCGACTCCGTCTGGAGCCTCACCCTCATGGCGACCGCACCGTCGGACCTCGTGGCCTGCTTGCCGTGCTCGGTCACGGTCCACGGCTTCACGGCCCGCGCCGCGATCACCTGGGCACGGCCACAGAGCACCTCGGCGCAGACGTCGATGATCCTCTGCCGCTTGATCCCGCCGGAGCGCACCAACGCTTCCAGGCTCTCGAGAAAGTGAGGACCCACTCCGTACGTCTCGGGCCAGGGAAACCTCTCCCGCTGCCCCTCCTCGATATGAGTGAGGTACGAGATCCACAGCTCGAAGCGCAGCTGCGCAACGCCGTCGGAGAACACCGGAGGGACGACGAGCGCACGCCTGCTGCGCAGCTCCCCACGTAGCTGCCGGTTCTCGCCACGGGCACGGGCAAGCTCGGCCTCGAGCCGCACGTTCTCCTCGCGCAGGGCCGCGACCTCATCGGCCTCGCCGAGGTCTCGCGGGAGCGACGTCGCCTCCTGCTCCGCCTCCAGCTCGGGCTCGTCGGGCTCGAAGGCCTTGGGAGGATCGGGCTCCAGCCACGGCGGCCCGCCGGGCAGCACCGGCATCGCAGGCTGGGGAGCCTCATCCGAGAAGGTCGCAACGAGCTCGCCGTCGACCACGACGACCTCCACGGTCACCACGTCGCCCTCCGCCACCTCCTTGGTGAGGTCACCCTCTCCAAGCGCGGTCACCTGGATCGGGACGCGCGGATGCAACAGGAGGCGGGCAGAGCCGGGCGTCACCGACTCTGCCCGCGCGAGGGTCACGACGCCGTCACCGACGAACTCGACGGCACGCCCGTGCGGGTCGTCACGGGGCGGATCCGGCACGAACTCCCCGAGCAGACGACCAACCCCGGTGAGGACACCGGAGAGCTGCTGACCCTTCTTCACGAGCCGCTCGGCGGGAAGCCCCGGGACGAGGTGGTACGTGCGCAGGATCCCCTGGGCCTTCTCCTCGTCTGCGACGATCACCTGGACCGGGGAGACGATGTCCTGCACGGTCACGAGGCAGTGCCTCCCCGACGACGACCTTTGCTCGACGTGACGAGCTGCCTCGCGAAAGGCCACCGCGTTGGCGGCTTCCGCGATCCGCTCGACCGCGCGCCTCGGGTTCGACGGCGTCGGTGCGATGAGCGGAGCGAGACGAGGATCAGCTCTCCACTCGGAGCCGGCCGGGTAGACCCGGGCCCATCCCGAGTGGACCGAACAGCCCTTGCCCACCCGGTCCGTCAGCCAGAAGGTCGCCTCCGGGCACAGCAGGACCAGGTGGACCGAGTCCTCGAGCTCCGCGTGGACGCCCCGCTCGTCAATGGCCGGGCGGGAGCGACCCTGAGCGATGGAGATCACGACGACGGGGCGGCGCTCGGTGTCGTCGAGTAGCTCCACGAATCGCTGGAACTCGGTCTTGGTTGCGACGTGCTGAGCGACAGTCGAAGTCATGTCGATCCTCGTTCCGGGCGACCGACCCTACCCCACCGAGATCGGATCCCGAATCGGCATCTCGTCCCGAGCAGCCGCCCAGTGTCGCTACGTTGCCAGAAGAGCGTTGCGGCTCCTGGTTCCTAGAGCTGGGCGTGGAGCTCACCCGACCTCAGCTGCACCCGCTCGTCGCCCCGCAGCTCGGGCAGGCGTAGCAGGATCCCGCCCGTTGCATGATGTTGCCGCAGGCGTAGCAGAAGGGCGCGTCTCGGCTCTCGATGCGCGGCTCTTGAGCCGGCCCAGCCGGACCTGGCGGCGGCGAGGCCAGAGCGGCGTCACCGCCGAGCCCGAAGCGCTCCCTCTCCTCGGCGACCGCCCTGCCGCTCTCGAGGTCGTCCAACCCCGGCAGCGTCGGCTGGGTCCGCTCACCGGTCGAGAGGACGCCAAGCTCGAGGCGCTCGTCGTAGGTGAGGTAGTCGATGGCGAGGCGCCGGAAGATGTAGTCGACCAGGCTCGAGGCGAGACGGAGATCCGGGTCGTCGGTGATGCCGGCCGGCTCGAAGCGCATGTTCGTGTACTTCCGCACGAAGGTCGAGAGCGGCACGCCGTGCTGGAGACCGAGGCTCACCGCGATCGAGAAGGCATCCATGACGCCCGACAGCGTCGAGCCCTGCTTGGAGACCTTCATGAAGACCTCGCCGGGCCGGCCGTCCTCGTACTCGCCGACGGTGACGTAGCCCTCGCAGTCGGCGACGCGGAAGGCGAACGTGTTCGACCGCCGGCGACGCGGGAGCCGGGTCCTCGTCGTCGCAGCCGGTGCGGTGACGTGGGACTGCTGGAGCGCACCCTCGAGCTCTGCGATCCTTGCCACGAGCTCTGACTCCCGGGCGGCGAAGGCCGACGCATCGATCTCGTTGCGCACGGCGGCGTCCGTGATGCTGTCGGGAGCGGCCTCACTCTCCTTCTTCGTCGTCGAGAGGGGCTGGGCGACCTTGCAGTTGTCCCGGTAGATGGCGATCGCCTTCAGCCCCATCCTCCATGCGTCGATGTGGAGCTGCTCGACCTCCTCGACCGTCACCTCCTCGGGCATGTTCACCGTGTTGTGGTTGACCACGCCGTTCCCGACGAACGCGTGGGTCGACGGGACGGAGACGTCGTACACCTCCCGCCGGCCGGCGTCGGTGACCGCGGCCACGGGGCTGAAGTAGAGGTTGTCGTCGAGGATGGTCTGCAGCCACGGCGGCAGGACGACGCCCGAGATCTGTGCGACCCGCTCCAGCGAGGCCCGCGTCGCCCACCTCGCCCGCCCGTCCGCGAGGAGGTCGAGCGTGGTCCGCGCCAGCTCACCCGGCTCGTCGCGCCCGGTGGGAACGAGGCGGTAGAGATCGGCCCAGGTGAGGCCGGGCACGAGGTCGCCCTCGCCCGCCGGTCCGGAGAGCTGGAGCGACGACAGCAGCCGTGAGCGCTCTGCCTTCTCCGGCTCGAGGAAGGGCACGAGCCTGGCGAGACGCTCCCCGTGGCGGCCGGCGGCCCGCACGGCGTGGCACCCGCCGTGGGCAGCGGCGAGATCCGAGACCCTCGAGTGAACGATCCCGAGGTTCGTGAGCACCGCCTGCACGTCGTCGGCGAGGGGGGCTGCATCGACCCGCAGCTCCCAGCAGGGCTCGGCGCCGGCCGTGACGTCGGCTGCGAGCGAGAGTCCCTGCAAGAAGGCGAGGACCATCTCCCTCGGGGAACGGAGCACGGCGTCGGGAATGCGGGCCACGCCGGCCTCGGTCCCGCAGCCGAGGTGATCGAACAGCTCCACCACCCTCGTCGAGGCGAGCTCGACGAACGGGCACCGGCCCTCCGGGCGCCGGATCGTCACGGGAGCACCGCCGAAGAGCTGGCGGGCCGTCGCCGCGATCCGCTCGAGGACGGCGCCGGCAGGGCTCGCGATCTCCACCGAGGAGGCGGAGCGCACGATGCGGCCAGCGGCGAGATAGGCGCCGAGCAGGAGAGCGAGGCCCGCGCTCATCTCCTCCGGCATGGTCACGGCGCGCTCGCCGTCGCACGGCGTCGAGAGATGCCAGCTCGAGAGCCCGGCCGGAGTGCTCGACCAGAGCTCGTCTCCGTACTTGAGCGCGACCTGCTCTCCCACCTCGATCTCGTCGAGCCGTCGCCACTCCATCCCGGACTCGCCGGCGACGAGGAGGCGGTGGTTCGGTGTGCCGGTGACCGTGTGGCCCGAGCCGAGGGTGACACCGCGCACAGGGCGGGTCCCGCCGTAGTAGAAGGCGTCGGTCTTCTGGACGCCGTTCAGCGAGCCGACGGCGATGATCTCGTCGCGGAAGGTGTCGGGCGCCTCGCCCTCGTGGAGGGATCCGATGCGGATGAGCCCGTCGGCGGTGGTGAGCAACGTGTCGCCGACCACGCACTTCGAGATGGCGCCCGAGATGAACGGCTGTGCCGCCGCCATCATCTTCACGTGCCCGGAGTAGTGGATGACGTTGTCACCCATCGAGCACGCGAAGACCGGAAGGTGCTCAGCTCGCAGCGAAGGAGCGCCCACGATCGTCTTGTGCTCGTCGATGTGGCCGATGATCTCTGAGATCTGCTGCTCGCTGTAGCCGAGCCGCCGGAGCGCCCTCGGCACGGTCTGGTTGACGATGGACATCGTCCCGCCACCGACGAGCTTCTTCGTCTTCACGAGACCGAGGTCCGGCTCGATCCCCGTCGTGTCGCAGTCCATGAGGAACGAGATCGTCCCCGTCGGAGCAAGCACCGTCGCCTGGGAGTTGCGCACGCCGTGCGATTCCGCCAGCTCGACGGCCGAGTCCCACGCCTCCTGGGCCGCGGAGAGAAGCTCGGTTGGAACGAGCTCCTCGTCGATCTCGGCGACGGCGGCCCGGTGCATCTTCAGCACGTCGAGCATCGGCTCCGCGTTCTCGTGGAACCCGGCGAACGGGCCCATGCGGGCGGCCGTGCGGGCCGAGGTCTCGTAGGCGACACCGGTCATGAGGGCGGTGATGGCCGCCGCCCAGGCCCGGCCCCGATCGGAGTCGTAGGGCAGCCCCTCCGACATGAGGAGCGCCCCCAGGTTGGCGTAGCCGAGGCCGAGCTCACGGAAGCGCCGGGTCGTCTCGGCGATCTTCTCGGTCGGGTAGTCGGCGTTGCCGACGAGGATCTCCTGGGCGGTGAACACGACCTCGACCGCAGCCCGGAAGCCCTCGACGTCGAAGTTGCCCGCCTCGTCGCAGAACTTGAGCAGGTTCAAGCTGGCGAGGTTGCAGCTCGAGTTGTCGAGGTGGACGTACTCGCTGCACGGGTTGCTGGCCGTGATCCGGCCCGTGTTCGGAGCGGTGTGCCACTTGTTGATGGTCGTGTCGTACTGGAGACCGGGATCGGCGCACTCCCAGGCCGCCTCGGCGATCTGGCGGAACAGGTCCCGGGCCTTCACCGTCTCGAGAACCTCGCCCGTCGTCCTCGCCACGAGCTGCCAGTCCCGGTCGTCGAGGACGGCCTGCATGAACTCGTCGGTGACGCGCACCGAGTTGTTCGCGTTCTGGTACTGGGTCGAGTGGCTGTCCGCACCGTCGAGGTCCATGTCGAAGCCGGCCTGGGCGAGCACCCGCGCCTTGCGCTCCTCGCGCGCCTTGCACCAGATGAACTCACGAATGTCGGGGTGGTCGGCGTCGAGGATGACCATCTTCGCCGCCCGCCGCGTCTTGCCGCCCGACTTGATCGTCCCGGCCGAGGCGTCGGCGCCTCGCATGAAGCTCACCGGTCCCGAGGCCGTGCCACCCCCTTGCAGCAGCTCCTTCGAGCCGCGGATCCGGGAGAGGTTGACGCCCGAGCCGGAGCCGCCCTTGAAGATCGTGCCCTCCTCGACGTACCAGTTGAGGATCGAGCTCATCGAGTCCTCGACGGCGAGGATGAAGCACGCCGACGCCTGCTGGGGCACGCCCTTCACGCCGATGTTGAACCAGACCGGCGAGTTGAAGGCGGCCTTCTGCTGCACGATGAGGTGCTTCAGCTCGTCGCTGAACGCCGCCGCCTCGGCCGCGTCGACGAAGTAGCCGTCCTTCACGCCCCAGGCCGTGATCGTGTCGACGACACGGTCGATCACCTGCTTGAGGGACCGCTCCCGCTCCGGCGTGCCGAGCGTGCCCCTGAAGTACTTCTGGGCGAGGATGTTCGTGGCGTTCATGGACCACGAGGCCGGCACCTCGACGTCGGTCTGCTCGAAGGCGACGGCACCGGTCCGGAAGTCCGTGATGCGCGACTCCCTGCGCTCCCAGGCGACCTCGTCGTAAGGGTGGCGCCCCTCTTCGGTGAAGTGACGGCGAATCCCGATCCCGAGGCGCTCTCCCGCTACTGCCATGGCTCCCATCCCCTCCGCTCCCGGATCGGCGCTGTCCCGACCGGCTCGAACACTCTACTGGTCTGCACTTACAACCACTACATCTTGTGGTCACAGTGCGAGACACCACCAGATGTTCGCTAATTACAACACCGTAACTACGCCGATGTCAATGGCTGAGTGCTCCGAGCGCCCCAGGTCAGCGGCCGCTCGCGAAGGTTTGCGCGTCGGCAGCCGATCTCAGCCGGCGCACGCTACCGTCCCCGGCATGGGCGTGGTGGTGGCAATCGACGCAGGCACGACGGGGGTGAGGGCGCTCGCCGTCGACGAGAGGGCCGCGGTGGTCGGCATCGCCTACCGAGAGCTCACCCAGCACTACCCGAGGCCTGGCTGGGTGGAGCACGACGCCGGCGAGATCCACCGGCTCACCGAGGAGTGCCTGGTCGAGTTGTGCGACAAGCTGGCCGCCGACGGGCAGGCCGTCGCCGCCGCCGGGATCACGAACCAGCGGGAGACCGCGGTCGCCTGGGATCGCCGCACGGGGCAGCCGCTGCACCGCGCGATCGTCTGGCAGGACCGCCGCACCGCCGGTCGCTGCCGCGAGCTCGACAACGAGGGTCACCTCCCGCTCGTGCGGGAGCGGACCGGGCTCGTGCTCGACAGCTACTTCTCCGCCACCAAGTGGGAGTGGATGCTCCGCCACGGGGGCGTCGAGCGCGGCGCCGCGCTCGCCCTCGGCACGGTCGACGGCTGGCTCGCGGACCGCCTCACGGGTCGGCACGCGACCGACGTCACGAACGCCTCCCGCACGCTCTGCCTCGACATCCGCGACGGCAGCTGGTCCGAGGAGCTCTGCGAGCTGTTCGACCTGCCCCGGCAGGCTCTCGGCGAGGTCGTCCCCTCGAGCGGCCGGATCGGGACGATCCGGCCCGAGGTCGCGGGCGGCCGACTCGCCGGAGTCCCTCTCTCGGGCATCGCGGGCGACCAGCAGTCGGCGCTCTTCGGCCAGCGCTGCCTGCGTCCCGGGCAGACCAAGGTGACCTACGGCACGGGCAGCTTCGTGCTCATGAGCCTCGGCGAGCACCTGCCGAGCCCCGTGGAGGGCCTGCTCACGACCGTGGCAGGGCGGCTCGGCGAGCACGCTCCGCTCCAGTACGCGCTGGAAGGCGCCGTGTTCAGCTCGGGAGCCACCATCCAGTGGCTGCGGGACGGGCTCGGCATCATCTCGGCGGCGGCGGAGATCGGGCCGCTCGCTGAGAGCGTGCCCTCATCCGAAGGGCTCGTCGTCGTGCCGGCCTTCGTCGGCCTCGGGAGCCCGTGGTGGGATCCCGAGGCCCGCGCCACGGTCGTCGGCATCAGCCGCGGGGTCGGTCGGGCCCACCTCGCCCGGGCCGTCGTCGAGGCGATGGCGTTCCAGACCCGTGACGTCGTGGACGCGATGGTGGCCGGGAGCGGCCTCGCGGTGACGGAGCTTCGAGTCGACGGCGGCGCGGCGGTGATGGACCTCCTGCTCCGTCTCCAGGCCGACCAGTGCCGGGTCCCGGTCGTGCGACCCGAGACCACGGAGGTGACCGCCCTCGGGGCCGCCATGCTCGCCGGCCTCGCCGAGGGAGTCTGGGCGCTCGAGGACCTCGACGACCTCGTCCGAGCCGAGCTCCGTGTCGAGCCCTCGGCCTCGCCGGCACGCGCCGACGGCGACCACCGCCTCTGGCTCGAGGCCCTCTCCCGCAGCCGCGCCCTGCGGGGCTCCTGACCGCTTCGCTCAGGCGGGCTCGGCGAGGGCGGGCTGCCCGTCGGCTTCCCCGCCGACGCCGGCAGCCGCGCGGCGCTGCTCGAGAGCCGCCTGCGCGCGCCGCGAGGCGTACCGGTCGACGTACTCCTGGCCCGACAGCCTGCGGATCTCCCACATGAGCTCGTCGGTCGCCTGGCGCATCACGAGGGGGTCGCCGCGGCGGTCCCCGTAGCGAGCGGTGAGGTCGAGCGGCTCCCCGAACGCGATCTCGACCGTCTTGAACGGCCGCATCAGGCGTGCGCCGACCGGCTGCACGGCGCGGGTGCCCTTGATCCCCACGGGCACGACCGGGCAGCCGGCCGCGAGGGCAAGCCGAGCCACGCCGGTCCGGCCCCGGTGCAGCCGCTCGTCGGGCGGGCGGGTCCCTTCCGGGTAGATGCCGATGCAGCCGCCCCGTTCCAGCACCTCGAGCGCCTCCCCGAGCGAGCGCTTCGCGGCGTCACCCCCCTCGCGTCGCATCGGGATCTGGCCAACGGCCCTGAAGAACCATCTCGTCTTCATCGATTCGAAGTACTCGGCCTTCGCGACGAAGGTGACCCGCCGGGGCACCACGAGCGGGATGAAGAGCGAGTCCGCGAAAGCCTGGTGGTTCGAAGCGAGGATCACGGCCCCGGATCCCGGGACGTGCTCGAGGCCGGTCACCCGGACCCGCCAGAGCACGCGGAAGATCGGCGTCAGCACGACCTTCAACAGCCCGTAGAGCACTCCGGGAAGGCTACCTGTGCACCGGCGCCGGCGTGAGGGCGACGGAGGTGGTTGCGCCGCCGGCACCTCGTCATCTGACCGCAACACAAGGGGGTTTCTCGGTGAGCGGTCGGCCGGCTGCGGTTGGCGGCAGGCCGCCGCATCTTCTGGCAGAGGGGTTGACGTGCCAGCGATCCTGCCAGTACCGTGCCGCCGTCGTCCTGGCCCAGCCTGAAGGCCCCCACCCCGAGCGCTCGGTCCACGATTCGCACTTGGAGCTTGCGGAGAGCTGTCATGCGCGCTGTCGTACCGAAGTCGATTGCAGGAGCGGTCGCCGCCGCGTTGCTCGCGGCCCCGCTCCTCCTCGCCGCTCCGGCGAGCGCCTCGATCCCGATCGGCCTCTCGCCGTCGCCTCGGCCCAGCCCGGCAGCCGCCGCGGCCGATCCCTACGTCAGCGCCGACGGCACGCTGCTGCCACCGCCGTGGTGGCACGGGACGTGCGACAGCGCCGCCAACGGCGGATACCCGGGCTCGTACCCGCTCGGGGCGAGCTGGGACGGCCTCGTCGCGTGCGGCCCGGGACCGAACGAGGGCGGCGCCGACCACTTCGTGAGCTTCTTCCCCGGCGCCTGGGGGGAGGAGGAGTGGGAGTGCGTCGAGCTCTCGATGCGGTGGATGTACCTCGCCTGGGGAGTGCCTCCGTACGCGGCGAACGGCGGCACGATCGTCGACGACTACGCGGCTGATCACACGGGCGGGCCCCCGCTCGTCGTCGTCCAGAACGGCACCAGGGGCATCGCTCCCGAGCCGGGCGACGTGCTCGAGCTCTCCGACGGCGGCTACGGGCACACGGAGGTGGTCACGGCGACCCACGTGAACGCTGAGGGCAACGGGACACTGCGGGTGATCACCGAGAACCTCTCCTCCCCCACCGACGGCTGGTACACCCTCACGGTCTCGGACTGGTACGTCGAGGGCGGCTTCGACTCGGTCGTGGACTGGCTCCACAACCCGGCCTGGTCGCTGGAGGAGCCCTTGGTCGCGGCCGTCACCCGCACGGGTCGGCTCCTTGTCGGGACCGGCACGCTCGCGGCTCGCACTCTGGTCACGGCACCGAAGGTCGCCCAGGCGATCGTGGTGGGCGGAGGGGGCACCAACCCGGCTCCGCTCCTCGTCATCCTGACCACTCGCGGGGCGGTCATGGCACGACCCATCGAGCCGGGAGCGCGGTGGCGGGTGCTCGCGAGCTCCGGTGTGATCGCAGCCGCGGCGGCCTCCGGAGAGCTCGCCGGGAACGAGCGGCCGGTCATCGGCTGGCTCACCCGGGGCGGCACCTTCGACCTCCAGGTCGGCCTCGGCTCGCGACCCGCCGTCGTGGCGCACGACGCCGCCTCTATCGCGCTCGGCTCCGACGGGCCGAGTGCCGCTCCCCTCGCCGGCTACGTGACGAGAGGTGGCATCGCGCGGGTCCGCGTCGGCGACGGCCCCTGGCGCCGGGTCGCCTCGGGGGTGCGCGAGCTTGTGCTCGCGGCTGCCGCTCACAGCTTGGGCCAACCCCTCGAGGCCTACGTCGGGATCGAAGGGCGGGCCTATGTGAGAGCGGGCACGGTGGGGCCGTTCCTCGAGGTCGGGCCCCACGCCCGTGGCTCGGTGCGGGAGATCGCGGTTGCCGAGAGCGGGAGCGCGGGCACGCCGGTCGTCGCCTACATCACGAGCTCCGGGCGTGGTTGGCTACGCGTCGGCGCCGGCAGGTTCGTGGCGGAGGGCCGCCACGACCGCGCCATCGAGCTCGCCGCCGGGCAGGACGGCCACGGCTACCCCCTCGTGGCGCTCGAGTGGGCCAACCGGACCTGGTCGGCGATGCGGGCCGTGCCAGGGGCGCGCTTCACCCCAGAAGGCTCGCCGGCAGGGTTCTCGGTAGGGGCGCTCGTCGTCCCGTAGGCGAGCAGTCCGGCCGGGCGCGGCTGGTGCTCAGGGGCGCCAGTCGACACGCCGGCCCATGAAGGCGGCGAACCGCTCGAGGGTCGTCGCGTCCTCGCCGGCGGGCTGCTCGGGACCGAAGGGGTTCCCTTGGCCCATCATGTCCCGGTACTCGGGCCGCAGCATGGCCCGGGCAGCTGCCAGCGCCGCGGCTGCCAGCTCCTCGTCGCACGACAGCGGCTGCCCGGTCGCAAGGGCGAGGTCGACGGCATGGGCGACGAGCTCGCTCAGGTACATGTCGACGAGGGTCGCGCCGGTGTAGGTCTCACCCCACGGCATGGTCGTGGTCGAAGCGAGCCGGTCCTCGGTCCACGCCTGCGCGGCGGCAGCGCCTGCCTCCCGGAGCTGGCGAGGCGCGTCGGGCAGCTCGACGTGGGAGAACGCTTCGCCCGACGGCGTCTCGCCCCGTCCGAGCTCCACCGCCCGCCAGCCGGCGCCGACGAGATGGCTGACGAGAGTGGCGACGTCGTACTCAGGACAGGGAGTCGGTCCGGCGAGCTGGTCCGGCCTCACCTCGGCGACCACGGCGGCGGCGTGGTCGAAGGCCGAGAAGAGGTCTCTCCGGCGGTCGGTGATGTTGGCGGTGACTGCGGAAGCGTCATTCATGGGGTCATCGTCCGCGCGTAAAGTGGACATCTCCTGTCCTATTTGTTGGATAGAGTCCCCACGTGCGCGCCGACCGCCTCGTCGCCATCGTGCTCCTCCTGCAGGCCCACGGCCAGCGCACCGCCGGGCAGCTCGCCGACGAGCTCGAGACGTCGGAGCGGACCATCCGTCGCGATCTCGAGGCGCTCTCCGGTGCCGGGGTGCCGGTCTACGCCCAGCGCGGGCGCGGCGGCGGGTGGGCGCTCGCCGGCCGGCACCGCATCGACCTGTCGGGGCTCACGGCGAGAGAGGCGCGCTCGCTCGTGCTCGCCGCCGCCGGCGCCCCTGACCAGGGCGACGTCGAGGCGGCGCTGCGCAAGGTGCTCGCCGCACTCCCTCCCATGCTGCGCGACCAGGTGGAGGCCGCTCGCGCCCGGATCCACGTCGACCCGAGCGCCTGGGGCCGCCTCGGAGGCCGCACAGCCGGCGAGGGGGTCGGCTCGGGTGACGCCGGCATCCTCGATCTCCTCCGCCACGCCCTCGAGACCGGCGTCCAGGTGGAGCTTGGCTACGCCCGCCCCGGCCACGAGCCCTCGTGGCGGCGGGTGCACCCGCACGGCCTCGTGGTGAAGCGCGGTGCCTGGTACCTCGTGGCGACGGCGCCGTCGGGGCTTCGGACCTACAAGGTGTCGAGGATCGAGGCGGCCGAGCTCACCGACGAGCCTGCCGCGACGCCCGAGGGCTTCGACCTCGCCGCCACCTGGGAGGCGGCCCAGCGCAGTCTCGTCGCGCGGCGCCCCTCCGCCGAGGTGACCGTCGACGTCCTCGTCGATCCACGGGCCTGGCCGGTGCTGTCGCGCCGGCTCGGGGGCTGGTGGGAGATCGTCGACCTCGGCCCCGAGCCCGACGGGCGGCGGCGAGCGCTCGTCAGCATGGCGAGCGCCTCCCATGCGGCGAGGGAGCTCCTCGGGTTCGCCGAGGCGGTCGAGGTCCGCGCCCCGCCAGAGGTGTGCGCCGAGCTCGCCGCACTGGGCCGGCGCCTGTTCGAGCAGTACTCGCCCGTTGCGCCCTGACTCGGCAGGGCCGGCCGATCGCGCCAGGGGTTGGCTCAGAGCTTGGGGAGAGCCCTGCGCAGCGACCGCACCCCTTGCGCGATCCGCTGCTCGTTCTCGATGAGGGCGAAGCGGACGAAGCCGTCCCCGCCCGGCCCGAAGCCCACCCCCGGTGAGGTCGCCACCTTGCCCTCGGCGACGAGGAACTTGGCGAACTCGAGCGAGCCCATCTCCCGGTAGGGCTCGGGGATCCTCGCCCATACGAACATCGTCCCCTTCGGGCGCGCGACCTCCCAGCCGATGCGCGAGAGGCCTTCGCAGAGCGCGTTGCGCCGCGACTCGTAGATCGAGTTCACGAGCCGCGGGTACTGCGGCGCCTCGTTCATGGCGACGATGGCGGCGATCTGGATCGGCTGGAAGGTGCCGTAGTCGAGGTAGCTCTTCAGCTTGGTGAGCGCCTGCACGAGCTCGGCGTTGCCGAGCAGGAACGCCACCCGCCAGCCGGCCATCGAGAAGGACTTCGTCATCGTGTACAGCTCGAGCGCGACCTCCTTTGCGCCCTCGACCTGGAGGATCGAGGGAGGCTCGTAGCCGTCGAAGGCGGTGTCGGAGTAGGCGAAGTCGTGGACGAGGACGACCTCCCGCTCGCGGGCCCAGTCGACGAGGCGCTGCATCGTCGGGAAGTCGATGCAGGCCGTGGTCGGGTTGTGCGGGAACGACAGGATCGCGACGCGGGGCTTCGGCCAGGCCGACTCCCAGGCCTCCTCGAGGTGGCCGAGCAGGTTCTCGCCGGCCTGGGTCTCGTCGACGCCGAGCTCGTCGAGGCGGACCATGCGGACGTCGGCGCCGGCGAACAGCGGCGCGTAGATGTGGATCGGGTAAGAGGGAGACGGGACGAGCGCCGTGTCGCCCGGCCCGACGAGGACCCACATGAGGTGTGAGAGCCCTTCCTTCGCGCCGATCGTGCTCACCACCTCCCGGTCGGGGTCGAGCGCCACGCCGAAGCGCCGCTCGTAGAGGTCGCAGATCGCCTGGCGCAGCCTCGGGATCCCACGGCTCGCGGAGTAGCGATGGTTCCGCGGGTTGCGGGCGGCCTCGGCGAGCTTGTCCACCGCCACGGCCGGAGAGGGGATGTCGGGGTTGCCGAAGCCGAGATCGATCACGTCCTCGCCGGCCCGGCGTGCCTGCAGCTTCAGCTCGTTGATCTCCGCGAAGACGTAGGGCGGCAGGCCGGTGACGCGACGAAGCTCCATCGCCGGAGGTTACTCGGCGGTACCGAGCCGCCGGGACGCGCCGTCGGGGCGGCTGCGCTCAGCCCTGCAGCTCCACGAGCGGCATACCGGCGAGGGCGGCCGCCTCCTCGACGAGGGCGAGCGACCTCGGCCACGCCCAGACCGCCCAGGACGCGCCGGCCTCCCGGAGAGCGACGAGCTGAGCCGCGGCGGCATTGGGCAGCTCCGCCATCGGCCCACCCCAGGTGATCGGGGTCCGCCGCTCCCCCTCGGCCGCGATCCGCTCGGCAGGAGCGCCCCAGAGGTTGAGGGCGGCACCGTGCTCGGCGGCCACCTGGTTCACGGCGGCCGATCCGCCGCCGACCCAGCACTCGATGCCGGATGCCCTGAGGCGATCAAGCACCCGGCCCAGGCGCTCGAGGCGAGCGGCAGTGCCCATGTACGGCAGGCCGTAGGCGACGTGCTCCGGCCTGCTCTGCTCGTCCCCGATCCCGAGCCCGGCCACGAGCCGGTCCCCGAGGATGAGCTGCAGGCTGCGCAGCGATGCCACCACGACCTCGTCAGGGACGAGCCCGATGCGGGCGACGAGCGTGCCGACCCTGATCCGCGTCGTGACGGCGGCGACCGCTCCGAGGACGGGGAAGACCGAGAGGGACGGACGGTCAGGGTGGCCGAGCGGGAACTGGTGGTCGAAGCCGAAGACCCCCTGGAGCCCCGCCGCCTCGGCCGACCGGGCCGCCTCGAGCACGGCGGCAGCATCCGGGGTGAAGGTCGGCAGGGTGACGCCGAGTTTCACCCGCCCCCCGGGCCGAGCACAGGGGTGCCGGCTGCCTCGAGGCCGATCACCGCGGCGCCGATCGCCCCGCTGCGGTCGTCGAGAGCGGCAGCGAGGATCTCGATCGGTGGTCGCACGTCGGTCCCCTCGATCTGAGAGGCGAACGCCGCCCTCACAGGGTCGAGCAGGACCTCGCCCGCTCTCACGAGGCCGCCACCGATGACGATCACGCCCGGGTCGAGAACGTTGGCCAGGTTCGCGAGCCCGAGAGCGAGCCACCAGGCGAACTCCTCGAGCACGACCCCCGCCTCCTCGTCTCCCTCCTCGATCGCTCGCATCACGTGCTCCCCGCGCACGGCATCCGCGTCGCCGGCGAGCGCGACGATCCTCGAAGCGCGACCCGCGAGGGCGAAGTCCCGCGCGATGCGCCCGAGGCCGGAGCCGGAGGCATACCGCTCCCAGCAGCCTCGGCGACCGCATCCACACGGCGGGCCCTTCGGGTCGACCACGACGTGGCCGATCTCGCCGGCGAAGTTGCCCGAGCCCCGCACGATCCGCCCGCCGGAGACGATCCCGCCGCCGATCCCCGTGCCGAGGGTCACGACGAGGACGTCGGAGCGCCCCCGGCCGGCGCCGAAGGCGGCCTCCCCTGCCGTCGCGCAGGTGGCGTCGTTGTCGACCTGGATGACCGGGATCCGGCGGCCGAGGCGCGAGGCGAGGCCGTCTCGGATGTCCGCTCCGCTCGCTCTCAGCAGGTTGGGCGCAAAGACGAGCCGGCCCTCGGTGTCGACGAGGCCGGGCACGCCGACGCCGACGGGCGGGGTCGCACCCGCTGCCTCCGCACCGGCGGCAGCGGCGAGCCCCCGATAGAGGTCGGTGAGGGCGTCGAGGAGCGCCGCCGTGTCGTACTCGGTTGGCCGGCGCTCCTCCGCGAGCACGCGGCCCTCCTCGTCGAGCGCGACGCCGAGCATCTTCGTGCCCCCGACGTCGAGGCCGACGCCGATCACGCCCGTGACTCGACCCGCGCCTTCAGGTCTCGCACGGCCGCGTGCAGGATGTTGCCCTCCGCACGCCGCTTGATGAAGCCGGGGAGCGGCACCCGCAGCTCAGCCACGAGCTGGTAGGTGATCTCCGTCCGACCGTCCTGCGCCGGCCGGAACCGGTAGTAGCCGTCGAGGCGGTTCGTGAGGTCGCCGTCGCGCTGGACCCAGGCGAACTCCTCGGGCGCCTTCGAGTAGTCGTAGACAAGGGTGTAGCTCGTCGAGCGGCCGAAGGCCGCCGCCCGGAACGCCACCACCACGGCACGGCCCTGCTCGTCCCGCTCGAGCACGTCGACGCGCTTCAGGTCGGCCACCCACTCGGGATACGACTCGATGTCGGCGACGACCGCGAAGCAGCGCTCCGGGGTCGCCTCCACGAGCATCCGTTCCGTGGTGGACTCCGCCACTCCTCCTCCTTCAACGTGCCGCCGGCTCACCCCGACGAGCGGGCCTGCGGCGCAGCTGGTCGTGACCTCGCAATTGTCGCTCCGCACCGGGCCGGCGCGCGCCGGCGGGTGCCAGGACCGGGGCGCGGTGGGCCGAGCCGCGATCCTGCGATGGGGACAGTACCCGGTGCGCCTACCCGCCCGCGTCGATGAGCGCCTCGGTGAGGCGCCGGGCGAGGCCGTCGTAGCCGAAGGACTCCTCGGCCCGGCGCCGCGCCGCCTGTCCGAGCCGGAGCCGGAGCTCACGGTCGTCGACGAGCGGCTCGAGAGCGGCAGCAACAGCCCGCGGGTCGTCCGGTCGGGCCACGACCATCCCCGTCACGTGGTCCTCGACCGCCTCCGCGGCGCCGCCGCTCGCCCCGGCCACCTGAGGCACGCCGCAGGCGGCGGCCTCGAGAAAGACGATGCCAAAGCCTTCCTGCTCGAGGCCGAGCCACCGGTCCCGGCAGCACATCGCGTAGACGTCGGCACAGCCGTAGGCGAGCGGGAGATCCCCCTCGGAGAGCCGCCCGAGCCAGTGGACGGGCACGCGGGCGGCGGCGGCCACCCCGTGCAGCCGCCGCTCGTCGCGCCCGGCCCCGCCGAGGGCGAGCACCAGCTCCGGCCTGGTCTGGCGGAGCCGCGCGACTGCCCTGATCAGCACGTCGAACCCCTTGCGGGGGACGAGGCGGCTGATCCCGACGACGACGACGGCCTCCTCAGGAAGCCCAAGGCGGCGGCGGGCCGCCCGGCGCTCGGGTTCGCCGAGGGGGCGGAACCTCGCCGTGTCGACGCCCGGCGGCACGACCGTGATCGGGGGGACCGTCGCGCCGGGAGCCCGCTCGATCGCCCGCCGCGCCTCCGCCGCCGGGTAGCCCCCCGCCGCGACGAGCACGCGGGCACCGCCGAGCACGTGGGCGAGGAGGGCGCGGCTCCCGGGGAGGCGCCCCGGAACGGTGACCTCGGCCCCGTGCAGCACGACGCCGTAGGGCCGGCCGAGGTGCGGGCCGACGAGGCCGAGCGGCAGGGCCGGGTCGAGCAGAACGAGGCCGCTCCCGGTCTCGTCCGCGAGGCGGCGGAGCTCGCGTGCGAGCGAGGGCGCCGGGAGCAGCACCGAACGGCTGCTCCTCACGACGGGCAGCCCCGCGGTCCGGTCCCACTCCCTTGCTCCGGGGTGGGCCGTCGTGTAGACGGTCGCCATGCCCGTGGGAAGGCGTCGCCAGAGCTCGTGGAGATAGGACTGGATCCCTCCGATCTTCGGCGGGTAGTCGTTCGTCACGAGCAGGTGGGCCACGACGTCACCTTGTCACAGCCCCGGGCCGTCTCGACCACCCACGGGTCGCGAAGGACATGGCTGCTCACCGCGGTCCTGGGCCAGCCCCAGTGCTACACCCCTTTGCCACGATGACCCCATGGAACCGAACCGGCACGAGACCTGTGGAGACCTGGGGCGGCATGGGCGAGCGGCGTTCACGCCGAGCAGGCCGGAGGACCCCCGGCGGCTCTCGATCAGCTGCGAGGAGTGCTCGCTGGAAGGCACCAGTGCCTGCGAGGACTGCGTCGTCACGTTCCTGCTCGGTCCCGGCGAGGCGGCCGGGGCCGTCATCGTGGACGCCATGGAGGCACGGGCGATGCGGCTCCTCCACCGCCACGGCCTCCTCCCCGAGCTGCGCTTCGTCCGCCGCGCCGGCTGACGGCGACGCCGCCCGCTCGGTTCGGCCTGAGCGGCTCAGCGGGCCGCGGCGCCTTCTGCTTCGATCGGCTGCTGCTCGATCGCCGTCGTGCTCCCGCACCAGCGACACGTCACCTGCTCCACCGTCTCCTCGATCAGCTCCTCCTCCTCGACGGTGAGCTCGCCACCGAGGGAGAAGTGGTGGAACGCCTTCGTGCGCCTCGAGGCGACGACGTCGAAGCGGGTGACGTTGCCGCACGCGTTGCACCGGTAACGAGAGGCCATGCCCGAGGCTACCGTGCTCAGGTGGCCGCACAAAGAAGCTCCATCCGCGCCTCGGTATCGCCGCGCCTTCGGGCTGTGTGGGACATGACCGTGCCGGAGGCCCGGGAGTACGCGGGCCTGCACGAGTACGACGGCGAGGTGCTCGACCTGTCGCCGGGAGGCGTCCGCGCCTCTGTCACCCGCCTCGGGGGCGGGGATCCGGACCGCTACCGGGAGCCCGACGCCCACGACGAGGCGCACCTCCTCGCGGCAGAGGCAGGCCTCCGGGCCGGTTTCGAGCTCGCCGAGCAGCACCGCTGGAACCCGCTCGTGCACATCGAGAACCTCGACCTCGCCGTCTACGACCGGGAGTACGCCCCCGCCGCGGAGCGCGCCGAGGCGCGCCGCCGACACCTTGCGAGATGGCCCGATGCGGTCGACGCCTCGCTCGAGTCGCTCGACCGCATGCCGGCTCCGGTGGCGAAGGCCCTCGTCGGCGGGGCCGAGGGGCTCGCCACGGGCGTCGACGACGAGGCCGCCCTCGACGCACTCGCCCGCCTCGTCCGGCGCTTTGAGCAGGCGAGCTCGAACGGGCCAGCCGAGTGCGCCCTTGGCGGGGAGGTCCTGGCCCGTCTCCTCGGCGACCCGGAAGGCATGCCCGTCGACCTCGCGCGGCTCGAGGAGCGGGCCGATCTGGAGCGCGACCGGCTCCGGGCCCGCCTCGCGGAGGACTGCGACCGCTACCGCCGAGGCGCCGGGCCGGCCGAGCTCGTGCCCGAGCTCCTCGCGGACCACCCCGACGACGACGGCATCTACGAGAACGCCCGGCGGCTGATCGGCGAGATCACCGCCTTCGTGCTCGAGCGGGACCTCATTCCCGACCCGAAGGGAACGTGCCTGGTCGGGCCGGCTCCCGCCTCGCGGCGGTGGGCGATGGCGATGATGTCGCCCGGAGGTGCCTACGAGGCCGAGGCACCCGGCTGGTACTACGTCAACCCGCCCGATCCGGCCTGGAGCGACCAGGAGAAGGCCGAGTGGCGCTCCGTCTTCAGCGCCACGACGCTGCCGGCGATCACGGCCCACGAGGTCACGCCCGGGCACTTCGCCCACCAGAGGATCGCAATGCAGCTCGTCCGATCGGACGTCCGCAAGTCGCTCGCCTCGGCCGCCTTCGTCGAGGGTTGGGCCCATTACGGCGAGGAGCTGCTCGTGGAGGAGGGCTTCCGCCGCGACGACCCCCGGTACGCCATCGGGGTCTGGCTCGAGGCCCTGCTACGGGTGACGCGGCTCGCCTGCGCCCTCGGGATCCACCGGGGCACGATGACCGTCGAGGAGGCAACTCGCCGCTTCGAGCAGGACGCCTTCCTCAAGGGGCCGGCCGCCCTCGCCGAGGCGAACCGGGGCACCTACGACCCGACCTACGGCCGCTATACCTGGGGCAAGCTCGAGATCCGGGCCCTCCGGGACGAGGCGATGGCGACCTGGGGGACGCGCTACTCGCACCGCCGGTTCCACGAGGCGCTCCTCGGCCTCGGGTGCCCGCCCCTCGGGACGCTCGGGGACGCCCTGTTGAGGAGCTGAGCGCAGCCCCGGCCTAGTTGTCCGAGAACCCGGTGCCCGACCGGGCGACGGGCGGGACGGCCGGCTCCCCTGCGCCGGCGGGGTGGCCGGCGACGGGCTGCTGGCCCGAGACGAGCCGCTGGAACATCTGGTACCGGTCATCCGCGTGGTCGACCCAGCTCTCCGCGGGCTCGATCCGCCGCCCGACCCGGGCCCACGCCGTCGCAGCATCGAACCCGGACTCGAGACCAGCCGACATGCGGGCGACGTAGGCGGCGCCGAGAGCACCGCACTCAGGCACGGCGGCGACGTCGACGGGAAGGCGCGTGCAGTCGGCGAGGGCCTGGAGCCACTCGGCCCGGCTCGTGCCGCCGCCGGTGGCGACGACCCGGCGGGCGGGGATGCCGGCGAGATCGATGTGCTGGCGCACGACGAAACCGGCCGCCTCGAAGGCCGCCCTCCGCACCTGTGGGCGGTCGTGGGAGAGCTCGAGCCCGATGAGCGACGCCCGCAGGGCCGTGTCGTGCAGGGGGGTGCGCTCGCCGCGGGGGTAGGGCGCCCATACCGGGATGCTCGCCGGGTTGGTCTGGCCCGGCGCCGACCCGGTGAACTTGGTCGCCCAGTCGAGGAACATCCCCCCTGCGTTGCTCGCCCCGCCGATGAGGGTCCGGCCAGCGACGGTGTGCGGCACGGTCCACAGGCCCGGCACCTCCTTCCACTCGTCGGTCACCACCCAGATGACGAGCGTCGTGCCGCAGATGACGAGGACGTCGCCGATCTCGACGGCGCCGGCCACGATCTGCTCGGCGAGGGTGTCGACGATGCCGGAGGCGAGCACTGCGGAGCCGACCTTGCCGATCGGCTCTGCGATCCCGGCGACCTCGGGAAGGTTCTCTGGGAGGCACCCCGCCTCGGCGCAGTAGCGCACGTCCCAGCTGCTCCCGTCGAACAGCGGCGACATCGCGATCGCCGTCGTGACGTCGATGGCGCCGGGCCCCCCGAGGGACCGGTTCGCCACGGCCTGGACGGGCCAGTACGCGCTCGCCGAGGGCTCGGCCGCGACCAGGTGGCGGAGCAGCTCTGGAGCCCGGCCGACCGGCATGGTGGAGAGCTCGGCAGGGACGGTGCCGCGGGTGTCGCCGTAGAGGAGACCGGCCGAGACCGGCCTGCCTCGCCCGTCCACGGCCGCGAGCGACGGCACCAGCCCCGCCACGCAGATGGCGGTCGGCTCGGCGACACCGAGGCGGGAGAGGTCGGTCATGACCCGGCGGGGCGCGAGCCACCAGGCGCGGCGGGCGTCGTGCTCCATCCGCTCGGAGGTGGGAAAGCCGATCCGGTTCGCCAGCTTGCGCCGGGCGACCACCGTCCCGTCCGGCCGCGCCACCACGGCCTTCAGCGAGCTCGTCCCGATGTCGATGCCGAGCGTGAGGTCCTTCACGTGCGCCTCCTCGCGCCCCTCGTCCCCGGCCAGCACGCTACTGCGGATACCTTCTCCCGATGCTCCTCGGCGACCTGCTCGCAACGTGGACGACACCGCTGGTCGCGATCGATCGGCACGCCCTCGAGCACAACCTCGCCACGATGTCGGCCGCCCTCCCGGGAGCTCGCCTCCGGCCGCACGTGAAAGCCCACAAGTGCACCTCGCTCGCCAGGCTCCAGCTCGAGCACGGCCACGGGGCGTTCACCTGCGCCACGATCCGCGAATGCGAGGGCATGGCCGCGGCGGGGCTCGGGGGCGACCTCCTTCTCGCGAACGAGGTGCTCGATGCGCGCCGGCTCGGCGCCCTCGTGGCCGAGGGTCACCGGGTGACCGTCGCCGTCGACTCGGCGGAGACGATCGCGGCGGCCGCGTCGGGGGGCGTGCGCGAGGTGCTTGTCGACGTCAACGTCGGGCTCCCGCGCTGCGGCTGCCGGCCGGAGGACGCCGGGCGCCTCGCCGACCTCGCCCGCTCGAGCGGCCTCGAGGTGCGCGGCGTGATGGGCTACGAGGGCCACGCGGTAGGGCTCGCAGCCCGCGACGAGCGGGAGCGGGTGTGCGCGGCGGCCATGGAGCTGCTCGTCCAGGCAGCCTCCGCCGTCGGGGGCGATCTCGTGTCGGGAGGCGGCACCGGGACCTACGACCTCAACACCTGGGTCGACGAGGTGCAGGCCGGCACTTACGTCCTCATGGACACCGCCTACGGGCGGCTCGGCCTGCCCTTCGTCCAGGCAGTGTTCGTCGTCGCGACCGTCGTCTCCCGGTCGGAGGGCTACGCCGTCGCCGACTGCGGGCTGAAGAGCCTCGGCATGGACCACGGGCTCCCTTCGATCGAGGGTCAGCAGGTCTGGTTCTGCTCGGACGAGCACGTCACCTTCGCAGCCGGAGCACCGGTCGGCAGCCGCGTCCTCGTCGAGCCGGCGCATCTCGACCCGACCCTCGCCTACCACGAGCGGATCCACCTCGTCGAGGGGCTCCTCGACGCCCACCGAGCCGGTGCCCTCGACGAGGCCGAGGTCATCGAGGCCTGGCCGGTCGACCTACGGGGCTGGTGACGCCGCCGCCATCTCCTCGAGGCGGGTGGCGAGGAGGCGGAAGGCCCGGCCCCGGTGTGACAGGGCCTGCTTCTCGGCCGGGCTCATCTCGGCGAACGTGCGCCCACCGCCCTCGTCGGGCACGAAGACGGGGTCGTAGCCGAAGCCGTTCCCACCCCGGGGAGCCCGGGCGATGACCCCGGCCACCACACCCTCGGCGATGACCTCGGTGCCGTCGGGGAAGCGCGCGAGGGCCACGGTCGCAAAGCGGGCGGCCCGGTCCTCTCGCCCCTCGAGCACCGAGAGCAGCTTGGCGACGTTGTCGGCGTAGCTCGCGTGCGGGCCGGCGTAGCGCGCCGACCAGACGCCCGGAGCGCCGCCAAGGGCGTCGACGGCAAGGCCCGTGTCGTCGGCGACGGCGGCACAGCCCGTCGCCTCGCAGAGCGCCACGGCCTTCAGCCTGGCGTTCTCCACGAGCGTCGTTCCGGTCTCGTCCACCTCCGCCACGTGCTCGGGCCGGGCGAGGAGCTCGACCCGGTCACCGAGCTCGGCGGTGAGGATCTCGCGCACCTCGGCGGCCTTGTCGGGGTTCGCCGTGGCCAGCACGAGCCTGAGCGGTCCCTCCGCCGGGACGGGGCTCACGGAACGGGGCGGGGATCGGGAGGGACCGCGACCATCTCCCGCTGGAGGGCGTGGAGCTCGGTGATGCCGGCTTCGGCGAGGCGGAGCATCTCGTCGAGCTCGCTGCGGGTGAAGGCCATTCCCTCGGCCGTCCCCTGCACCTCGACGAAGCGTCCCGCCCCGGTCATCACGACGTTCATGTCGACCTCGGCGGTCGAGTCCTCGGAGTAGTCGAGATCGAGCATCACGAGCGCTCCGACGACGCCGACCGAGACGGCGGCGCAGGTGTCCGTGAGCGGGTGAGAGGGGATCGAGCCCTGGGCCACGAGGCGGCTGCAGGCATCGTGCAGCGCCAGGTAGGCGCCGCAGATCGAGGCCGTCCGGGTGCCCCCGTCGGCCTGCAGCACGTCACAGTCGAGCACGATCTGGCGCTCGCCGAGCCTCACGAGGTCGCAGACCGCCCGCAGGGAGCGGCCGATCAGGCGCTGGATCTCGTGGGTCCGCCCCGATTGGCGCCCCTTTGCGGCCTCGCGGCTCACCCGCTCGCGGGACGATCCCGGGAGGAGCGAGTACTCGGCCGTCACCCAGCCCTTGCCGGTCCCGCGCATCCATCGCGGCACCTCCTCGTCGATGGAGGCCGTGCAGAGGACCCGGGTCCTGCCCATGGTGACGAGGATCGAGCCGGCGGCGAACTCCGTGTAGTCGCGCTCGAACGAGACAGGGCGCAGCTCGTCAGGGGCGCGGCCGTCCCTGCGTGCCATGGGGGCAGTGGTCATGACCCTGGTGTAGCACGGCACCACCGACGTCGGCGGCGGCGCAGGTCAGGACCCGAGCTCGACGCGCTCAGCCGTGAGCAGCTCGGGCCCGAGCAGGCGGCGGCCCATCTCGGCGAACCACCCGACGTCGCCCGAGGAGAGCCAGCGGTGGCGAGCCGGGACGCTCCCGCTGCGACCGAGGCCCTCCCGCTCGATGAGCGACCGGGTGTCGAAGGCCGTCTCGTCGGCTGAGGAGACAAGGACGACCTCCCGGCCCATCACGTCCCCGATCGTGCGGGCGAGGAACGGGTAGTGCGTGCACCCGAGGAGCAGGGTGTCCACCTCTGCCTCGCGAAGCGGGGCGAGGAGCCGCTCCGCCAGCACGTGCACCTGGTCGCTGTCGGTCTCGCCCCGCTCCACGAACTCGACGAAGCCCGGGCAGGCGGCGCAGGTCACCTCGACCTCCGGGGCGGTCTTCGCCGCCAGCTCCTGGTAGGCGCCCGATGAGATGGTGCCGACCGTCCCGATGATGCCGACGCGGCCGTTGCGCGTCGCCTGGGCTGCCGCCCGCATGCCCGGGGCGAGCACCCCGACGACGGGCACGGGGAAGCGGTCTGCGATCTCGGTGAGGGCGACCGAGGCCGCCGTGTTGCACGCGACCACGAGGAGCTTGCAGCCCACCTTCGAGACGAGGTAGTCGGCGATCTCGAGCGCGAAGGAGCGGACCTGGTCGGGTGGGCGGGGGCCGTAGGGGTACCTCCCGGTGTCGCCGACGTAGACGAGATCCTCCCTGGGAAGGAGGTCGATGAGGGACCGGGCGACGCTGAGACCCCCGAAGCCGCTGTCGAAGACGCCGATCGGCCGGGACGTCTCGCTCGGGTCCACCGCCGGCGTCAGAAGTAGATCATCTTCTCTGCGCGCTCCACCACGGCGTCGATCTCACCTGTCCAGGCATTCGTGGAGAGGTACTTCCAGCCACCGTCGGCCGAGACGATGACGACGACGCCGGAGTCGATCGCCGAGGCGCACTTGGCGGCTCCCGCCATGGCGGCCCCTGTGGAGAGCCCGGCGAAGATCCCGACCTCGGTGAGCCGCCGCGTCCACAGGATCGAGTCACGCGGACCGACGACGGTCTTGCGGTCGAGCAGTCCCTCGCCGTCGGCCTCGACGAAGATGGGAGGGATGTAGCCGTCGTCGAGGTTGCGCAGCCCGTCGACCATCTCGCCCGAGGGCGGCTCGACCGCCCAGACCTGCACCGAGGGCTTGCGCTCTTTCAGGTAGGTGCCGACGCCGAGCAGCGTGCCGCTCGTGCCGAGCCCGGCCACGAAATGCGTGATCTCGGGGCAGTCGCGGAAGATCTCCGGCCCCGTGCCCTCGTAGTGAGCCCTCGGGTTGGCCGGGTTGGCGTACTGGTAGAGAAATACCCACTCCGGGTGCTCGGCGGCGATCCGGCGTGCCATGCGGACGGCGCCGTTCGAGCCCTCACTGCCGGGCGACTCGATGATCTCGGCGCCCCAGAGCTCGAGCAGCTGGCGTCGCTCGACCGAGACGTTCGAGGGGAGGACCACCTTCAAGCGGTACCCCTTCACCTTCGCGACCATGGCGAGCCCGATCCCCGTGTTGCCCGAGGACGGCTCGATCAGCGTCGCCCCCGGGGTGAGGCGGCCCTCCTTCTCGGCCGCCTCGATCATGGCGAGCGCCGGCCGGTCCTTCACCGACCCCCCGGGGTTCTGGCCCTCGAGCTTGACGAGGATCTGGACCTCCGGGTTCGGGCTGAGCGACGAGACGTCGACGAGCGGCGTGTTGCCGATCAGATCGAGGACGCTCCCGTAGGCGGCCATCAGCCCCCGGCGACCGCCGGCAGGATCGAGACGACGTCGCCGTCGCTCACCTTCGTGTCGAGCTTGTCGAGGTACCGCACGTCGTCGTCGTTCACGTACACGTTGACGAAGCGGTGCAACGCGCCCTCGGCGGTGAGCAGCTGGCCCTGCACGGCCGGGTAGGCGCGCTGCAGGCTGCCCAGCACCTCGCCGATCGTGGTCCCGTCGACCGAGACGACGGACCGACCCTCGGCTGCAGGGCGCAGCAAGGTTGGCAGGCGGACTTGGACGGACACAGCGCCTCCGAAAAGTTGACTGGAACGGTCAGATTCTACTTGTCGATGACAACGACCGGTTCCTCCCGGATGTTCCCGCCCTCGATCCGGTAGGAGCGGGTCGAGGGCAGCTCGTGGCGGAGCGAGACCAGCACGTAGTGCCAGGACGGGTCGGGTGCCTGCCCGACGTCGGTCGGAGAGGGCCAGGGATCGGTGTGCGTGTGGGAGTGGAACACCCCGATGACGCAAAGGCCCCGCTCCTCGGCCGCCCGGTCGATGCGCAGGTGGGCCCTCGGGTCCACCTCGTAGACCTGGGCCGAGTGCGCGACGTTCTCGGCCGGATGGACCTCGACCACCGTGCCGGAGGCGGCGTCCCCGACGAGCAGGCCGCAGCCTTCCTCGGGATAGCAGCGCAGGCAGTGGGCGGCCATCTCGTCGAGGTGACGCCGCTCGAGGCGGAGCGCAGAGGATCCGAGCAGCTCGGCGGGGGCGCCCATCACGGCCACGGTAGCGTCGCGAGCCGTGCCGAAAAGAAAGAGCGGAGGTGGCCGCAAGGCGGGGGGTGGCTCTGCCGGCGGGATCACACGGGTGGCGCAGAACCGCCGCGCCCGGCACGACTACGAGATCCTCGAGACCTTCGAGTGCGGTCTCGCCCTGCGCGGCGCCGAGGTCAAGTCGCTCCGGGCGGGCCACATCTCGCTCCAGGACGCCTACGCCCGGATCGAGGGGGGTGAAGCCTGGCTCGTCGGCGCACACGTCGCGCCCTACGAGTACGGGGCGGGCTACGGCCGCTTCGAGCCCGACCGTGCCCGCAAGCTGCTGCTGCACCGGGAGGAGATCGACGAGCTGGCGGGCCAGGTCTCGAAGAAGTCCCTCACGCTCGTGCCGCTCTCGGTCTACTTCAAGAACGGCAGGGCGAAGGTGGAGATCGGCCTCGCCCGCGGCCGCCGCCTGTACGACAAGCGGCACGCCATCGCGGAGCGGGACGCCTCCCGGGAGGCCGAACGGGTCGTGAAGGAGCTGCAGTCGCGCTGAGGGTGCAGCCCCCCGGTGGCCCATGCTCGGCGCCCGAGAGCCTGCGCCCTGGCCAACTCGAAGGCCCTCGGCGCACAGGTAGACTGCAGTGCGCAGATCACTGCGCCAACCAAGGGGGTGACAGGCTTCGACTCCGGACGTCGAGGTGGGAGAAGCGAGCCGTGGTCTCCGGAGCCACGTTAAAGAGCCGGAACCAAATACAAACGCCAAGCCTCAGCTTGCGCTTGCCGCCTAACTAGCGGCAACGTCCGTCCGGCCCCAGCCCTGCGGGTCGGGTTCGGGCGTCATCTTGCAGGGCTCACCTGAGCGGCGTCGCTGACGCACCGCTCGGGGACACCTCCGTCAGCTGGGAGCCCGCCCGGTGCCGGTGGCGAGGCGGGCTCCGAGACCGATCGCCGGCTGCGCTCGGAGAAGTCCCATCGCTACACCGGAGGACGCGGGTTCAATTCCCGCCACCTCCACCCGCCCGTATTTTGCTCCAACTCTCCTGGTAGAGGCCCTCACCATGAGGGCCTCTGTCGCGTCAGGACACGCACAGGACACACCAGGACGCGCGAGCACCGGCTCGCCGCTGCCCACAGCGGGCATCAGTGACCACGCACGGTGGCAGTCGGCGCGAGGTGCACGGCGGGACCACACTCCTGCCTGGTGGCAGGAACGAGCCCGTGTTCGGGCTCGGAGATGCCAGCGAGGCGGAGCTCGCACGGCTCCTCAAACAGGCCGCCGCGTCGCAGCCCACGTACGCGGCGGTCGGTGCCTCGTGACAGGGAGACCTTCCGGCGGGCCTCCGTCACGACCACTCCGAGGTCCGGATCGGGAACGGCTTTTCGTTCGAGCGGGCGAAAGAGGGCTTGCGGCGCTGACAAGCGCACGTCGGTGCCGGTGCGCGTGTCCACCTAGACGGCGCCCCAACGGAAGGTGCGACGGTGCTAGTCATCATCGGGTTCGGTCCGATGCAGGTGATCGCCCCGTGCCGGATCGTCTACCTGCTGGACGAGCCCGACCGCTTCGGCTTCGCGTACGGCACCCTTCCGGGCCATCCCGAGCTCGGCGAGGAGTCCTTCATGGTCGATCGTCAGGGCGACGAGACCTTCTTCCGCATCGTCGCC
>Ga0070737_10000922_pt1 | contig 49734 bp, 49 predicted proteins | sample Coa_R1_10_FD_66438 | JGI IMG/M metagenome (GOLD analysis project Ga0070737, IMG submission 66438) | Surface soil microbial communities from Centralia Pennsylvania, which are recovering from an underground coalmine fire - Coalmine... | ecosystem: Environmental > Terrestrial > Soil > Unclassified... | reverse complement strand
GATCGACCATTCGAAGTCCGTCAACTCATATCGGCGTGGCGTCATCGTTCAAACTCCTTTGAGGAGTTTGAATCAGAAACAAGCCGTCAGCGGAATCCCCTTTATGAGTTTATGACCTAAAGTCCCGGTCTCAATCCGATCAAGATGGCCTTCGCAAAGCTCAAAGCTCTTCTGCGCGCAAGAGCCGTCAGGACCATCGGCGCTCTCTGGCAAGAGATCGGGCGCATCTGCGATCTCTCCCATCCTGCAGAATGCCAAAACTACTTCGCCGCCGCAGGATATGGATTCACCTGAGCATCGCCGCTCTAGCTTAACCGGGTGTCCACGAAACCGGCAGCAGCTCAGATACGGTCTACCTAACGCATCCCGCTCTAAGGGCGATTTGCGCATTTCAGAACCGCCGGTGGCAGCGGTAACCTGCCCTTCAGGCAAATATCTCAACTCATACACGAATGCAGCGGTTTCCCGCGAAGCTCGGTCGAAGACATGGGCGACCGCGGCCCGTGCAGAAAGATGAATGCCGGCGGCTCCGCCGTGGCAAGACAGGGGCCGTCGCTTTCGTCGAGGCGGTACGGCGCCAAGGTTTGTGCCGCGCGCCCATGCAGCGCCGTGAGCGTCGAGCCAGGGCGGTCGATGACGGCGATAGGGACGAGCCTCGCGATGTCCTGCCAGCGCTGCCAGCGGCTGAAGCCGCAAAGGTTGTCCGCCCCCATCAGCCAGACGAAGTGAACGCCAGGGCAGCGCCGTTTCAAATAGCTGACCGTCTTATAGGTGTAAGGAGAACCGAGCTCAGCTTCGATCGCCGTCACCGTGATGCAGGGATGATGGCTGACCTTCCGCGCCGCCTCGATGCGTGAGGCAAGGGCGGCGAGTTCACGCGGATCCTTCAAGGGATTGGCGGGGCTGACAAGCCACCAGATACGGTCAAGGCGCAAGCGCCGTAACGCAAGCAGGCTCGCTGCCCTATGACCTTCATGGGGGGGATTGAAACTGCCGCCAAGGAGGCCGATGCGCAGGCCGCGAGAAAATGGCGGCGTTTTGATAAAGGGCCGGCTGCTCAAGGGCGAATCTGCCCATTGCCATGCACGCGGTATTTGAAAGAGGTCAGCTGCTCAAGCCCCACCGGGCCCCGCGCGTGCATCCGGCCCGTCGCGATACCGATCTCAGCGCCGAAGCCAAACTCGCCGCCGTCGGCGAATTGCGTCGAGGCGTTGTGCATCACGATGGCCGAATCAACTTCCTTCAGGAAACGCTCCGCCGCGGCCTCGTCTTCCGTGACGATGCAGTCAGTGTGATGCGAGCCGAAAGTCTCAATATGCGCGATGGCTTCATCCAGCCCATCGACGGCGCGCACGGATATGATCGCATCGAGATATTCGGTGCGCCAGTCGGCTTCACTTGCAGGCTCGACCCGTGCGTCCACGGCGCGCGTTTCATCGTCGCCGCGCACGGTGCAGCCGGAATCGAGGAGCATTTTGACGAGCGGCGCAAGATGCGTCGATGCGCAGGCGCGATCGACAAGCAAGGTCTCGGCGGCGCCGCAAATCCCGGTGCGCCGGAGCTTTGCATTCAAAACGATGGCTTTGGCCTTTTCGAGATCGGCATCGCGATGAATGAACACATGCACAATGCCTTCAAGATGGGCGAAAACGGGAACTCTCGCCTCCGCCTGGACGCGGGCGACGAGGCTTTTGCCGCCGCGCGGCACGATCACGTCCAGGCTGCCGCCGAGCCCGGCGAGCATTTCGCCGACCGCCGCGCGATCCCTGACCGGGACGAGAGTGATGGCGGCCTCCGGCAGACCGGCATCGGCAAGGCCGGCGGCGAGACATTCATGGATGGTACGGGCGGAAAAAAAGCTTTCGGAGCCTCCGCGCAGAATGGCGGCGTTGCCCGCCTTCAGGCAAAGCGCGCCGGCATCCGCCGTGACCGCCGGGCGGCTTTCATAGATGACGCCGATGACACCGAGCGGCGTTGCGACGCGCTCGATCAAAAGGCCATTCGGCCGCTCGAAGCGCGCAAGAACGCGTCCAACCGGATCGGGCAGGGCCGCGATTTCATCAAGGCCCTTCGCCATCGCCTCGACGCGCGTTCCATCGAGAGCCAGCCGGTCGAGAAAGGCGCCCGCCGCGCCATTCGCTCTTGCGGCCGCCATGTCGCGCGCATTGGCGGCAAGAATATCGGCCGCCCGCGCACGGATCTCTTCCGCCGCTTTGCGAATCGCATGGTTCTTTGTCTCCGCCGAAGCGAGGGAAAGCGCATGGGCGGCGGCGCGGGCTGCGCGCCCAAGGCCTGCCATCAGCTGCGCGGTGCCGGTCTCCGGCTGGCCATCCTCGACTGCTTTAAGATTTCCCATCTGCTTTTGGCTCCCCTGCGGCAATCCGGTCGCGGGCGAGGACCATATCGTCCCGGTGGATGATTTCCACCCGGCCCGGCGAGTCGAGCAAACTTGCAATATCCTGCGAATTGCGCCCGGCAATCAATGCGGCATCGCTGGCGTCATAGGCGACGAGACCGCGCCCGATCTCGATGGCGCGGGAATCGCGAATGCGAACGCAATCGCCGCTCGTGAAATTCCCTTCCACCCGGATGACACCGGCGGGCAATAGGCTTTTGCCATTGGCGATCGCTTTTGCCGCGCCCTCATCGACATGCAAGGCCCCCCGGGGTTCGAGCGTGCCCGCGATCCATTTCTTGCGGGCGGTGACCGGGTTCGAGCTGGTCAGGAACCAGGTGCAAGGCGCACCTTCGTTGAGACGCGAGACGGGGTGCATGACCCGTCCGTCCGTGATGACCATATGGGTGCCGCCAGCTGTCGCGATTCGTGCGGCCTCGATCTTGGTGCGCATGCCGCCGCGTGAAATCCTTGAGGCGGCGCCGCCTGCCATCGCCTCGATCGCGGCATCTACATGTGTAACCATGGGAACGAGCTCGGCGCCCGGATTTTCGTTCGGGGGCGCGGTATATAGTCCAGGGACATCGGAGAGCAGGATCAAAAGGTCGGCGCTCGCCATGGTCGCGACCCGGGCCGCGAGCCGGTCATTGTCGCCATAGCGGATTTCGTTTGTTGCAACCGTGTCGTTCTCATTGATGACGGGCACCGCGCGCAGATCGAGGAGGCGGCCGATCGTTGCCCGCGCGTTGAGATAGCGCTGGCGCTCCTCCGTATCTCCGAAGGTGACGAGGATCTGGCCTGCAGTCAGTTTCCGATCTGCCAGAACTTCCGCCCAGATGCGGGCCAGGGCGATCTGGCCGATGGCGGCAGCAGCCTGGCTGTCTTCGAGCTTGAGGCCGCGATCAGGAAGACCGAGCACCGTCCGCCCAAGTGCGATTGAGCCGGAAGAAACCACGAGAAGATCGGCGCCATGCCCGTGCAGAGCGGCGATGTCTTGCGCGAGGGACTGGAGCCATTGCCTCTTGACGCAACCCTGTACGCGGTCGACGAGGAGGGACGAGCCAACCTTGATGACGATCCGCCGGAAGCTTCTGAGAGAAGGCGGCCTGGCCAGGGCCGCCGCTGCTTGGCTCGCCGCGTTCAAGGGTGCCACTCCGCGGCAGCGGCCGGCTCTGCCGCCTCGGCCTTGCGGTTTTCGTCGTCGATCTTCGCCGCGAGCCTGCGGAGGGCCTCTGTGAGATTGACGCGGGTTGCCGCCGAAAGCCTGAGCGGCGTCTGCTTGGCGGCGCGCCGGAGCCGCAGCACTTGCGCGCGCAAAGTTGCCTCATCGACGGTGTCGATCTTCGAAAGCGCGACGATTTCAGGCTTTTCCGCAAGGCCGCCGCCATAGGCTTCGAGTTCGCGGCGCACGGTCTTATAGGCCTTGCCCGCGTGCTCCGTTCCGGCATCGACCAAATGAAGAAGCACGCGGCAGCGTTCGATATGGCCGAGGAACCGGTCGCCGAGGCCATGGCCTTCATGGGCGCCTTCGATCAGACCCGGAATATCGGCGAGGACGAATTCACGGCCATCACAAGACACGACACCAAGCTGCGGATGCAGGGTCGTGAAAGGATAATCCCCAATCTTCGGCTTTGCCGATGTGACGGCCGCCAGAAGAGTCGATTTGCCCGCGTTCGGAAGGCCGACAATCCCGGCATCTGCGATGAGCTTCAAGCGCAGCAATATGACACGTTCCTCACCCTCCTGGCCCGGATTGGCGCGGCGCGGGGCCTGGTTGGTCGAGGTCTTGAAATGGCTGTTGCCAAAGCCGCCATTGCCGCCGCGCGCAAGGCGTACGCGCTGGCCGGGTTCCGTCAGATCGGCAAGGAGAACCTCGCCGTCCTCGTCGAAGATCTGGGTTCCAACCGGCACTTTCAAAACCGCATCGGCGCCCTTTGCCCCGGCGCGGTTCTTGCCCATGCCGTGCATCCCGGTCGCGGCCTTGAAATGCTGCTGATAGCGGTAATCGGCCAAGGTGTTGAGGTCCGCGACGCATTCCGCGATGACGTCGCCGCCGCGGCCGCCATCTCCCCCATCCGGACCGCCGAATTCAATGAATTTCTCGCGCCGGAACGAGAGGCATCCGGCGCCGCCGTTGCCCGAGCGTATGTAGACCTTGGCCGTATCGAGAAATTTCATCGCAAATTTATCTTGATCTCAAACTTTAGCGCAGGACCACGAAAAGCCGCAAAGCCTTTATGAGAAAATAAAAGACCATGGCCGCAGCCTTGCGGTCATGGTCTTAAATAAGTCCAACCTTCCGCAATCCCAAGTACAACCCGTAGAGCCGCTGTTCCAGCCCTAAGCGGGGTCACACCATATATTGGCCGCCGTTGACGGTCAGCGTCGAACCGGTGATGAAACCGGAGTCGTCGGCGACGAGAAAGACGACGCAGCGCGCGACCTCTTCGGGCTCGCCGAGCCGGCGCACCGGAATGAGGGGCAGCACCGAATTTTCCAGAACCTCGGCCGGCACCGCCTTCACCATATCGGTCGCGATATAGCCGGGGCAAATGGCATTGACCGTGATCCCTTTACCCGCATTCTCCTGGGCAAGCGATTTCGTGAAGCCAATGTCACCGGCCTTCGACGCCGTATAATTCGTCTGGCCGACCTGACCCTTCTGACCATTGATCGAGGAGATATTGACGATCCTCCCGAAGCCCCGCTCGCGCATGCCCTCGATCACCGGGCGCGTCATGTTGAACAGCGAATTCAAATTGACGTTGATCACCTCGTTCCATTGTTCTGGTGTCATTTTATGGAACATGATGTCGCGGGTGATCCCGGCGTTATTGACGAGAATATCGACGGGTCCGAACTGGTGCTCGATCTTGTTCAATCCTTCCGCGCAGGCCTTATAGTCTGAAACATCCCATTTATAGACGGCTATCCCGGTCTCCGCCTTGAATTTTGCGGCAGCTTCATCGTTGCCGGCGTAATTCGCGGCGACTGTATATCCCGCAGCCTTCAAAGCTTTGCTGATCGCGGCGCCAATTCCGCGCGTGCCGCCGCTGACTACCGCCACCCTGGCCATGAGCTTCGTCCCTTCGATTTCTTGAACAAATTTAAGTTCGAGTCACACCGGCAGGCTTTGCGGATCGCAGACGGAACCAGGCACCGCCGGCGGCCACTCAATCAGCGCGCGACAGCAAGGGCGATGCCCATGCCGCCGCCAATACAAAGCGTGGCGAGGCCTTTCTTAGCTCCGCGGCGCTGCATTTCATGCAAAAGCGTGACGAGGATGCGGGCGCCAGACGCGCCGATAGGATGGCCAATTGCAATCGCCCCGCCGTTGACGTTCACGATCGCCGGATCCCAGCCCATGTCCTTGTTGACGGCCAAGGCCTGCGCCGCGAAGGCCTCGTTTGCCTCGACAAGATCAAGATCCTTGACCTTCCAGCCAGCCTTTTCAAGCGCCTTGCGCGATGCGGGAATAGGCCCTGTGCCCATGACCGCCGGATCAACCCCGGCTGTAGCCCAGGCCGCAATTCGCGCAAGCGGTGTGAGCCCGCGCGCAGCGGCGTCCCTGGCGGTCATCAGAACGACAGCCGCGGCCCCGTCATTGATGCCCGACGCATTTCCGGCCGTCACCGTGCCGTCCTTGGTAAAGGCGGGCTTCAGTTTTGCCAGCCCTTCAAGGGTCGTGCCGGGGCGGATATATTCATCCGAATCAATGACGGTATCGCCCTTCTTGCTGCTCACCGTGAAGGGCACGATCTCTTCCTTGAACCGGCCCGCTTTCTGCGCGGCCTCGGCCTTGTTCTGCGAGCTCAGCGCGAATTTGTCCTGCTCCTCGCGGCTGATCTGCCATTTTGCCGCGACATTTTCCGCTGTCTGTCCCATGTGGTAGCCGTTGAAGACGTCGGTGAGCCCGTCCTTGATCATGGTATCGACGAATTTGAGATCGCCCATCTTGATGCCGGGGCGCATATGAGCGGCATGCTGGGAGAGCGACATGCTCTCCTGGCCCCCGGCGACGACGATCTTGGCGTCCCCATTCGCGATTTGCTGCATTCCGAGCGCGATGGCGCGCAGGCCGGAGCCGCACACTTGATTGAGCCCGAAGGCCGTTTTGTCCTGGGGCACGCCAGCCTTGATCGCGGCCTGCCGGGCAGGGTTCATGCCTTGAGCCGCGGTCAAAACCTGGCCGAGAATCACTTCGTCAACCTCGGCCGGGGAGGCCTTGGCGCGGTTCAACACCTCCTTGATCACAGCAGCGCCGAGTTCATGCGCGGGCGTTGTCCCGAAGGCGCCATTGAATGACCCAACGGCCGTACGTGCCGCGCTCACGATAACAATCTCATCCGCCATTGGGGAACCTCCTGGACTTATAGCCGCCTAGACATTGACCGCGCTGGACGCCTTACAAGCTTGCTGCCATGGTAGCACCACCAAGCGCCGCTTGCGAGCCGCGGTTCTAGCTTTCGTATCACAATGAGGGCAATTTTTCGCAACTGAAATCGCCGCGAGCCCTGCCAGATGGCATGCAGATATCCTTATATAATTTTTGGGATTGCTATAATTTCGGGGCTGCGCGATGGGCCGTGCTAGCCGCAAGCCGGGTTTGCTCGTGTGGCCCCGTAGCGCTATTCAGGTAAACATGCTTTGATTGAACCAACCCCCCTGGGCAGCACGAGGCCATGGCGAAAGAAAAAACTCCTATTACAATTAAGAAATATGCGAACCGTCGGCTCTACAATACGGACACGAGCGCCTATATCACGCTCGAAGATCTCGCCGCCATCGTCAAAAGAGGTGACGATTTCGTTGTTTACGACGCCAAAAGCGGCGAAGATATTACACGGTCGGTGCTGACTCAGATCATTTTCGAACAGGAGAGCAAGAACGGGCAGAGCCTCTTGCCGATTACTTTCCTTCGCCAGCTCATCCGGTTTTATGGCGACAGCATGCAGATGCTGGTGCCGAGCTATCTCGAATTTACAATTGGAAAGCTGGTCAATGAGCAGGCGAAGTTCAGGGAAAAGTTCACAAAAAATTTCGGCCCTTCCCTGACAACGCCGATGTTTGGCTCGATCGAGGAACTCACCCGCAAGAACATGGTTCTGTTCGAGCAGGCTCTTGCCATGTTTAGCCCGTTTGCAAATTCTCTCCAAACGCCATCAGAAAAGTCCGCCGATAAGCCGGCGGGCGAATCCTCGCCAGAGCCTGCCGAGCAAAGTACCAAAAATGATCTCGAGGAAATGAAGCGCCAGCTCGATCAGCTGCAAAAGCAGATCGAATCCTTTGTGTCCAAGGAGTGACAGCAAGTGTGTCCAAGGAGTGACAGCAAGCCAAGCCCGGCCGTGGTTTCATATTCCATTATGTTCCGGCCAAGCTGGCGGCGCCAGCTCGAAACCTGAGAATTCGAAGCCGGGCGCGACCGTGCAGCCACAGAGCGTCCAAGCGCCAAGGCTGGCGGCGCTCTGCCACTGATGGGCTGGAACAACAAACTGCGGGCGTTCCCCGGCAGCGAGATCGGTGCCCAGGCGGTGCACAATTGTCTTGCTGCCATCTTGTGAAATTTTTATTTCCAGGGGTGCGCCAGCGTAAAAATGCCAAACCTCGGTGGCGTCGGCCCTATGCCAATGGGAAATTTCGCCGTGCTCAAGAAGAAAATAAATCAATGTTGAGACCGGGCGGCCATTTGCATCGCGCGCGGGATCGCGAAAGGTCTCGCGGAAATGCCCGCCTTCGGGATGCGGCTTGAGATCAAGCAGGCGGATGATGCTGCTGGCGCTCTGCCGATCGAGTGCATTGTTGATCATTTCATCAAGCCTGCTTGAATGGCATGGATCTGGCATTTCTGGCGGTATGCCTGTTCACAGGATTTTCTCATAAGCTTAGCAAAGCTGCCATGCTCAGAACCGGTTCTTCCGCTCGCGCAGTTCCGTGAAGACCGCGATGGGATCGGTGCCGGACATGCCGAGTTCCGCCTGGATCGCGGGGTCGTCGGCGCGAAGAAACGGATTCGTCGCAAGCTCGATCGCGATCGTGGTGGGAAGGGTAAATTCGCCAGCCTCGCGCAGCCGGGCGGCCTCCTTGGCCCGCTCTTTCAGGATCCCGTTGGAAGGATCAACCGTCAGCGCGAAACGTGCATTTGCAAGAGTGTATTCATGCCCGCAATAAACCTGCGTTTCGGCGGGAAGCGCTGCAAGTTTCATGAGTGAATGGAACAAAACGGCGGGTGGCTCTTCGAAGCCGCGGCCGCATCCCATCGCAAATAAGGTGTCGCCAGCGAAAAGAAGGTCTTCCTCTTCAAACCAATAGGCAACATGGCCGGATGTATGCCCCGGAACCGCGATCACTTTTGCTTCGAGCGCCCCGGTCATGACGCTTGCATCATCATCAACGCCAAGGTCGAGGTGGCCGATTTTGGCTGCTTCCTTGGCCGGACCAACCAAGCGGGCATGGGGATAAATCTCCTTGAGGCCGGCGATACCCTGGACGTGATCGAAATGATGGTGGGTAATTAGTATATCGGTGAGGTTCCATTCCTTGACCGCAAGCGCGGCCAGGATCGGGGCGGCCTCTGGCGCATCGATTGCCGCGGTCGCGCGGGTCGAGGGATCATGGACGAGGACGCCGAAATTATCCTTGAGGCACAAAAATTGATGAATATGGGCGGTCACGGTTTCGCCGGTCCTTTCATGATACGCGTAGGGGGCTCCCTGCGCAGTTTGCTAATCCATTTTCTGTCCTGGCGCCTCCTCTCTGGGAACCACGTGGAAATCAAGCCCTTATTTTTGGGTGCGGAGGCAGATCTTCCAGCGTTCAGCAATATTTTCGCGGAAGCATAATCCCTGACAAGGGTGCGGCGTTTTTTAATAAGATTATGCGAGAAAGAAATGCGAAGAAATCATGGCCGCGTCAAACGCGGTCATGATCGAACCCGCACATCAGCAGGACCATGGCAATCGACGTCATCGATCTTCGCTCTTTTTACAGTTCGTCGCTGGGCGAGGTCGCGCGGCGCATCGTGCACAGGATCGTGCGGCAGCGGTTTTCCAATTGTACCGGCTATTCAATCCTTGGTGTCGGCTATGCGACGCCTTACCTTGATGTATTCCGCGAGGAAGCAGTGCGGGTGCTCGCTTTCATGCCGGCCGAGCAAGGTGTGGTCAACTGGCCGCCCTCGGGCCTGTCTTCCTCGGCGCTGGTCGAGACCCATGCGATGCCTTTGCCAAATTCCTGTATCGATCGGGCCCTCGTCATCCATGCGCTCGAAATCACCGATCATCCGCGCGATCTGCTCTCTGAAATCTGGCGGATTTTAACGCCCGGAGGGCGCGTCATCGTCGTCGTGCCGGGCCGTTCCGGGCTGTGGGCGCGGCTCGACCGGACGCCATTTGGCCATGGCCGGCCCTATTCGCGCGGCCAGCTCTCCGAGCTGATGCGGGAAAGCCTGTTTTCGCCGACTCATTGGTCAGAAGCGCTTTACATTCCCCCATTCCAGCGCCGGACGTGGCTGCATGCAGCCGATTTTATTGAAGAGATCGGCGTCGGTCTCTCCTTGCCGGGCGGCGGCGTCCTGATCGTCGAGGCGACGAAGCTTCTCTACCGCCCCATCGCCGTGCGCAATCCCTTAACATATCGGGAACCGCGCCAGCAGCCTGTCCTTCTCCCAACTCCCGCGGGCGTCACGCCGGGGGTTGCCGCAAGGGCGGCAGGCGCCGCACCGGCGTGCAGTGGATCAGCCGGATGATCTTTGTACTATCGGGCTTTGATGTGAGTGCCGGGCTTCAGGCCAAAGCACTTCGCCAGGAACAAGCCGCCATGCAGGAGGCCCGCATTGTCGATCCCATGCCCAAGATTGACCGAGAGATGCCATTGAGAAGGAATCCCAGACCGGGCCAAGGCTTCGGCCGAGAGGAACAGCGCCTCGGCTGGAATAACATCATCCTCGCTGCCATGGACGAGAAGAATTGACGGAGATTGGCCGCTGGGCCCGGAGGCGGCGGCTGCGTCTTCATCGGGCCCCGTGACGAGCTCGCCTGAGTAGCCGACGATAGCTGCTGGGGCGTGTATGCGCCGCAGCCCGGCATGGAGGGCAAGCATGGTCCCCTGGCTGAAGCCGACCAAAGCCAGCTGGCGGTCCTCCAGGCCGTGGCGATCGAGCTCAGCGTCGAGAAAAGCATTGAGAACCGGGGCAGCTTTGTTGACCCCGGTCCAGCGTTCACCCGGCTCCCGCATCGTGAGGCGGAACCATTGGCGTCCGCCGGGCACCTGGCCGCAAGGCTCGGGGGCATGCGGGGCAACAAATGCCGCGCCCGGCATGAGATTGCGCCATTGTGCCCCGATCGTGATCAGATCGTTGCCGTTTGCGCCATATCCGTGCAGAAAAACAACGAGCTGCTCGGTCTTCTGCGATTTTGCCGGAAGGCGTGGTCCGTCAAGCGTCACGGGCATATTCCTGGCCTGATGGAATGCGGCTTTTGCGAAGCTCCGATGCGAAGCTCCGATTGCGCGCAAAGTAAGCCCAAGGCTGCCGGGTTGAAAGCGGAGTCCCGGCGTCTATGTCCGGACAAATCGCGGGACTTTGACAGCCATCCATCGAATTTCATTTGCACGGCCCTGGTTGAGACCCCATTTCTAATTATTGTGATCCAAGACAAGCATGATTTGCCCTGCCTTTCGGCTGGCCGGCCCGGAGCTTTTAAGACATGACCCGGTCCTTTACCAACCGCGTTTTCCGTTTTGCGCCTTCTTCGAATGGCTATCTTCACCTTGGCCATGCCTATTCCGCCATGCTGAATTTCGCTTTGGCGCGCACGGCGGAAGGCCGCTTTTTGTTGAGAATCGAGGATATCGACATTGAGCGCTGCCGGGTGGAATTCGAGCAGGCGATTTATGAGGATCTTACATGGCTGGGGCTCTCTTGGGAAATGCCGGTTCGGCGTCAGTCCGAGCATTTTCCAGAGTACGCCCGCGCCCTCACAAGGCTTTCCGCGCAGGGGCTGACCTATCCCTGCTTTTGCTCGCGGCGCGAAATCATGGAGAATGCCGCGAGGCAGCCTGGGTGGCCGCGCGACCCCGACGGTTCGCCGCTCTACCCCGGGACTTGCAAACATCTTTCACGAGAAGAACAAAAAAGACGGCTCTCGCTAGGGGAGCCGGCCGGGCTGCGGATCAACATGGAAGCCGCAATTGCCAAAGCGGGCGGCGATCTCCACTGGCGGGAAATGGGTCCCGCTTTGGAAGTCCGCAATGTGGCCGCCGATCCCGCTCTTTGGGGTGACGTGATGCTTTCGCGCAAGGATATTCCCGCAAGCTACCACATCGCGGTCGTTGTCGACGACGCCTTGCAGGGGGTAACCGATGTGGTGCGGGGTGAAGATCTCTTCATGGCGACGAGCCTGCACCGGCTTTTGCAGACTTTACTCGATCTTCCTGCCCCGGCTTATCGCCATCACGCACTTTTGCGCGATGCTTTAGGGCGCAAATTGTCGAAGAGTCTGCGGGCAAAATCGATTCGCGCCCTGCGCGGGGAGGGGCTGTCGCCAGCCGAGGTGCGGGACAGGCTTTCAGCCAGCTTGACCATCGCCAGCATGTCATAATCTGAAGCCGCCGGACGGAACGATCCGCGATAGAGGCAATCGGTCCAATTTAATGGTTAGGGTCCAGATTTCAGCCTTAAAAAAGGAAAAATTGCAACGTCGAATGAACGTCAATTAGCCGCGGCCGTGCACATGCAGGTGTCACAGCCACGCTGTACGGCTTGGCCTTTACGCTTTAGTAACGTTAACGGTTGTCTCATTACCGGCACTTTTCATGTTTAGTGTCGCGAGCAATCCGAGGAACACGGTGAACACCATGCGAACCATTGCCCTTTCTGTTACGCTCTTGCTGTTGCCGGTTGTGCCAGCCGGCGCTGATAATTCCACCGCCGGATCCAAGATCCATCAGGTCTTCGACATTGTCCGCGGAAACGACAAGATCGGCACGGATACGGTCGACATCGAGCGCCAGAATGACACCACCACGGTAAAGGTGAAAACAGATGTCTCGGTGAAGGTTATGTTCATCGAGGCCTACCGCTATGAGCACTCCTGCGATGAGACCTGGAAGAATGGCCAGCTCGTCGCGTTCAAGTCGCAGACCAATGACAATGGCACGAAGCATGCCATCAATGTTACGGCTGCGCCCGATAAGCTGAGCATGGATGCCGACGGCAAGCACACCGATCTGCCTAAGTCAGCCGTCCCAGCGAGCCTCTGGGGGAAGGACGCGATCCATCAATTCGATGTATTCGATCCAGATACCGGCAAGCGCATGTCATTGAAGGTGACGGACCTTGGCGAGGAGACCTTGACGATTCATGGAACACCCCGCCAGACGCATCACTACAAGATCGCGGATACCCTTAAGGGAGCGGATTTCGCGCGCGATGTCTGGTTCGATGGTGATACGCTTGTGCGGACAAAAATTATCGGCTCAGACAATTCGGTCATCATCTCGGATTTGCGGTAAAGCGCGCAGAGGCGAAGGGGAGCCGGTGCGCCGTCCGGACAGGGCGGCGCATGAGACCTTAGCCCAAGATAGCGATTCGAAGAACCGCCATCTTGAAGGGCGGCGTTTGCGCGCATGTGGCCGTAAAGAGCGAGATGATCGCTGAGAAGAACGTGCCAGAATGCTTGCCGCTCCGCTCAAGGCCAAGGTATTCTCCACAAAAGGGGCTGCGCCTGAGTTGCGCTCCCAGCCCGCCCACCTTCCTCGCGGGGGGGGGGCGAAGCGCTTCGTGCTGCCGGGCGGAAATAGACCGCAGCGACCCGCCCAGCCTTAAACTTTAAGGTTGAGGCCCGCGATCTTGCTGGCGCGCCGCGACCCGGTCCACATTAGGGGCTTTCAGAAGAAGACCATCGATACGGTCACGCTCGCGCTTGAAATTGGCGAGCATGCGGCCGTCGAATTCGCGGGTGCGGGCAAGCTTGATCCGCATCGGATCAACGAAATGGCCGTTCACCAGGATCTCGTAATGGAGGTGCGGCCCCGTCGCGAGACCCGTCTGGCCGAGATAGCCGATAACCTGGCCTTGCCGCACATGGGCGCCTTCGGTTATGCCACGGGCAAAGCCGGACATATGATTGTAGGTGGTGATATAGCCATTTGCGTGCTGGATTTCGATCCGGCGGCCATAGCCTGAATCCCACCCTTCCTTGATGATCGTCCCGTTGCCGGCCGCGAAGATCGGCGTGCCAATGGGTGCAGCCCAATCAACTCCGGTGTGCGGACGCGAATAGCCGAGGATGGGGTGAAACCTCAGTCCGAAACCGGAGGTAAAGCGGCCTCCTACAATCGGCATGCGAACCAGAAATTTACGGGTCGAGCGGCCGTCTTGATCATAGTAATCGACGAGACCGTCATCCGGCGTTTGAAAGCGGTAGTAGTGGAATGTTTCGTTGCGCGCCGTGATCGATGCGTAAAGAAGCTGGTTGTGCCCTTCGCCTTCCTCGCCATCGTCGTAAAGCGCCTCGAAGGAATCGCCGCCCTTTACCGCTCTTCCAAAGTCGACGTCGTTGGCAAAAATTCTGACAAGCTCATCGATGACCGGGCGTGGAATTTCCTGCTTCAGAGCGGTCTCATAGAGAGAATCGTAAAGGCGCATGCCCTCCGTATCGTCGTTATCGTCGCTGTCGTCGGGATTCGGCTGCTTGGCCGTGTGGCGGGGAGGAGTGACACGTATATATTCGCCGTGGTCGTTGATCGCTATGTTCGTTTCCAAAGTTTCGCCGGAATAAACCGAAAGACGCGCTAGGGTCATCGCTGCGCCAGAGCCATCAAGATCAGCAAAAAGAAGCTTGAGCCGGGCGCCCTCCGCAACGGGCGCTTGGCCGCGGGGGGCGCCAAAGGCGGCGACAATCCTGACCGCTTGTTCCTTTGTGACGCCGGCGGCTCGCAGCACACCTTCCAGCGTCTCACCATGGTGGAGGACGACAAGACGCTCATCCATCTGCGTGGCCTGCGAGATCTTCGGTGAGCGCCCGGCATTGGTCACGTTCTCCGGAACCATGCGCACTTCGATTGTGGAAAATGGCGCCGTCGTGATTGGCTCCGCCGGGTTGGCATAGGCAAGAACATTCGGAAGATTGGCGCGGGACGTCCGCATCAGAAGAAGCTGGGGCGGCAGAGGCAGCGGCTTTGCGCCCGCTTCCAGCGTGTTTTTCACCTGCTCGGCGACTTGTGCTTGAATCTCCTCCATGGACAAGACGGCGGCCGCCGAAAACGATGCGCCGGCAAGGTCGCGGGTCGACCAGGAGACTTCCGCATCGTCCTGAATTGGCTCTGGTCCGGTATCGAACTGAGCGCGGGCTCCCGCGAGAACCTTCAGCGGATTGAACTGGGGGACATCATCGGAGAGCCCGAAGCTGGCCAAGGTGAGAGTTGTCTGAACATGGGTGAAGGTGTGGAGCTTCATAATCTCCTTGTCACCAGCCTTAATTGTCGCCGGCGCCTGGAAGCTTTGCTTTTCGGCGACGATGTCAACGGCTTTGATGAGGCGATCGCTCTTGTGCGGATTGACTCCGAAGTCGAGGTTGATTTCCTTGCGCTGAGAGGGCACGAGCGACGGCGCCTCTGCGAAATAGGTCTGATGACCAAGCGCTGCGTAGATCGCAGCGCCGATGAGCACGCCTCCCGAAACGCCTGTCAGAAGGGTGCCGGCGAACCAGCGCAGCGAGACCTTCCTGCGATCGAAGGAGGCCCTCCGGGCGCTATCGGCTGCAATGGCCGGGTCCACTCCCAAGTCGATGGCAGCGCCAAACCTGTGGGATTGGAGATGGATGCCAGGAGTCTCAGGCCGCAGCTGCGCGCTCATCGTCATCGCGCCGCTTCGATCCTTGGTATAGCCACGCCAGTCTTCAAGAGTCTGAACCTCGAGGGTCACGCCCAAGGGCTGTTTTCCTGACCTTCATTATTGAAACAGAGAAACGGGGAGAAAATGGCCTAGCCGCAATTCCATAGAGAAGCGAAGCTGCTTAAGGGACATGTTCGCAGAAGTGCACAGCCTATTCGATTGAAACATGCGCCCCTTTTTTGATTTGTTTTGATTTGTGCATTCCTTCGCACCTCACCATCGGACGGAGCAGAATGCTCGTTGTTGCCTGCAAGGCAGACAACCAAGCGCCGGACAAAGCCCGCCGCTTGAGCAAACGGCTTTTTGAAGAAAGCTTTTGAAAATGGCTCAAATGGGGCGTAGCTGACCAAGATTGCGTCAGGCTCGCTTTGTAGCTTTGCACCTCGCTCCGGCACGCCACTCCGCTGGTTGACAACCGGTGTCAAGCTTTGTAGACAGCTCCCGGTTTGGTCAGACGGCTGGTCCCGGCTTTTGTTGGCGGGTTGAAACACCAAGGTCTCCCTCTGTCCTTAGCGGAACTTGCGGAGAGGGTATGCTTTGGCTAATGATCCGGCTGTGAACGGCCGGATTTGTTGTCTTTGCGGCAGTCCCGGCTAAGCGAATCTCCAAGTGCAATCTTGGGAGGATTATCGGCGGTGGGTATCCATCAGCCGGGGGCATGCAGTGGCGAGGCCGGTCCCGGCATGAGCCTTTGAGACGAGGAAAGTGAAATTGTTCGCAGTCATCAAAACCGGCGGCAAGCAGTATAGCGTCTCTGCAGGGGAGACGATCACCGTCATGGCGCTTTCCGGCGAGCCGGGGGATGCTGTGGCCTTCGATCACGTTCTCATGTTGTCTGGAGACGGTGAGCAAGCTTTGGGTGCACCCTTCATCGAGGGCGCCAGCGTTGCTGGCGAGATCGTGGAGCAAAAGCGCGGACCGAAAGTGATTTCTTTCAAGAAGCGCCGCCGGAAGAATTCCAAGCGCAAGCGCGGCCACCGGCAGGATCTCACGGTCGTGCGGATCACCGGGGTTCAAGCAGCTGGCGCCTAAGCCCCGGACGCGGTAAACGCCTCATGCGCGCCTGAGCGGGCGAAATTCGTTTGATGCAGATAACGCGGGGCAGGCAGTTCTCGCGAAGAGTTTGGAGCCAAACCGATGGCACATAAAAAAGCAGGCGGTTCATCCCGCAACGGCCGCGATTCCAAGGGCCGCCGCCTCGGCGTCAAGAAATTTGGCGGCGAAAGCGTGATTGGCGGCAATATTATAGTGCGCCAGCGCGGCACCAAATGGCACCCTGGCGCAAATGTCGGAATGGGGACAGACCATACGTTATATGCTCTGACCGACGGAAAGGTTGCTTTCCAGACTAAAGCGGATGGACGTGCTTATGTTTCCGTCCAGCCGCTGCCTCAATCGGGGGCTGCAGAATAAGGTGGAGGCCGAAAACCGCCACCTGGCTCCCATGGACCTGGTGGACTTGATTTTCGAACGGGAACCGCTCCCAATATTTAGGAGATAAGTCCAAAGCGCCCGGAAGGGCTTAAGGGACATGGAGGCTGTCACCCATCACCGGGTCTAAGCCTTGCAAGAGGCCGCCCCCGCCGGAGCCGCCATGTTTCCTGATCTGACCTGCGATGATATCTTCCGCATTGAGACGCCCAGGCTTTGGCTGCGGTGGCCGCGGGCGTCCGACATCGCGTCGATCACGAGTTTTGCGAGCCTGCCGCAAGTCGCGCAGATGACCGCCGTAATTCCGCATCCTTATCCGCCCGGCGAGGCGGAGCGTTTCGTTATGAAGGCACGCAGTGATAACGCCAATGGATCGGCGCTCGTCCTTGCGATCATCCAAAAAGCCAATGCTCGGCCAATGGCCGGCCTTATTGGCGCTCATCCGGCTGCGGCGGGGGACATCGAAGTCGGCTATATTGTCGCGCCGCCTTTCTGGGGGATGGGATTGGCGACTGAAGCCGTCGATGCGCTCGCCGGGATGATCTTTGGTCTCACGCGGACGAGCCGGATCCTCGCCAATGTGCGCACTAACAACCCAGCCTCGCGCCGCGTTCTTGAGAAAAACGGCTTCGCTTATGTGGATACGGGTCTTGATTTCCTGCCCGCACGCGGCGGCCTGCATCCCTGTCAAAGATTCCAGCTCGACCGCATATCATGGGCAGCAGCGAGAAGAGCAGGACAGGTGAAACGGTGTATGCCGCCGATGGCGCATCAAAAACCGGATGCTGGCGGGAACCAGCCGAGTCTCACGGTCCGCCATACCGAAAGCTGACAGATGAGTGAGACTCTGGCCGGCGGCAGGCTGAAACGGAAATGAAAGAGAACCCCGCGGCATCCCAGCGCGCCGATGTCGCTCTTGTGGAGCGCCGGCTCTTTCCGAGCCGGGCCAAGGCGCAAGAAGCGATCGCGGCCGGGCTTGTGCGCGCCGATGGGCAGATCATCCGTAAGGCATCGGAGGTAATCGGACCGTGTGCCAGGATCGAAGCTGCGCCGGCCTATCCCTGGGTCTCCCGCGGCGGTGTCAAGCTCGCCGCGGCGCTCGATGTCTTCGGTTTTGACCCCGGCGGGAAAGTTTGTCTTGATATCGGCGCCTCGACCGGAGGCTTTACGCATGTTCTTCTCACGCGGGGAGCGGCTGAAGTCATTTGCGTGGATTGCGGCCATGGCCAACTCCATGCGGCGATCGCCCGTGATCCTCGCGTCGTCTCGCGCGAGGGTACCGACGCCCGGAGTTTGACCAAGGAATTCTTTGCGCGGGCGCCGTCTTTCATGACCTTCGATGTGAGCTTCGTTTCGCTCGCATTGATCCTCCCGGCCGTGCTGCCGCTGGCCGCGCCCGGTGCCGCCTTTGTCGCTTTGATCAAACCGCAGTTCGAATTAGGCCCCGGCCGCACGGTCAAGGGCATTGTAAAGGACAGCGCGGCAAGACGGCAGGCCTGCGAAAAAATCGAATGCCTGGTCAAAGACCTTGGCTGGCACATCAAAGGACTCACGCCATCGCCAATCGAAGGCGGCGGCGGCAACCAGGAGTTTCTTCTCGGTGCGGCCCAAGATGATCAGCCTTAACACGCGCCTGACGATTGGGCGGCTTGGGCGGCGGGGCGAAGGAGTCGCTCAAGGTCCCGGGGGGCCGGTCTTCATTCCTTATGCCTTGCCCCATGAAACCATCATCGCGGAGATCGGCGGTGAGCGGGGCACATTGGTCGAGGTTTTGACCCCAAGCCCGGACCGGATCGCGCCTTTCTGCCCCTATTTCTCGCGTTGCGGGGGCTGCGCGGTCCAAACGCTTGCAGCGGAGGCCTACGCCCAATGGAAGTGCAGCCTTGTGACCGGTGCCTTGCAGCGGGCGGCTCTCAAGGGCGAGATCTCGGGACTCGCGGATGCGCATGGGGTGGGGCGGCGGCGGGCGACTTTTCACGCACGCTATCCACAGGGCCGGACCAAGGTTGGCTTCACGCAGGCGCGCAGCCACGAGATCGTTGAGATCCTTTTCTGCCCGGTGCTGGCGCCATCGATGGGCGCGGCTCTGCCAGCCGCCCGCGCTCTTGCGCAAGCGCTAGCGGGCAAAGGTAAGCCGCTCGACATTCTTGTGACCGCGACGGCATCTGGCCTTGATATTGATCTCAGGGGCCCTGGGCCGTTAAGCGAAGGCGAGACGCAAAGCCTTATCCGGATTGCTGCGGATTTCAACCTCGCCCGTCTCTCAAACCACGGCGTGACCGTGATCTCACGGCGCACACCGGTGCTTGTAATGGGACGGGCCTTGGTGGCGCCGCCCCCAGGCGCTTTCTTGCAGGCGACCGAGGCCGGCGAAGAAATGCTCGCTGCGAGAGTTTGCGCTCATACCGCTGGGGCAAGGCATATCGCTGACCTCTTTTCCGGCATAGGGACCTTTACCCTTCGCATGGCGGAATTCGCGAGAGTCGATGCCTTCGATCATGACGAGGCGGCACTCCGCGCCCTCAAGAAGGCCGCCCATGTTGAAGGCCTGCACGAAGTAAGGGTCATGCAACGCGATCTCTTCAAACGTCCGCTGCTGCCGCAGGAGATGAGCTCTTACGAAGCGGCCGTGTTCGATCCGCCGCGCGCGGGAGCTGCTCAGCAGGCGCCGGCACTCGCCGCGTCAGAAGTTCCGGTCATCGTCGCGGTTTCCTGCAACGCGGAAACCTTCGCGCGTGACGCGGCGATCCTCTGCGGCGGCGGTTATGAACTCCTTGAGGTCGAACCGGTCGATCAGTTTCGTCACTCGCCGCATGTCGAAATCGTCGCGACCTTCAGGCGGCGGGCGCAAAAGCCGCGTCGAATCCGCCGTCTGCTCGGTTGAGATTGATTATCGCTTGCCGAAAGGAACAGCCAGGGTTCGCACTGGCGGGTCGAACCAGCGAAACGCGAGAAGGCCGATAAGAAAACCTCCGATATGGGCCTCCCAGGCAATCGTTGCGCCCGCCATCCCGCTAATTGGCATGGGAATGATTCCGAACAGGAAATTGAGAAGAAACCAGAAGCCGAGGAAGCTCATCGCGCTGCGATTGGAAAGAATTTGCCGTAGAGGAAGCGCCGGCTGGCGGTAGGCCTCGTCCTCATGCGCGCGCTCCGTAAAACCGAGGGATTCGTCGAGTGGCGCTCCCGGCTGGAAAACGAAGCGAATCGCCGCTGCCATGACGCCGGAAACTGCCGCAGAAGCCCCAACGACAGGCTCGAGATCAGTCATATGCGTGACGTAATGCACTGCAGCTCCGGCAATGGCCGCCACTGCGCAGAACAGCAAAAAACGGAACGTCCCGAAGCGGCGCGCAACGGGAGAGCCGAAGGCCGCGAACCAAAGACAGTTCATCCCCACATGAAGCCAGCCGCCATGCAAAAACGCATAGGTCAGCAGCGTCCACCATTGCGGCTTGCCGTCGCCAAGGAAAAAGAGCGCCGCTTCTGTGCGGAACTCGGCGTCCGCGGGAATCGCGTTGAAGGCGGCGGTGACGCGGGAAGGATCAAAAGCATAAGTGAAACGGCCCGGCACGAAGGCGAAACGCTGGAGAATATCAAGATAGGTTTCCGGCGTGACGAGTTGTGATAGACCCTCGATCGCGGCCAGCAGTGCGATGATCCAAAGGACCGGCGGCGGAAGGTTGAAAATTCGTTCTCTTCGGTGACGCATCTGCCGCTCAAGCCCTTATGCAAGAGAAACCGGCCCAAAATCTCAGTCCACATCCTCGACAACGGCTTGGCCAGCGCCTGAAAGCTTCTGGGCAAGCGAGGCCTGCATGAAACTGTCGAGGTCGCCATCGAGCACGTCGGCCGGCGAGCCAGAGGTCATGCCGGTGCGCAGATCCTTGACGAGTTGATAGGGCTGCAGGACGTAAGAGCGGATCTGATGGCCCCAGCCGATATCGGTCTTGGCTGCCTCTGCGGCATTGGCAGCCGCTTCGCGCTTCTCCAGCTCCTGCTCATAGAGGCGCGCGCGCAGCATGTTCCACGCGGTTGCCCGGTTCTTGTGCTGGGAGCGTTCGCTCTGGCAGGCCACAACGATCCCTGACGGGATATGGGTGATGCGCACGGCCGAATCTGTCTTGTTGACATGCTGGCCGCCGGCTCCCGATGAGCGGTAGGTATCGATGCGGCAATCGCTTTCCTTCACGTCGATCTCGATCCGGTCGTCGATGACGGGATAGACCCACACGGAAGCAAAGCTCGTGTGGCGCCTTGCGTTCGAATCGAAAGGCGAGATGCGCACAAGGCGGTGCACGCCGGACTCGGTCTTGGCCCATCCATGCGCATTGTGGCCCTTGACAAGCATGGTGCCGGATTTGAGGCCCGCTTCGTCGCCCGCTGTCGCTTCGATGATCTCGACCTTGAATTTGTGGCGTTCGGCCCATCGCGCATACATGCGGAAGAGCATATTGGCCCAGTCGCAGCTCTCGGTGCCGCCGGCCCCGGCATGAACCTCGATATAGGTGTCGTTCGCATCGGCCTCGCCCGACAGCAGCGCCTCGACCTGGCGGCGCTCGGCGTCTGCCTTCAAGGCCTTCAGCTGGTCGAGACCTTCCTTTTCGGAAACCTCGTCATGTTCCGCCTCGGCAAGCTCAATGAGCGTGATCGCGTCCTGAAGTTCGCTTTCGAGATGCTTAAGCGAGCCAAGACTTTCTTCGAGTTCGGTGCGCTCGCGCATGATTTTCTGCGCGGCTTCGGCGTCGTTCCAGAGATTGGGGTCTTCAGCCTTGGCGTTTAGCTCAGCAAGGCGGCGGGTTGAGGCATCGACGTCAAAGATGCCTCCTCAGCAATCCCATGGATTGCTCGATCGATTGGACAAGCGCTTCGGCTTCGGCGCGCATTATGAGAATGACCTTCCAGGAAAAATGAGGGGAGATTGCGTTCAACGCAAAGATGGAGATTCCATCGCCGGGAAGCAAGATAATTGGATTGGGCCATGATGTAAACGGGGCAGGCTTAGCCGCGAGCGCCGGAACGGCGTGCTGTTTACCGAAGGACCGAACGGCGCCGCGGGGGCGGGAAAAACCAAACAAGAGACCTTTTGAAGATCTTTTTAAAGAATTATTTCGAGTGTTTTTGAGCTTACAGGCTAAGCTGGAGGCATGTTCGCGTGTGCCACAAGATTTTCCACGTAGCAGAATTAATAGATGATCTGCCGGGAGATGGAGTGGACTTTGCCAGGAATTGTTCCGACATGACTGCTTTCGACAAATCCGCGGCAGCCGCCGGTATGCATAAGATGCATCACGTCATGCAGCGCCCGCCGTTCGAGCGTATTGCCCTCCTTCTGCAAGGAGGCGGCGCCCTTGGCGCCTATCAGGGCGGCGTCTATCAGGCTCTCGCGGAGGCTAATCTGCATCCCGATTGGGTCGCGGGCATTTCGATCGGCGCCCTCAATGCGGCGCTGGTGGCGGGCAACCCGCCGGAGAAGCGCGTCGCGCGGCTGAGAGAGTTCTGGGAAACCGTCAGCACGGCTCCCTTTGGAGTCAGTTATTTGTCCTCGGTCAAGATCAAGGACGAATTGACACACAGGTGGATCAATCATCTGCGCGCCTTGGGCACTCTGTTGTGGGGCGCGCCAGGCTTTTTCGCGCCGCGGATTCCGGCGCCATTGCCCTTCATACCCGGCAACGCCGATGCTCTGAGCTATTACGATGTTACCGCGTTGAAAACCACTCTCAAACGCCTCGTGGACTTTGACCTGATCAACGCCGGGGTCATCCGCTTCAGCGTCGGCGCGGTGAATGTGCGGACAGGCAACTTCGTCTATTTCGACAATACCACTCACGTGATCGGTCCTGAACACATCATGGCGAGCGGCTCACTGCCGCCTGGTTTGCCTGCGACGGAGATTCAAGGCGAACATTATTGGGACGGCGGGCTCGTTTCCAACACGCCGTTGCAATGGGTGCTCTCGGGCAAGCCGCGCCAGGATACGCTTGCTTTTCAGATTGACCTCTGGAATGCGAGAGGCAGACTGCCGCGCAATCTGATCGAGGCGGAAGTGCGCCAGAAGGAGATCCGCTTCTCGAGCCGCACGCGGGCTGCCACCGATGATTTCAAGAAGGAACAGCTGCTGCGCCGCGCGGCTCACCATCTCCTCCAGCGGCTGCCCGATGAGCTGCGGCAATTGCCGCAAGCCAATTTCCTGGCTGGCGAAGCGGACGAAAAAGTCTACAACATCATCAATCTTATTTATCACTCCCAGAATTACGAGGGATCGTCGAAGGACTATGAGTTTTCCCGCCGGACCATGGAAGAGCATTGGCAGGCTGGCTATAATGATGCCGTCCGTACCCTTCGTCATCCAGAAGTCTTGCAGCGGCCCCAAAATCACGACGGCGTTTTCACCTTCGACCTTGCGCGCGACGGGCGCGAATAGGACGCGGCACGCCGCGGATGATCGAATCTAACGCGGGTGATCGAATCTAAGAGGTGCATGATGAAGATTGCCGATGTCGCAAGTAAAGCCTTTGCGATGCCGCTGACCGATCCAGCCTATCCGCGCGGCCCCTACAAATTCTACAATCGTGAATTCGTGGTGATCAGCTACCGGACCGATCCGGATGTCTTGCGGGAGGTGGTGCCCGAACCCCTCGAAGTCATTGGCGACACGGTCAATTATGAATTCATCCGCATGCCGGATTCGACAGGCTTTGGCGATTATACCGAGACAGGCCAGGTCATTCCCGTGCGCTTTCGCGCCGCCGACGGGACGGTCCAGGAAGGCGGCTATGTGCATGCCATGTATCTCGACGACAATGCGCCGATTGCTGGAGGGCGCGAAGTCTGGGGTTTTCCGAAAAAACTCGCAAGACCAAAGATCGCGCATGAAAGCGAGACTTTGGTTTGCACCTTGCATTATGGTTCGGTGCTGTGCGTGTCCGCCACCATGGGCTATAAGCATCGCGAACTTGATCCCGCGCCTTTGCTGAAAAGCCTCGCGAAGCCGGCTTTCATGATCAAGATCATCCCGCATGTGGATTGCACGCCGAGGGTCTGCGAACTCGTGCGCTATTATCTTGAGGACGTGACGCTGAAGGGGGCCTGGACCGGGCCCGCCGCCATTGAGCTTTTCGAGCATTCAATGTGCGATGTGGCCCGCCTTCCAGTGCGCGAGGTGATTTCCGCGAGCCACTACCTCACGGACCTCACCCTCGGCCTTGGCGAAGTGGTGTTCGACTATTTGAAGAACAGTTGAAGTATTTTGCGAGACACCGCGCGTGCGCTTTTCTTCCGGTAACACGCGTGTGCGCTTTTCCGGCAACAATGGTACATTTTTCGAATTGGGTATCGCAGCTTATCAATTCCCCGAGCTCGAAGGCGAGCCTTATGATTCGAATTGGGTAATCATTGCTGGGCAAGCTCAAGTGAATGGCCGGGCGTGGAAATTCAAGGACCCTTGTTTGCTGGCCGGTGAGGTTTCAGATTCGGCTGACTGGCTCGATGCGGGATCTAAAGATTTGTTACCAAAAGCGAAATAAATTTATCGGGCCCAATCGCTGCTTCAAAGAGAGAAAATCGCCCCAGATTGCGAACATAGGCTGGCGGTCCTCCCGGCCGGATAGAAACCGGTAAATCCGTGGAAAATCACGCCAATGGACACGCCGCAGGCAGTGCCGAGCCATAAATTACATATTTTATTTGTATATTTTTATAAATGCTCGCCAAACCGTGTTAATTGGGTTATATATCGTCTAAGACCTCTATCCGTGAGCTTTACAGAATGCCTTACGTCGTTTCCGCCAACCGTCTTGCTGACGGCGCCGTTGTCTATTTCGGTTTTGATGGCTCCTGGTCCGGCCAGCTCAAAGAGGCAAAGGTCTTTGCGGGCAAGGATGAGGCGGAAGCTCAGCTTTCCGCCGCCCGGAATGACGCCGGGCGCAACCTGATCGTTGACGCTTGCCTCGTGGAGGTCGCGGAGACTGAAACGGGCGTGCGGGCGATAACGCTGCGCGAATCCATTCGTGCGCAAGGTCCAACGATCGACTTTCTGCCGCGGGCGCGCGCCTTTGCTCATGAAGCGGATTTCACGCCGCGCGTCCCCGCCGCGCGAGAGGTGAAAGCGGCCCCCCGGATTCCGCGGCAGCAAGATCCGCGCGAGCGTGAGCTTGAAAATTTAGCGCAGGGACAGTAGGGGCGCAGGGCGGCATGTACCGTTACGATGAATTCGACAAAAGCTTTGTCGCGGCCCGTGTCGCGCAGTTCCGCGACCAGGTCGCGCGCCGCCTTTCGGGTGAATTGGACGAGGAAAAGTTCAGACCGCTGCGCCTGATGAATGGCGTTTATCTGCAATTGCACGCCTACATGCTGCGCATAGCCATTCCCTATGGCACGCTGTCATCGCGGCAATTGCGCAAGCTCGCCTTCATCGCGCGGCGCTACGATAAGGGCTATGGCCATTTCACGACGCGCCAGAACATTCAGTTCAACTGGCCCGCGCTCAAGGATTGCCCGGACATTCTGGCGGAACTCGCCGAGGCCGAAATGCATGCGATCCAGACTTCGGGCAATTGCATCCGCAATGTCACGGCTGATCACTTTGCCGGCGCCGCCGCTGACGAAATCGAGGATCCGCGCCCCTATGCCGAAATTTTGCGGCAATGGTCCTCGCTGCATCCGGAATATTCCTTCCTTCCGCGAAAATTCAAGATCGCGGTCAATGGCGCCGCAAAGGATCGCGCCGCGATAAGGGTACATGACATCGGCTATCAGATCGTCAAGAACGCGAGTGGCGAGACGGGCTTTGCCGTCTATGTGGGCGGCGGCCTCGGCCGCACGCCCTTGGTTGCGCATGAGATCCGCAGCTTTCTGCCGAAGTCCGATCTCCTCGCCTACACCAACGCCATTCTGCGCATCTACAATCTCGAAGGACGGCGCGATAACAAATACAAGGCGCGCATAAAAATCCTTCTGCATGAGAAAGGGGCTGACGCAATCCGCGCCGAGGTCGAATCCGAGTTCGCCAATCATCGTGACGAGGCATTGAACTTGCCGCAAGCAGAGATCGACCGCATCCGCGCCTATTTCGCGCCGCCTGCGTTGCCTCCCCGTCCCGTGCCGTCCGCCGCCTTCGAAAGATGGAAAGCAAAAGACCCTGCGTTTGAAAGCTTCGCCGCGCATAATGTGGCGGCCCACAAGATGCCTGGCTATGGGATCATCACCGTTTCCTTGAAGCCCATTGGCGGTATTCCGGGCGATGCCAGCGCTGATGAGATGGATGTGATCGCTGATCTTGCGGAGGAATTTTCGCAAGGGGAAATTCGTGTTACACACGAACAGAATCTCGTTCTGCCGCATGTCGCGCTCGACGATCTGCCCCAGCTCTACGACAAGCTTTCGGAGCATGGTCTTGCAACTGCCAATGCGGGCCTTGTCACCGATATCACCTCTTGCCCTGGGCTTGATTATTGCGCGCTGGCAACGGCTCGCTCCATTCCTGTCGCGCAGCGCATATCGGAGCGGTTTGGTGACAGCGCGCGCGCGCAGGAAATAGGCGATCTCAAAATCAATATTTCCGGCTGCATCAATGCATGTGGACATCACCACGTCGGGCATATCGGCATTCTCGGCCTCGAGAAATCCGGCACCGAGGCCTATCAGATCACGCTGGGCGGCTCCGCTGACGAGACCTGCAACATCGGCGCAATCACCGGGCGCGGTTTTTCACAGGAAGGGATCATTGATGCAGTTGAGACGGTCGTCGACACCTATCTGAAGTTCCGCAAGGGTCCGGAAGAGGATTTTCTTGCAGCTTACCGCCGGATCGGTATGGGACCTTTCAAGGAGGCGCTGTATGGCCGTCAATGAGTCTGCCATTCAAGATGCCGCGGAAACGGCCGCGCGGCTCGATGCCGAATTCGCGGGGGCGGACACGGCAGAATTGATGCGCGCCGCGATCAAGGATCTTTTTCCGGGCCGCATTGCGCTCGTTTCGAGCTTTGGCGCCGATTCGGCGGTGCTGCTTCACATGACCGCGCAAATCGACAAGGCGATGCCGGTTTTGTTCATCGATACGCAGCTCTTGTTCGAGGAAACCCTTGCCTATCGGGACAAGCTCGTGGCGCTTCTTGGTCTTACAAATGTCATCGCTCTCAAGCCAAAACCCGCGTTGCTGGCGGCGGAAGACCCGGAAAATTTTCTGTGGGCGCGCGATCCTGACCGCTGCTGCCAGATCCGCAAGGTCTTGCCCCTGGCGGAAGCCCTCGAAGGTTATGACGCCTGGATCACTGGCCGCAAAAGATTCCAAGGCCGCTCGCGCGAGATGCTCGCTTTGTTCGATTCCGAGGGCAGCCGCGTCAAGGTCAATCCGCTCGCACATTGGCCGGCAGAGAAGGTTGCGGACTACCTTGATGCGTTCAACTTGCCGCGTCATCCGCTTGTTGCCAAAAATTATCTTTCGATCGGATGCGTCCCTTGCACCTCGCCCGTAAAGCCGGGAGAAGACGTCCGCGCGGGGCGCTGGAGGGGACAGGCGAAAATCGAATGCGGTCTTCACACCTTGCCGCTTTGCGCGGGCGCGGACATTTGACGATGGCAATATTCAAGAGCGATGGTTTCGTGGCGGATCCCTGGCGCAATCTGGCGCCAGCGGATGAGCTTCCAGCCGAGGGAAACGTCATTTTGACCCTGCAGCACTGGGAGGCGATCAGGAACCAGGTACAATGCGGCAGGCCGCTGGGTCTCCTTGTCGAGCCAGGGCAGGACCTTCGAACGATCGCTCCAGAGATTTCCTCATTCGCGCTCATCGCTGTTGCTTTTCCCAAATTTACCGACGGGCGCGGCTATTCGCTCGCCCGCAAGCTTCGCAGCACTTATGGGTTTAAGGGTGAACTGCGGGCGGCCGGTGAGATTTTGTTCGACCAGCTGCAATTTCTGGCGCGCTGCGGCTTCGACAGCTTCGATATCAGAGATGCAGCGACGATCCGTCTCCTGGAAGAAGGCAAAAGGCCTCACTTTAGCCTGTTTTACCAGCCGGGGCTTGACCTGGAGATCCCGGAGCGCACGAGACCCTGGGCGCGGCGCGCGGCAGTCTGAGAGCAACGGCCCCGGCGTTTCGCGCTCTTATATGATATGAAGGCCGGAAAGCCGCACATCAAATGCCTATGCTTCTGAGTCAATCAATCCCGCGCGGTCCAGGCCGGGCCGCGTTGCGTACCCAAATGCCGAGGGTGCCGATTTTGCCGGCAAGGCCGGGGACAAATGCTTCCGCTCGGCGAAACAGAAAGCAGGGACAAGGAGAAGAGTATAGAAAGCGGCGATCGAGAGCGGGACCGTCGCACACCGATCGAGATTCGGCTCTTTGCAAAATGCGGCCACTGCAAAAAGCGCTCTGCCTGCTCCCGCAAGGATCATGAATGCGGCGGCAAATTCCAGCTTCATTCCGAGCGTCCGCGCCATGCTGATTGGCGCCACATAGGGCAAGGAAAGCGGGCGGAGGGTTTGGGCTGGAGATGCCGGCATAAGGCTCAAGCCCGGCGGCATATTCTTCCGCAAAGGTCATGAACCAAGCCGTATCGCCTTTCAAATGTCCAAGGCATAGTTGAGCGGTGGCGAGCGCGGCGATGAAGATGAAAATGCAAAGACGCCAATCCTGCAAGCCTGACCGCCGCCGCGCCGGAAGAACCGGAGAATGAGCGGCGTTTGAAAAAGATATCCCGGCGGAACTGATAGCCACGCCGGGATTGCCTTGAATTCATTACCCTTATCTTCCGCCAGATAATCGGCTGCTCTTCAATTTGCAGGCGAATTGGCAGGCTTTGCATTCATCTTCGCATTTATCCGTGATGTGCCGCCGCCTTCGACAACTGGCAGAAGAATATGCTGGAGACCCGTCAGGATGGGCTGGTCCGTCTGTTTCATGATGGCCCGGAGAGCCTCTTTCTCTTCTTCTCCGACGTTTTGGCCAAATTCGCGAACCGTGCGAGCAGTAAAGGCGCCAATTGATAATCCGAAGGTGCCGGCTTTGGCGCCGACCCTGCCCGCGAAATCAGGCCCCATTGATAAGACAGCGGCATGGGCGACCTTCTCATGCGAACATGTGCGGACTATTTCGGCGATCAAACACATAACATCCCTCGCTTAGCAGCCCTAAGGCGGTGGGTGAACTCGAACAAAACTTTGGTATTCCCTTCTCCTTAAAGGTATTCCCTTCTCCTTAAAGCTTGATCTTCCCTGAATGGCCCGTCTCAAGCGCCGCAGCTCAAGATTTTGCTGATATATTACACAATAATTCTAACAGCAGTATGACGTCAACAACAATATCTCATGTTGCTTTGCAATATTTACCATGGTGTTAAGTAATATTTAAATTGTGCTGCTGCTAAATTGGCATTTTATTTGAAATTAGCATGCTATTCCGAATAAGAGGCAGATGGTATAGCGTAGAGCTAAAAGTAAACATTCTTCATCCTTCCCGCGGAATTCATCTGCTTGAGCATACTCAAGACTAATAGAGTTCATCTGGCCGTAGAATTCACAAAAATATTAGTTTGAATGAATAAAATTTCACTCTGCCGCTGCTTTCACTCCAGCAACAAGGCTATGCCGAAGATGGCATTAGCGTTGCGGGTGAAAATTGGAGGCAGGGGATCGGGGATTTTCTTCCCTAAGATACCCCTTAGCAATTAATGGAGCGGTTGGGAAAAAGTTCCGTGGCTAGCCCCACAAAATTTAAAGAAGATGCGTCATCCCGCCGCAGATGGGCCAGCCTGCATTTGGGATGTCCGGCAAGGCTGCGGTTTGTCTGACAGCAGCAGGCTTGGCGGATTGATGTTTTTTCTAATGGGGTGGAGGAGGGCTGTCCGCTGTTGCAGCGGTACCGGAGGCCCCAGACAATGGCGCGAGCGGGGTGGCTACGATGTTCGAATCGACCGGTCTCTCGCCGAGCACGGCCTGGACATTTGCATCCTGAGGTCTTTGCTCGGCCAACTGCGAGCCAATCGTTCGCACCACCTGGGGGGCGTCGGCATAGGTGCCGTGGCCAATGAGACCTGTTGATGCCGGCGAGAGGTCGTAGGCTTTGACGCCGAGTTCGTCGAGCGCTGCCCGGTCCCTGGGGTTGTTGAGATCAAGCCCGCCAAGCCGTGGCCTGTCGCCGGCGAGCGTGCGCGAGATCGAAAGCGCCCGGTCGTTCGACGCGACAAGCACGGACACGTGAGAGGGATCGAGCCGCGCCAGCTGCTGCCGGAACACGTTAAGATCAATATCAGGCGCGGCGAGCATGACATCGCCAAGCTTTCCATTGAGGGTGGGACTGCCAGAAATCGCATTTTCCCGCAACGCTTCCATTGTGAGCCATGCTCCCATTGAATGCGCGAGAATATGCACGCGCCCGATATCCGGCACTTCGGAGAGCCGGCGAACAAGCTTAGCGAGGGCATCGCGGGAAAGAGTCGCGTTTTCCTTGGCCGCGCCGTAGTCGAGAAGGCTGTTCGTCGAGGGCCAGGTATAAAGGACGGCGACGCCGCCAAAGCGCCCATCGTTCACAATCTGCGCGAGGCGGAAACGCGCCTCGTCATAGGTGACATTGAAACCATGCACATAGAGCAGGACGTCGCGGTTTGATCCGATCCGCCCCGAAACATGGCTGGCGATCTCGGTATAGAAGGCGTCTTCGTCAAGCCAACGGCGGCTCACCGCCATAAAATGTTTCTCCGGATCCTCGGAGCCGAAGGCTGGGCGCTCCACCTTGCCCGGCTCATGGTTCACCGGCACACTGATCCGCTGCAGGGAAAACCGCGGCTTGTCCTCGGCAGTTTCGTTCGCGGTACTGTGTTCGGTCTTGCGAGTCGACGCGACGAAGATCGCGATGGAGCGGCCCTGAACGGCGGACTCGCTCTCCCCGGAAAGGCCGGCCGACGCGCAGCCCCCGGCAAAAAGCATTGCGCAGACTGTCAGCATGCAGCCAAGCCGCCATGTGATGCTTTGCTGTCTCGCCGGCAGATTAAGGCAAGAAGAGTAAGGGAAGGTGATGTTTGACTTCGCGCTTCGGTTCAAGCTTGATCCCGGTCTTTTGGAAGGTCCGCCCTATTCCCATGAGCCATCAAGCCTTGCCAGAAAACAAACAAGGCGGCTGTTTAAGTTGGTTTTGGCGTTCCCATTTCTCGCCGCCAAACGTGTCGGCAATGCGGCCATGGCAGGCAAAGGCAGTGTGCGAAAACACGTGCATCCTTTGCCATGGCAAAGCTTTGCGGTTCGTCACGGTAAGGGTGCGCTGGCAGCGCTTGAAGGCTATTAAGCGGCAGGGGATGCCCATGCCTTAATGGCTAGGTGTTCAAGAGCTTTGCGCCCGGCCGGCCCCCGGGCCCTTTCCGGGCTGGCTAAGTAAGCTCCGCTCAAGCAGGCTTGCCTCAGCCTCTGAGATTGGACGGCAGCCTGGCGGGATCCATATTTTGAAGTAATAGGCAAATTGCCTTGGTTCGACGATGCCGAACAGGGCTTGAAATCTATAGAAGGAATTGAGGAGATTGAGCTTATAATTGATGAACTTCTTCGGATGCACGACGCTATTATAGATATAGAGAACACTATAGTCCGAATTATAGCGATACTCAGATGGGGCTATTGCCATGAAGGCCGCCGGGACTGGCAGAATCGCCAGAGGCTGCGGGCAGTCCGGGAATGAGATTTGAAAGCCAGTCAAGTCTCCGAGCGGCTCGCTGAATGTGCCCGCGAGTTGGAGTCCTGAGTTTTCAAAGCTTGGCTGAATGGCCACCGCCGAGCTTGCTTCTGATAAAGGGATATGATGATGCCGTGTCCAAATTCCTCCCGCGAGCGCGAGGAGCATCAATAGGGCGGTGCCGTGCCGGAGAGCGTTCATGAATGCCGGAGCCGCAGCGAGAGGACCGTTGGAATGGTGATGGCTCCCAGCGTCAGGCACGAGAAAATCGTTGCACCGGTGCCATCGTGCCAGAAATGGTAGGCTTCTTCGGAAGGTGTCATCAACAGGATGCGTGTTACATTGAGGCAAATGATTGTGACTATGCCCACGCCAAGCGCCAGCAGCTTCGTGCTCGTCACTTTGGCTTGTGCCAGCTTGATGAGCGAAAGCCAAATCAGAACGGCCAGGGAGCTATTGTGGAATGAAGAGCAGGCTTCCAAAATGAAAACAAACCATCCGCTTGGCGCATATATGCGAATTCCGTCCAAGGTGAGACCTGCGCCGATCCACTGGCCAGCTTTCGCGACGATGAATGCCTCAATTTGAATCACCGGCGCGGCAATGATTTTAAAAAGCGCACGGCCCCAAGCTTCATAGAAAGAAATCGCCAGCCAAAGCTGCCCCGCTGATGCGAGCGCTGGATTGTATTCCCGGAACCGCCAGAAGTAGAAGCCCGCGATCGAGGCGCCCGCAAATACAGGGCTCGCTTTCGGCACCAGGAAAAGCATGGAGCAGAGCGAGATTATTACGAAATCCAGCCTGGTGAGAACGGTATCGCGGGTTTTGGACTTTAAGACTGAGCAGACCGCGATGAAGGCCAGAAGCTCACCGGCATTGACTTCGAAGAGGGAAGTCACCGCCGTTTGCATGCTTTGCGAATAGGCGCCGAAAAAACGTTCGACGCCGCCAACGGTGAACAGCGCCAAAGTGTAGAAGATCAAAACATCTGCGTCGGTTAGCTTCCAAAGGGAGACTGTAAGCCGGCCATGGATCAACGGTTTCGGTATGCTTTTTTGCACCGGACTATTCACATTGTTGCTTGGTTCGAAGCTCCAATTTTCAATATTCGTCATATTTTATATTTTAATTCGTCATGCTTTATATTTTGAGCAAAATTCATTTAGTCATGAACCATGAAGCAGGCGGTTTAATCGTGCCGGCGCTTGCGGATGAAGTAGGCTACGCCGCCCGCCAGAAGCACGCCGATCATGCCGGCGCCAATGGCGGGAGCTGGCGCTCCCCTTCCGGCTCCAGCTGGTGCTTCCCTTTCGACTCCAGGGGGCAGTTTTCCCATTCCTAACCCCGGCGCGGCCCCAACCAGCCAAATGCCAGCAATCAAACCCAGAACCTGAATGTATTTCTTCACGGTTAATTTCCCTTCCTTCAGAAAATGAAGTCCCGGTCTGCATTGCGAATTATGTCATTAAATAATAATGACACATAGTAATCCGGCATCCCGAGGGCCCAAAAGGTAAGTGAAATCTGGCATCTCCGTCATGACCTGAATGAGTTCATGGCAGCATTCCCGGGAGGCATCCGAACCCTTTGAATCCATCACAATTCAGATGGGCCGTGAGCTTGCAATTCGGCAGATCAGATGTTCGGATTCAGTCACGGCGGCGTTTGCGGATATAGTAGTAGGCCACACCACTTGCTAAGAAGAGACCAAGCGCTGAGGCGCCAATAGCTGGCGCTGGCGCGCCATGCCCGTGATCATCTCCCCGTCCGCCATGGTCCTCACGAGCAAAGCCTGGCGCGATCCCTATCAGCCAAATGCTCGCAATCAAACGAAGAACCGAGGCCGCTTTCTTCATGATCAATTCTCCTCTTTTATGGTTTTTGGGGAGGCACTTTCTGTTTTTTGGAGGCGCTTTTGACGCAACAAATATTATTTTTGATTAATGCTCATATCAGAATGGCTACATCGAGAGGCGGTATATAATTGTACTTAAACATATTTGTAATTAAATATTATACTTTGGCTTAAGCAGCAGTGATTAGTAATCCGTCCAAACAAACATACAAGGATTTGTATCATCGAGGCCCAAATGGGAGCCATGACTTGCAGGCCTCCGCGCCTTGAACGCCATTGCGGAGGAAAAAGTTTCGCGGTTTGAGTTTGACTTATCGCGAAAAGGGAAAGTCCGTGCGCATTCTCATCACCGGCTTTGGCAGCTTTCCTGGCGCCCGGAAAAATCCAACGGCGCTGCTCATTCCTGCGCTTGACACTCAGCGGGCAAGACTGGCGCGCCTTGGCATCACGCTCGATCTCTCCATGCTTCCCGTCAATTATGTGAAAGTCGCGCATAAACTTGAAGAGCTTGACGAGACGTTGAGGCCCGACGCTATTTTGCATTTCGGGCTCGCAACACGCCGCAAATATCTCAGCATCGAGACAAGGGCGCTGAATCGCTTGAGCCTCCTTCGTTTCGACGCCTCTGGCGCGCGCGCTGGCCGCAGGGCGGTTATTCCCGGCACGCCACACAGCCTGCGATCCATTTTTCCTGCTCGCCAGATCGAAGCAGCACTTCGCCGGGCGGGCCTGCGCGCCCGCCTGTCTGTCAATGCGGGTTCTTATGTCTGCAACGAGACGCTTTATCTTTCACTCGCGCGCTCGCATGCACGTTCGATCGGCTTCATTCATGTCCCGCAGCTCGAGCGGTCTGATCGGCCGGTTAGGGCAAAAAAGAGCGGCCGCCCGGATCTCCACGGCCTGACCCGCGCCGCTCTAATCGCGATTCTCGTCACCGCGCGGAAACTCCGCCAGGAGGATTCTGGAACGCACCCGAGACAGATTCGCGCGGTTCAAGACTCGCTGCCGCACATCATGTTTTGTTAATGTCCATTTGACGATAGGGAGGGCTAGGTCATGAGCTTGTCACGCCGCGCAATTCTAACCGCTGCCGCCGCCGGGATGGCGGCAGCAACAACAGCAAGCGCCCAGCCGGGCGCAGAAATTCCGCAGCCGCGGCGCCCCGGCCGGGGAGGGACGGAGATCGGTCCCCGCAACCTCGCCGGAGATCGTGAAAATCCCGACATGCTTGTTCCGCCTGCGACGGATCATGGCACCTTGCCAAATCTGAAATTCTCTTTTTCGAACGCGCATATGCGCTTGGAAACCGGCGGATGGACCCGCCAGGTCACGGTGCGGGAACTCGGAATTTCCAAGAATATCGCTGGCGTGAACATGCGCCTCAACGCGGGCGGCGTGCGGGAGCTGCATTGGCACAAAGCGGCTGAGTGGGCCTATATGCTGAAGGGGAATTGCCGGATCACGGCCGTCGACGCGCAAGGCCGGAATTTCGCCGATGACGTTGAGGAGGGCGATCTTTGGTATTTTCCTTCGGGCATCCCCCATTCCATCCAGGGCCTTCATCCCGATGGCGGCGAATTCCTGCTTGTGTTCGATGATGGCGAGTTTTCAGAGGATAACACGTTCCTTATCAGCGATTGGTTCAAACATGTGCCGCCGGAAGTGCTGGCCAAAAATTTCGATGTGCCAGTATCAGCCTTCGCCGGCCTTCCTGATCCAGACCAGCGCTACATCTTTCCGCTTCCTGTGCCCGGACCTCTCAGTTCAGATCGCATCGCAGGGGCCGAGCCCGTGCCGCAAACATTCAAGCATCGCCTGATGGCGCAGGACCCCATCAAGACAAAGAGCGGTACTGTGCGGATCGCCGATTCGACCAATTTCCCCGTCTCGGCGACCATCGCGGCGGCCCTGGCCGAGGTGCAGCCCGGCGGCCTGCGGGAACTGCACTGGCATCCGAACACCGATGAATGGCAATATTACATTCAGGGGAAGGCGCGGATGGGTGTTTTCGCATCTTCGGGCGATGCCCGTACCTTCGATTACAGGGCGGGCGATGTCGGATATGTCCCCTTCGCGATGGGGCATTACATCGAGAACACCGGTGATGAGCCGCTGCGCTTTCTGGAGGTGTTTAAGAGCAGCTATTACGCGGATGTCTCATTGAATCAGTGGATGGCGCTGACCCCGCCTGAGCTCGTCCAAGGCCATCTCAATCTCGATGCACAGACGATGGAGCGGTTGCGTAAACAGAAGGCGCCGATCGTTCCCGTGTAACTTGGAAAGAGCGGCGTAAGCGGCCAAGCCGGGGAGGGAGCCCGAAGACGCGGCAAGCTTCGCGCGAGCGAGGATCTGGCGGGTGCCGGGAACCTTTCCTCTTGAAGTGCATCCAATGAGCAGGAAGGAATTATCATGAGTTCGGCGCCTGCACCGCATATTGCCATTCCGGCCAGCGATGTTGAGCTTGTCCGGCGTGCCTGCAATCGCGAGGAGGCGGCGTTTCGCACGATCATGGAGCGGCACAACCGCCGGCTTTACCGGCTTGCCCGCAGCATTCTGCGCAACGAGAGCGAAGCCGAAGATGCCGTCCAGGAAGCCTATGTCAAAGCCTTTACCCATTTGAGCGGCTTTCGCGGCGATTCAACTCTTGCGACATGGCTTGCCCGTATCACCATGAACGAAGCCTTGGGGCGGCTGCGGCGTGAACGTCAGACTGTGGAGCTTGACACGATCGAGGTGCAACACACCGAAGCTGAGATCATCCAATTTCCTCAAATGGTGGCATCCGGCGATCCGGAACGGAACACGGCGCAAAGGGAAATTTTGCGGCTTGTCGAACGGGCAATGGACAATCTGCCCGAGTCCTTTCGAATCGTGTTCATGGCGCGCGTAATCGAGGGCATGAGCGTCGAGGAAACCGCGAATCTTCTCAATCTCCAGCCTGAGACGGTGAAGACCCGGCTGCATCGCGCGCGCCGGCTCATGCGCGATGAATTGGATAAGCAAATTGGTCCTGTTCTGATGGATGCTTTTCCTTTCGCGGGCAGGCGCTGCGAGCGCATGACCAATGCCGTTTTGCGGCGGCTGGCGGTTCCCCGGTAAACTCCGGGAACCTTTCTGTCTTCCGTTTATCTAACAGGCATCAAACCAGTGCTCCGGCGTCCTGCGCCGGCAGAAAGAGGGAGATGTCTCATGCTCGTTCGACTGAGCACCGCGGTTGCCGCAATCTCGATATTGAGCAGCGCGGCTTTTGCCCAAGGCGCGGCCAAGCTGACCGATCCGCAGATCGCCCACATCGCCTATACGGCGGGAGTCCTTGACATAGAGGCGGCCAAGCAGGCCCTTGAGAAATCGGCGAACAAAGATGTCCGCGCCTTCGCGGATGGCATGATCAGCGACCATACGGCCGTGAATGACAAAGCCCTCGCCCTTGTGAAGAAGCTCAATGTCACGCCGGAGGACAATGATACGAGCCGTGCGTTGACTAAAGCCGCTACAGAGAAGCGGGAGGAACTTTCAAAGCTCAGCGGCCCAGCCTTCGACAAGGCCTATATGGACAATGAGGTTGCGTACCACAAAACCGTGGATGGCGCACTCGAGAAGACGCTGATTCCGTCTGCCCAAAATCCCGAACTCAAAAGCCTGCTCGAAAGCGGCCTCAAGATTTTTGAGGGGCACGAGAAGTACGCCGAACAGGTTGCTGCGGAATTGAAGTAAGGAATGTTCGCGGCCGCCGGGGCGGTATCTTCTCGTCCCGGCACCTCAATGCAGGCAAGCCTGCTCAGCCGCCTACGCTGCCGCCGTCGCTGCACCGACGAGCTTGCGCGCTTCGATCGCACTGATCGGATGGCCGAAGGCATAGCCTTGCGCATATTCGCAACCGAGCTGATAGAGTTCGATTGCATCCGACTCTTCCTCAGCGCCCTCTGCGACGACCTCCATCCCCAGATCATGGGCAAGCGTGACGATGGAACGCAGGATCACCGGTCTTGCGCCATTTCCATTCTGGCGCACGAAAGACTGGTCGATCTTGATCGTGTCAAAGGGGAACCTCTGGAGATAGGCAAGCGACGAATAGCCCGTGCCGAAATCGTCGAGAGAGAGGCCAGCGCCGAGCTCACGGATGCGCATGAGCATCTGCGCGGCATATTCAGGATTCTCCATCACCAGGCTTTCGGTCAATTCGAGCTTCAAGGTGCCGGGGAGCACCCGGGTATGGGCGAGTACCGCTTTCACATCGTGCAGGAGATCATGCCGGAGCAGCTGGCGCGAGGAAACATTGACGCTCGCAAAGAGTGGCGGTTCGACATCGAGCGCGCGCTGCCAGGCGGCGAGTTCGCGCGCCGTGCGCTCAAGCGCGAAAATGCCAAGATCGATAATCGTGCCGGTTTCTTCGGCAAGCGGGATGAATTCGGCGGGGCCAAGCCGCCCGTGGCGGGGATGATCCCAGCGCAGGAGTGCCTCGAAACCCGCAACTGTGCGATCCTCAAGGCGAACGACTGGCTGAAAGAGAACCTTGATTTCGCCGCGATCAAGCGCCCGGCGCAGATCCCCGTCAAGGCCAAGCCGGGCGGCCCGATAGGTGCGCATCGCTGGCCGGAAAACTTCAATCCGGTTGCCGCCCATGCGTTTGCCATACCGCATGGCGATTTCGGCATCTTTCAGCATGTCCTCGCGCGCCGGATGCAATTGTGGATCGTAGAGCGCAAGGCCGATCGAGGCCGTGAGGGGAATTTCCCTGTCGCTGAACATCACCGGCGTTGAGACGACACGGCGGGCGAGATTGGCGAAAGCACTGATCTGACTCGTCTCAAACTCCGAAACAATGAGAAGGGCGAATTGATCGCCGGAAAGCCGGGCGAGCGTGTCTTGGGGTTTCAAAATACGGGAGAGCCTGCGGGCAACGGTGAGCAGAATGGCATCGGCGGAGGAAAGACCTGACTCCTCGTTGATTTGCTTGAAGCGGTCGATGTCGATGCTAAGGATCGCCGGGCGTATCCGGCTGTCGGTTTGCGCGAGCGCCAGGGCCGCGTCGAGGCGGTCGAAGAAAAGCTCCCGGTTGGGAAGTCCTGTCAGATTGTCGTGCACGGCATCATGGAGGAGCCGCTCTTCGGCGATTTTTGCCTCGGTAATGTCGCCAAGGGTGCCGACGACGCGGACGACATCGCCATCGGCTCCAACCACGGGACGTGCCTTCATCCGGAACCAATAATAATCGGCACCAGCACCGCGCAAACGGAACTCCTGATTGATGCGCCCGCGTCTTTGCTCGATTATAGTGTCGAGACAGGCACGGAAACGGTCTCTCTCGCTGGGATGCACGATGCCGAGCCATGCGGCGGCCGGGCCTTGGAGCGCCCCGCGGGCAAGGCCTAATTGCGCCTCAATCTCGGGACTGACATAGACGAGGTCGGCTACCACGTCCCAATCGAAAATCGTATCGCCGCTGCCGGTCAGGGCGAGCGCCTTGCGTTCGGCGTCGGCCACGCCGCCGCCGGGCGCGCTGCCCGCAAATGCGTTTTGCATGATCGTGAAACCGATCAGCATGACAATGAGCACAAGGCCGCCGATCAGGGCTGGCGAGACAAGGTCGTTGGTCAATGTTCCGGTGACCGTGAAGGCTGCGCCGATGACCCAGACCAGCAGCAGGAACCAGGCCGGAATCAGCATGATTGCCCTGTCATAGCCATGCGTTGCGAGATAGAGCACAAGGATGAAGCCGGCGCCCGCGATCGTGGCGAGCGAGATTCGGGCAACGCCCGCGGCAACGGGAGCGTCATAGAGGGCAAGACCAGCAAGCGCGGCAAGAAAAACCAGCCAAACCGCTGCCACATGCGAAGCCCGGACATGCCAGCGGTTGAGCTTGAGATAGGCAAAAAGAAAAACCAGCAGCGTTGCCGAGAGGGTGGTTTCAATGCAGGCGCGCCAGAAGCGGTCGGATTGACCCTCTGTGCCAAAAATCCTGTCCCAAAAACCGAAGTCGATGCAGACATAAGCGAGCACCGTCCAGGCGAGCGCGGCCGCGGCGGGAAAGATCACCGCGCCCTTGACGACGAAGACGATGGTGAGAAAAAGCGCAAGCAGTCCAGCAACACCGATGACGATGCCCTTATAAAGGGCAAGGCTCGTCATTTTGTCTTTGTAGGCGTCCGGATCCCAGAGATAGAGCTGGGGAATGCTGGGGGTGCGCAGCTCGGCCACGTAAGTGACGGTCGTGCCGGGATCGAGGGTCAGGCGGAAGACATCGGCATCGGGGCTTTCATCCCGTTCGATTGGAAAGCCCTGGCTCGCGGTGATCGCGGAAATGCGTGATGCGCCGAGATCGGGCCAGATCACCCCGGAACCGACCAGCCGGAAATGCGGCGCCACCAGCAGCCTCTCGATCTGTTCGCTGGTATCGTTGGTGAGCGCAAAAACGATCCAGTCCGGGCGCGTTCCCTCGTCCCGGGCGCGCACCTCGATGCGGCGGACGATGCCGTCCGAGCCGGGCGCGGTCGAGACGAGGAGACGGTCACTGTCGGAATGATAGGTTTCAAAAGCCTTGGTGAGGTCGATGGCCTGTGCTTCGAGCGGCACGCGCACCGATTCGATCGCCTTGGCAGGAGAGAGTCCGGCCATGGCTGCCATGAGCAAAAAAACAAGCCGCAAAGACTGCACTAGACTCGACAAGAATTTCTTTTCCCGTCCGTAGGACTTCCTCTGTGAAACGAGGCGCATTGCCTCAATAGAGCATTTTTAGCTTTTTCGATATCGGCGCGCTCCTCTTGTGGCTGGGCGTGCTTCAGGGCCTCGGCTTGGGCCGCTCTTGCTGTGTTTGGCGCATGATCTTGTCCAAAAAGCAGACGGGCTTCGAGAAGGCCTCCGCCTCAGCCAGGAGGAGATTGGTAAGACCGATGGGATGCCGCGGCAAGAGGGGCGTGTAATTAATGCCCGCTCCGAAGGGATCATCTGGCCGGCAATTCGCCGATGGATATTGGCTTCAGCCTTCGAATTGCTGCCCAAGATATAGAGCAGGCGCTTTTCCGGGCAGGCTGGATCTCAAGCGTTTAACATGTTGCCTGGATGCCTCTCGCGCCCGCGGCTCATGCTTTGCTGTTGCCGTCTTCTCACGCGCCGCTATGTGTCATTTTCCGAGACTTCGGGTCTTTCTATCAATTATAAGATATTTTCAATTTTCAGATGTCAAATAAGGCAAATGGTAAATTCTGACAATCGTTTCATGGCCCCCCATGCAGGTGATTGGCCTGCGCCCGCATGTTATCCGAAATGCAAGGGCGGCGCCGCGTCTTCTCACGGCGAAGCCCCGAATATCGAAGCCGCGAGACGGCGTGACGCAGCTTGCACCGGCTCCCCGGGCGGCCCGCCAGCCTAACATTGCCACAATGACTCTTTTGGTGGGCAATGGGCATGTCAAATTTGGCCCCGTTATCTCATAATCTATGCAACCAAAGAGTGGGGCATGGCTGAAGAAGATCTCCGCCGCGGACTCAAAGAGCGGCATGTCCGAATGATTGCCATCGGCGGAACGATCGGTGTCGGCCTGTTTCTCGGTTCGGCTACGGCGATCCAGAAGGCAGGCCCGGGATTGGTTGTGTCCTATGCCATTGGCGGATTGGCCATGTTTTTCATCATGCGTGCCCTTGGCGAGCTGCTGCTCTATCGGCCAGTGTCTGGCTCCTTTGCGAGCTATGCCGAAGAGTTCGCCGGGCCTTGGGCCGGGTTCACGACGGGTTGGTCCTATTGGTTTATGTGGGTGGCCATCGGCATGGCGGAGATCACTGCCGTAGGCGTCTACGTTCATGACTGGTTTCCCGGAATCCCCCAGTGGGTTCCGGCCTTGATAACCTTGGGCCTGCTGTTCATTGCAAACCTGATCACGGTTAAAGCTTTCGGAGAAACGGAATTCTGGTTTGCTATGGTTAAGGTTTTAGCCATCGCCGCGGTGATGGTTGCTGGTATGGCAATCATCGTGTTTAAGTTCGGAGATCTCGGAAAGACAGGCAGCTTCTCGAACCTCTGGACACAGGGGGGCTTTTTCCCGTTCGGGGCGCTTGGCGTGTTTTTACCGCTGCAAATGGTTATGTTTGCCTACCAGGGCTTGGAATTGATCGGGATTTCCGCGGGCGAAACCGTCAATCCGAAGCAGGTGCTTCCCCGCGTGATCAATAGCGTTCTTTATTGGATGCTCGTTCTTTATATCGGCGCTCTGCTGATCATCATGTCTCTCGTCCCCTGGAAGCAATTGAGTCTCGAGACGAGCCCGTTCGTCTTGGTCTTCGAAAAAATGGGGATTCCTTCGGCAGCCGGAATCATCAATTTCGTGGTAATCACAGCTGCCGCATCGTCGTGCAACAGCGGACTCTTCAGCATGGGGCGTATGCTCCACAGCCTGGCCCGGGTTGGGCAGGCCCCGCGGGCATTTGGCAAAGTCAATAAGCAGAGCGTTCCTGCGGCGGGCATTACCGCGTCGGCGATGATCATGCTGATTGGCGTGGCCCTCAACTATCTCGTTCCGGAACGGGTCTTCATCTGTGTGACCAGCATATCTTTAGTAGGAGCGCTGTGGACCTGGGCGCTGATCGTCATTGCCCATCTGGGATACCGCAAGGCGGTTGCGGCTGGCACGGCACACGCGGTTGGCTACCGGATGCCTGGGTCACCGTACACGAATTGGCTAGTGATAGCGTTTCTCATTCTTGTCGCGATGCTCCTCAACCTAAATGAAGACACTCGGGTAGCTCTCTATGTCGCTCCCGTATGGTTCATCATCCTCACTATCGGCTATCAGGCCGTGAAACGCGAGGCCAAGGCGCTGTAAGTGATTAAGGAGCCGAGGCCGTGAGCGTATGGTCTCACAATCCCGAACCCGGCCCGGAAACACGCCAAACAATAGTCAATCCGGTCAGCGCCGCCGCCGCCTTCATCTTGATGCCGTATGTTACGATATGCGAGCTTGAAGCTCACATTGCGCTGTCTCAAGCAGGTCATGGCGGCATCACAGAGCCGCAGGCGGCCTGACCGGACCTGCTTGCCGCGTTTGCCTCTCGCGGCGCTAAGGCGTGAGCACAGCGGGCTCCCAAGAAATCATGCCTTTCACCGCACCCGGCGGCCAGACCGTCCATAATGTTGTGCGTGCTCCTTTACGCTTCTGTTGCTGGGGGCGGCTCCTGTGGCGTTATGATTTCTTTCCGTCCCGCTTTCCGGCCTTCTTCGTACCCAGCTGCGTAGCCGGCTTCGTACCCTGCACTTCGGCCAGCTTCGTGTCCTTCCGCTCGGCCAGCTTCGTGTCCTTCTGCATAGCCAGCCTGATGCTCCGCCTTTTGACGAGCCTCGTATGCGCGGCCTTGCAAGCCTATGCCAACCCCGATCCAGCCAGCTCCTGCAAAGACAAGATCAATCCCGAGGAAAAGTCCGAGAATGTAGAGGCTTGACACAGGCCAGTGTATCAGAATGATGAAGCCGAGCAGAAACGTGATCACTCCTGAGAAGACCACCCCGGCCCACGGAGTCCCCTCTTTCATATTGAAGGCCAGTACGATCCGCATGATGCCCGAGGCGATGAGCGACGCTCCAAGAACAAGGGTCAAGAGCGCTGCAGCGAGGAGCGGGTTCTCGAACGTGACGAAACCGGCAAGGATGTACAGCGCGCCGAGCAGGATCCAGAGGAAGAATTTGCCCCAAGTTTTGATCTGGAATGCGTTGATGACCTCGGCGACGCCGGCAATAAGCATCATGATGCCGACCACAAATACACTTACAACGGTTGCCGAGACAACGCTGTAAAGCGCGATCAGGCCCGCCAGAACATAAATGATACCGAGTGCGACGATCCATCCCCACTTGGTGTGCAGTGCATCAAGTCCGGGACGGAGATTGCCAGGTCTCTGGAAATCCGAGCTGCTGATCACGACATTTCCTCCCGCTATAGCTTGTTTCGTTACAGCTTGTTTCGTTTAATTTTTAAATTCTATCACATAAACGTTCTGCTTAGAAAGATCCTAGCCCGTGGCGATCGCCTGCTAGGTGTTTAGTCCCGGCATTTGCTGATGCGGAGTGAGTTTGAATCGTTCTGGCTGGGGAGGCCAGCATTTGCAGAAGTCCAGCATTTGCAGATGTATTCGTAAGGCGTGAGGCCCTTGAGGGTCTTCAGGCGCCGAGCGTAGTTGTAGGCATTGATGAAGCCGGCAAGGTGAGCTTCGATCTTATTGTGCCGATCGCAGTGCGCCGGTATCCGAGCAACGGCAGCAGCCGCCTGAAGAGCATCCTACGGTTTTTCATGCTCTGCCGTTGGGGACATTTTACTGAGCATCGCCGTTTTTCTCGCAGCGCCGGCTTGCTGGCGCCTTTTTCATGGCCAATGTTCCCAGTTTATGAGCCATAAGAAAAAGAGCCAGATGCTAATCCCGACAAACGCAAGCAGGATGATAACGAATCGTCGTAGGCTCATTGGCGAGGTCTCGCGTTGCGTTTTTCGCTCACTCAAAACATAACTGATCGGCAAGCTTCGAGATACGCCAAAAACTGCGGCCGGGTGACCTCCGCAAGCAAGGCTTGGCCCTCCGCCGGATGCGGCCATGTAGCCGTACTGGGTTCCCGGCTAGGATGCGGTTGTGACGGGAGCCGCTTCCTGACGGCATCGATGTGCCAAAATGGGGTATTGAACACTACTCGAAGGACACGTCCTTGCGAAACATTGCATCATAGGATTTGACTTGGCAAAGAATGTTTTCCAAGCGTATGGAGCGGCCGTGCCGGCGGCTGCCGTTTTCTGCGATGGGCTTCGCAGCGTGCGAGTGTTAGAGTTCTTTGCAACTCAGCCCCTTGCACTGTAGCGATGGAGGCTTACGGAGGGTCTGGAGCCGCGAGATTGGCAAAATCGCGCATCACGTGCGGGTCATTGCGCCGGCCTATTTCAGGCGCAATTAATGCCAATACGGAATCTCCAATACGGAATCTAATGCCAATATGGAATTGCAAGAAAGAAGTGCACTCATTTTATGACGAACTGACAGCACGTTATGACAAACTTACAGCACACGGATTTGTTTTAAAATAAAGGTTTTTTTAGCCTACAAAACAGGTGATCATGGTACAAGTCTCCCGAGTTATTGGGTTGGCAATTTTTTTCGATCCAAATTTCTTACGGCCGCAATTTGATCTGGATCAAGTTTTTATCTTGGGAGCAATCTAGGGCGTACCCGCAAATTCAGAAGGACGGAGCCAATTACGATGGGACACGTGAATCCAGCCGATGGTGTTTTCGAGATGGGTATGGATCTCTTCAACGCTTTTCTGGGATGGCGGGGATTTTAAGACCGCTGGGGATCGCAAGAAATGGCCAAGGCCGGTAACCCTGTCAGGCAGCGGCGCCAGACAGCAAATTGATTTCGCCGCCAAGGCGAGTGAGAGGCATGCGAAGCCGCCCCGCAGGGTGTTAGAGAGCCAAATCGCCGCTCCGGTAAATACTTCCGCCGCCCTTATGGGCGCTCCGGAAAGAGACTTGCGCCGCTATGCGATGCGCTGGGTAATTCTGTGCTTGGCCCTTGAGAGGCCGCCGTCATTGTTTTCACGGTGTCCACGCACGCACTTGTGGATCTTTCCAATAATGCCGCTTTCGAGACTCAGCGCGAGGTCAACGTGACGCTAAGGGGCAAGAAGGGATTGGTCATTGGCATCGCTAACGATCAGAGTGTGGCCTATGGCTGTGCCGCGGCATTCGTTCGTGCCGGAGCGAGCCTTGCCATCACTTATCTGAACGTGAAGGCCGAACCCTATGTCCGGCCGCTTGCCGAAGACCTCAAATGCCCTATCATCGTCCCCTGCGATGTCCGCGAGCCGGGCCAGCTCGAGGCAGTGTTCGCCCATATCCGCGATAGTTGGGGGCGCCTCGACTTCGTGCTTCATTCCATCGCCTTCGCACCCAAGGAAGATTTACACAGCCGGGTCGTCGACTGTTCGCAGGCTGGGTTCGCACTTGCGATGGATGTGTCGTGTCACTCCTTCATCCGGGTCGCCCGCCTTGCGGAGCCGCTCATGCCGGATGGCGGCTGCCTGCTCACGGTCTCGTTCCAGGGAGCGGGCCGGGTCGTCGAAAATTATAACCTCATGGGGCCGGTCAAGGCGGCTCTCGAAAGCAGTGTCCGTTACATGGCCGCGGAACTCGGGCCAAAGCGCATCCGCGTTCATGCGCTTTCGCCGGGACCATTGAAGACTCGCGCCGCGTCCGGCATCGTACATTTCGATGAACTCCTGGAGCGCACCCGCGCACGGACGCCGGAGCGAATGCTGGCCAGCATCGAGGATGTCGGCAATCTCGCGGTTTTTCTCGCCAGCGACGCAGCGGCGGCGATCACCGGAAACATCGAGTATATCGATGCGGGCTTCCACATCCTGGGCTGAGTCTCGCCATGGCGGCGGGAGGCCCGGGGCCCATTCGTTCTGGAGGCCTTTCCAATCAGCATTTGCAGCAGCGGCGGGCGTGCGGTCAATGCTTTCAACGAAGATCTGGGCTGGGCCAAGACCTTACGCGCCGGAGCCGCAGACTTCTACCTGCGCTGGCAGGACGAACTCAAGCCGCGTGGCTTTCGCCTTGGCGCGTGGGTCCTCCATTTTCCCAGACGGCGTTCGCGGTGGCACCGGCCTTTTTCTCATCTGGGAAGGATGATGCCGGCCGCTCGCAAATCAGGAGGAGCATATCGATGGTAAAACAAGGCTCCAGCTCGATGCCGCAGTCTGGAAGTCTCGGCGTTGCGTTTTTCTGGCCTCTTGCCGCCGCCGCGCAGATGGCGGAACTAGGCCTCGATTTCGTTGCCAAGAACATGGAGTTCCTGGCCGAGGAGGAAAAGATTCATTACGAGCTGCGGCCCAAGCTTGCCACTGCGAACCGCGTGATGCTCGATTTGCGAACCATGGTATTTCGCGACTACTCACACGCCGGCGCGAAAGGCATTGCGACCGTCGTCGACGCGCCTTACGCCGGACACACGGCAATGATCGCCGATTATCACAAGGGCCAGAGCCTGATTGAGACGCTGCTCGCGAATGGTATTGATCGCGTTTACCTCACCGACTGGAAATCCGCAACGGAGGACATGAAGGATCTCGAGATCGACCAGTATCTCGCGGAAATCAATGTCTGTGTGGACGATCTGGGTGGCCGGATCAATCTTGTTGGACTTTGCCAGGGCGGCTGGATGTCGGCGATGTATGCAGCGCGCTTTCCGGAGAAGATCGCAAGCCTGGTGCTTGCGGGCTCGCCGATCGACACCGATGCCGGGGACGGCCCGGTCAAACGCATGGCACATGAAACCCCGCTAACATTCTACGAAGAGCTGGTCGCCGCCGGCGGCGGACTGATGCGGGGCGCAACCATGCTGCAAGGCTGGAAAAGCATGCACCCGGAAGAACATTACATGAAGGAGCACATCGATCTTTATGAGCACATCGATGATCCGGTATATCTCGCCAAGGAAGAAACGTTCGAAAGATGGTACGAGAACCCGATCGATCTCCCGGGCCGCTGGTACCTTCAGGCGATTTCGCAGCTATTCAAGGAGAACCGGCTCGCGAAGGGGGAGTTCATCGGGCTCGGCCGCCGCTTGTCGCTGAAGGACGTGACCTGCCCCGTCTATCTTCTCGCGGGCGAAGCGGACGATATCACAACGAAGGAGCAGGTCTTTGAAGCCGAGAGACTGCTTGGGACGCCCAAGGATAAAATCGTGAAGGTTTTGGCACCTGGCGGCCATGTCGGCTTGTTCATGGGCTCGCGCACATTGCGTGACTTTTGGCCGCAAATCGCCCGCTGGATCGCCGCTCAGGGGGCTGCCTCAAAAAATTAACAGACCCGCTCCAACTACAAAAGGAACTCTAGGATGGCCCGCGAGATCGAGATCGATGTCATGGTGCTTGGCGGTGGCGGCGGCGGATATCCTGCCGCGTTCCGGCTCGCCAAGGCCGGCCGCCGCGTGGTAATGGCCGATCCCATCGGCAATCTCGGCGGTAATTGTCTAGCGGAGGGCTGTGTCCCATCGAAGGCTGTCCGCGAGGCCGGACTCGCGCGCGCATTCGCCGTAAAATATCCGGCGTTCGGCCTGCGCGGCGCCGTTCCGGAGGCAGATTGGCGGGGGGTGGTCGCCCACAAGGACCGCGTTCAAAACATTCGCTACGCCCAGCACAAGGCCGAGATCGAGGCCTCGGCGCTCACCCTGCTTCAAGGGGAAGGGCGTATTCTCGACGAACATACCGTTGAGGTGGCAACCAAAGACGGCGAGGTTATACGTTACCGCGCTGGGAGTCTTATCATTGCCACAGGTTCGCGTCCGCATCGTCTGCCCATTCCCGGCGCCGAACTCGCGGTCACGTCGCATGATTTTTTCCGTGTCGGCGCCACTTTGCCGTTTCCTGGCCGGCTGGCCGTGATTGGCGGCGGTTACATCGGTCTCGAAACGGCCTCGATGCTGCAAAATCTCGGCGCGAAGGCGGCCGTTCTCGAAGCGGCGCCGCAGATCCTTCCTGGCGCAGATCCGGATCTCGCCACCTTCCTTCATGGAGCGCTCGCCCGCCGCATGGAGATCGTTGTCAACGCGAAGGTGACGGCGATTGAGCGAACCGGTGGCGAACTTCGTGTTCTCTACGAGACCAAGGAAGGGCGAAATCAAATGAGCGCGGACTGCGTTCTAATGGCGGCCGGGCGGGAACCCGCGCTCCCTCCGGGAATCGCCACGCTCGGCTTTCCGCCGGGCGATAAGATTCCGGCCGACTCGCGGCTCAGGACGCCGCTCCGGCGTGTCTACGCCCCGGGTGATGTCAACGGCCGCAGCATGCTGTTTCATTCCGCCGTGTGTCAGAGCCTCATCGCCGCCGAGGATATTTTGACGGAAGGACAGGGAGTGGCGGAAATGAATTTTCTCTCCGTCCCCTTCACGGTTTTCACCGAGCCTGAAGTGGCCTGGGCCGGGCTGACGGCGGCCGGGGCCGCACAGCAAGGACTGAAAATTGCCACTTCGCTTTACGACTATCGAACCGACTCGCGCGCCCAGATCTTTGGTGAGACGGAAGGCTTCATCAATCTCGTCTTTGACACCGCGACGGGACGCTTGATGGGAGCGCAAATCGCGGGGCTCGATGCCGCCCAGGTGATTGCGCCGCTGGCACTCGCCATCCATACCGGAACCACGGCGAGAACCTTGAGCTACATGGCTTTCCCCCATCCCATGCTCAGCGAGGGGATCAACAAGGCAGCGCGGAAATTTTGCTTATAGCGGGCCTGTGCGGCGGAGAGGAACGAAGACCTGACATACTATCTATTATTATTAATGGGATGAGGCCGTCTGGGATGAGACCGTCTCAAAGTTGGGGTATTCTGCAGCATGGCGCAGGCCGCGCGCTGGTTGGGTGAGAGCGATGTGGTCTTGCTCGAATGTTCCGTTCATAACGGCCGTCCGCACCTTGAGCATGAAGTGTGCTCCTCCCGGTGGCCAGCGCATTTGTTGTTTGGCCATCACTCTGCGATGCAGAAGCCTATGAACCGCGCTCTTGGTTTGCGCCGCCGCGGTTGGCTCGCCGGAACGCCGTGCGGCGGCATAATTGATAATCGAATTGAATTGTCCGGAGACATATGTATCGAGAGCCCGCAAAATGCCGGTGAGCTTTTTGATGTAGACCGCGGTCAGCTGGATTGGCGTGCTGCTATGCAGATGATGGACTGGTGCACTGTAGGACCGGGCAAGAAGCGCAAGTCATCATGGATGCGCTGAAAGCAGGACTTGCAGAATGCCATCTGGAAATGCATCCGGATAAAACGCAGCTTATCTACTGCAAGGACGTCCGGCGCAAGGGAGCCCACTCGAACGTAAAGTTCGATTTTCCCGGGTAAACTTTCCGGCCCCGGTTAGTGAAGAACCGCAGGCGCAAATCTGTTTGTTCGCCTTCATTTCAGCAGTCAGCGTGAAGGCTCTGAAAGCTATGCGGCAAACGGCGGGGCGGCTGAACTGCCGGAATCGCACGGCTCTAAGCCCTGAGGAAATCTCTCGTTTGCACAATCCCTTCTTTCGGGCCCTTCCTTCAGGGCTGGATCGCGTACCATGGGAAGCATTACCCTTCCGCTTTGTATCCGGTCTTCGGTCATTTCGATATGACGTTTCAACATGACGTTGGTTGCCTGGCCGATGAAGAAGGACCTAAGGCTGAGGGGCCATAAGACGCGGGCAGTTCCCTTTCTCGATCGCATCGCGAGGAGACAGCTTCGTCTGTTCGTACACTGGCAGCCTGGGACCGGGCATGTGTTTGCCTGACGGGAGCGGTGTGAGTCGAGAGGCTCCCGCACCGTTCTGGGAGAGGCCAAGGGTGAGATTCCTTCGGCCTGCTCGCCCAGAACCCATGGTGCCGCCCGTGATGTGGTTGGAATTCGGCGTGGCGCGATCTCCGGTAACATGAAGGTATCGTGTCAGGCTGCGAGGTCAATCGGCTGATCGATGAGGCTGGTGGCGAGTGTTTGC
>Ga0070737_10000921_pt1 | contig 49742 bp, 27 predicted proteins | sample Coa_R1_10_FD_66438 | JGI IMG/M metagenome (GOLD analysis project Ga0070737, IMG submission 66438) | Surface soil microbial communities from Centralia Pennsylvania, which are recovering from an underground coalmine fire - Coalmine... | ecosystem: Environmental > Terrestrial > Soil > Unclassified... | reverse complement strand
ACTTGCCGTTCGAATCCCTCCCGCCCCTGTAGAACTGCCTTCCCAAAAGTGGTCGCTAAATAACTCGCGGATTATGCGCCGTCCCAAGCTTCTGTCCGCCACACCTTCCAGAACCGGAAACAATAGATCGGAGGTCATATCCTCGACGCGGCGATTCCAAGGGTCGATATTCAGGCAATAGAATTGGTTGATAGGCCCCCTCGCCCGTAAATATTTCTCGATCGCCTCTCGCAGGTCTACAGCGGACGCCCTCAGGCGGGCACAGTTAGCTTCATCCTCCATCGCGCAAGCAAGTTCCGAAGTACGTAATAAGGCTTGATAACATTCGGCGTTGACTTCTGTCACCGCCCCCGAAAGGTTGTAATTTCTAATGGCATTTCGCCAACCGCAAAGGCCCCTCACAAATTTCTCTTCTGAAGTACACCAGACGAGCCCGTAGTGGTTGTCTTTGCCAACCCAACGCTGAGACAGAATGTAACTCGCGGCATTGAGCAACTGGGGATAGACATCATGCAAGAACACGATGTCTCCTGTCAGAGAATAGTAGTGGTAGGCGGCCATCATAAGCAGTGGAGTGTTGTCATTGATGTTTAGGCCATAGTCGTCCTCGAAAATGGGATCTCGTGAAGCCATCATGTATTCAACAAACTTCCCATTGAGTTCTTGTCCCTTGCGAAACCACAATTCAAGGAGCTTCCTGGACCACGGCTGCGCATAATAGCTGCTACCCGAAAGGTACCAATAGGAGTCTCTGCCCACGACGACGTCGCTCGGAGGATTATTGCTGAAACCATGCCCCCACTTGTATTCCTGCTGCACTCTCAACTGATTCACCTTGGCCCAATCATAACCGCGGCTGATTATAGGATCGGGCGTCCACAATCGGGTGGTGTCGAGATACCGATCGATGGCCGTCACAGAATCCTCGAGCAATTTATGAATTCGAAACAGGTGAGTCGCGAAACTCGGCGAGTCGGGGTTGTTGGTATCGAAAATGGCGTTGAGGAGCATCTGGCGGGTCTCAGATCCTCCCGCTAATGAGTATGCAAAGCTGAGAGCATATTCGCGATTTGGAGGTGCAGGCGTCCAATCAAAAGCTGCGAAAACGTTTATGCCGTTGGCCCCTGCCGCGTCATCACTCATGCTGAACGATTTAAGGTCCTGGCTGCCCCAAAGGATGGATTCACCACCATCCGAATACCTCAACGTCAAATACTTGTGGCCTTTGTACTCGGCTAGCCTTACCTTGGTGTTCTTCGGAAGCACGAGGTGCGTATAAAAAACCAAACCAACTCCTGTTCCGCCTGTTGCTACAAACAGGAAGTGCGCCGAACGCAGATAACCGTTTTCGAACGGCACGAAGAATTGTTTTCTTACAGAGATGTCACGGCCCTCCAAGATCGATTCCTGGTAGACCGGAGTGAAGATTGTTTTCAGCGGCAGAAGCGGCTTGCCGTCGGCAACAGAGACACGAACGTTCCAGCCAAGGAGATAATATCTTTGATTGATCGACTCTCTGAGGCCGAAGCGAACCGAGCTTCGATCGCTTAGCAAGTCAGTCTTGTTATCCAACGTAACATAGCAATCGTCGTTACCCAGCGATTGACCCATCTTCAATTCATCTGGGCGGTAGGTGAAAGTCAACTTGTCAGCAGACTGTGCGATCGCAAAACTCCATCCGCTTCCGAGAAGAGCCACGGTCGCGAGCAACGGCAACAGTTGTCCACGCACAAGATTTCGACTGGGCATCGCTGTTACTAGTGCCGGCCTGAAACTTTCTGCTGATACGCCTCAAGCTTCTTCTGTTGATTCACGGTTACGACTCGAAACATTTCACGAGCCTTGCTCGTCTCTCCAAGTTGTTTATACAAACGACCCAAGTGGTAATAAGCTGCATCATAACTAGGATTCAAGGTAACGGCCTCTTCAAGTTCTCGGACCGCATCAGGAACATGACCCTCATCTTCATAAATCTTTCCCAACTCATAGTGCGCATCAGGATAGCTGGGATTTAAGCGTACAACTTGTTGCAGAAGTGGCACAGCCTGCGAAGTCCGCCCTAAGCGCAACTCCAAAAGCGCAAGCTGATAATCGGCCTGGTAGAAGGTCGGATCGAGCGCAACGGCCTTTTGGTAGGCAGGAATAGCCTTCAAAGGCTTGTCTAGCTTCACATAACATCGCGCCATGAAAAACTCTGCCTGCGGAAAATCAGGCTTCAGCCGTAGGGCGCTCGCAAGGCTTCGCATGGCTGCGGTGTAGTTTCCGAGATTAAAGTAACTCACACTCAGCGAAAATAGGATCAGTGGGGAACTTTGATCGCGGGCTAGCACCCGATCCAGAATTGCGATTGCCGCCTGGCTTTGGCCTGCTTTCTGATAAATGCTTGCAAGATTGAAATAGAGCTCTGCTCGTTTTGGTTCCAGATGGATTGCTTCATTGACCGCTCTAACAGCTTGCGGGAACTGATTCAGCTCTGCATAACACATGCCCAGCACGTTGAGATAATCGGGATTGTCTTTGTACTGCTGACCCAACGGCGTTAAAGTCTGAATAGCCAAGGCATATTCTTTTCGCAGGAACTGAGTCTCTCCGAGCAGGAACTGAGTCTTTGACGAAGCGAGGCCGCTGCCTCTCAAACGCCGTAGTAAGTCTTCGGCTATCGGAAGATAGGACTCTGTACCAGAGGCTCCAATGGATGACGCTTTCAATAACCCGATGAACTGATCTACTGACTTTAGCGCAGCCTCGTCCTGGCCCGCCTGCAATTCCGCTTGGGCCAAGGCCAGAAGAAGCGCGGGCGTGGCAGGCGTTGCTTGATTCGCGACGATTAAATCGTTGACTGCTTCCAGGTATTGGCGATTGATCAGGAGCACGATCCCCATGCGAAAAAGAGCCTCGGGGTTTTGTCCGACAGTGTGCTTAAATTCAGCGGCGGTCCGTAAAGCATCCTCTTTTCGGCCCTCAGCGAAGTAAGCCCGCGTTAGGTTCAGGAGCACCCCAGGATCGGTGGGCGAGGCCAGGTGAGCGATATTAAAATAGCGCGCAGCCTGATCGTATTTCCCCTGATCGAGATAAATGAGTCCAAGGTTATAATTCGCAGTTGTGTCGTGAGGTCGAAACTGAATTGTAGCTTTGAACTGTTGAACTGCGAGGGTGAAGTATCCCTCTCGCAAATAGACTGAACCAAGATCGTTGCGCGCCGCCGTGAAGTCCGGATCTATCGCCAATGCTTTCTCGTAGTATTGGACCGCTTGTTTAGCCCGGTTCGTCTGATCGCAAATAAAGCCGAGAAGGTTATAAATCTCGGGATTCGCGCCATCTAATTGAGCAGCGCTCAGAAGTTCTGCCTCGGCGGCATTAAACCTGCCTGCCTTGAGATCGGCCATTCCTGATTTGAGAAAATGCTCGGCCCTCGTGGCCGAAGTTTGTGACCAAGCAGGGCAGGCACAGAGCAACGCTGCGATAACGAGAAGCTCTTGGACGCGATGGAAGACTCTCATTCGACAGTTGCTGATTCTGCGCCGGCATCATTCGTCGAACTTTCGGCGAGTGTCTTTATCAGTAAGTGCGCAGCGCAGATCAAATTGGATCTATTTCCAACGGGACCTGCTGTGCGGCAAGATTAACGCCCTCCACAAACAACGTCCCGGTCGCTTTTCGCGGCTTTCCTTTAGGAAAAAGAACATCCACCGTGATCGTTCTGGATACCCCGGGCAAGAGATCAAAATAGTTGTCGCTATACATTTCCAAGTAGGGAGCATGATGTTTTGGCTCGTCCCATTCCATTCGAAGACGAACAAGACGGGCGTATACGGGGCCGTTGCGCACTTCGACAGGTATAGCAAGTCCTTCGCCATCGATTTTAGCCCTCACTGTGTGTGGCAAGGACACCTGTGCTGGCCGTAAATCCTTCAACGTCTCAAAAAGTGGCTTATTTCTGGCCTCCAAAAGCACATCGTAATTCGTCGACGACTGCTCACCTATCGCAGCAGCGATCATTCGCATGAACAACAAGAAATAGGACTGGGTGGCGGGTTCTTCGTAAAGAAGGTGGTCCAGGAGGTATGGAAACACTATCTTGTCGTTCCAATAAGCTCGTTCTTCCGCGTACACCGGGGTGAATCCGGTGAACGCAACCGTTCGGCCTGCGCCAAATCTGCCGGTTATCAGTAAGGGTTTGCCCGAGATTGTCAGGACTTCCCTACTTCCTGGCCTGAGCTTCACCTCATTAAAACCCGGAAGTCCATATTTGCTAAATCCACAGTCATTCCATTCCGTGCTACTGTCGCTGGAGACCTGAATATTCTTTAATAAGCTGAAGTCCTGAGCGATGTCTGCGCTGGGCCGATAAACGGGTCCCAGCACCAAGTCATTTCTTCCCTTGAGAGCGACCGGCAACACCTCAGCTAGCCGGCTGAAGTCGAGGCACGCAGCCCGTCCAAACCCGCCGTGGAAACTCCCCGGCCCTCCTGTATGAATAAAGCCGATACCTTCGCGGATGGCTTCAATTAATCCGGCAGCCATTTTCGCATCTAGCAATTTCCATAGGGAGTCGAACGACGTTAACCATACCATGTCGTATTGTTGCTTGATTTGTTCGGAATTCCTTAACTGCGTCAGTTCGGGAAAATGCTCTTCTTCGATTGTGTCGACCTTAACTCCCATCGCTTCAGCCATCGCAGCAATGGGCACGCTGTACTTCCGCTCTCCGATGAGTAAAATCCTCACAGAACGAGAAAAAAGCTTTGGGGTGACTTTGATGAACGTGTACTCTCTCGCAGTCAGGGGACCCTCTCTCTCAAAGGCTTGTGCATGGAGGACGTAAATGCCTGGATGATCGGGCGTCACCCAGTCCACGATACCAACTTCCCGGGCCTGGTCACTCTCAATTTGCGCCGAAAACTCCTTGCTCCAAATAACGCGGCCATGAAGATCGCAGATTCCGCAACGAAGATCGACTGAGACTTCCCTGCGGTAGTCATTGATTAGCCAGACGGGAATATGTAACCGTTTTCCCGAGACCTGCGATTCGAGAGCTTCTTCATACGCAAAATTAATGGCAAAGCGATCTTGGGAACGCTTCACAAAGTAGTAGCTCATTTTAGGAACCCTGAAATAGTCCACGACATTAAATCGGATCCCTGGAGTCACCTCGCCAAATGCCCAGAAACGCGTCCCGTTGATCGAATTGTATTTTTTTCTCCGGTAAGCCTCGGTTGCGTACTTGAGAAGAAATGCCTGGTAAAGCTGGCAATCGTCCACTAATTCCTGGACGGAGTTGATATAACGATCGACATACTGGTCGACTCGCCGTAACATGCTGGCAAAACCGTTATACTCGAAGCTTGACTGATAAGCATAGGCGGAAACATCGATCGGGAGGTTCGACCACTCAGGAAGGAGCCGATGATTGTTTGACCACATTTCTTCAGAAGTCAACATTTTCTTGAGGCTCTCTAAGCAGGGCGAAGCAATACTCCCATATTCCGATACGAAACCCGTGTTAGCATAAAAGTGCTGGTTATATCCTCCCTTAGTTCCCATGCCGGCGTTCGCCATCCAGAAATGCTGCTCCCCTAGATCACAAAGGCTGGGTTGATAAATTGTCCCGGGATTTAATTCCTCAACCAATTTACCGATGGCATCCGAGTACTTGCCATAGCCATACTTTTCGAGGTCTAGATCATCAACACCCCAACTTCCCCCTTTTTGATGCGCTTCCGCGAAAGACGCCCATTCCATGATTGAAGGGTGATTCCGAAGCTCGATCGTAATTTGTCGCAACTGGTCCAGCGATTCTTTGACGAAGATTTCACGCCTCGGACTTGAGTAGGCGAGAACTTCCTCTGGGCCAAACTGGCTGAACGGGTATTCGAAAATCACAAGTATGCCCAGTCTGTCGCATAAATCGTAAAAGTCGGCCTTCTCAACGTAACAAAATGCAACAATATGGTTCAGATTCGCAGCCCGATAGAGTCTCAGATCTTTTTCATAGGTTTCTCTGGTAGCAAGACTTCCATAGTAGTTAGACATCGGATACCAAGCGCCCTTTAAGAAAAGCCGTCTGCCATTCAGCCAATAACTCATATTGCTTTCGCGTCGAATGATCCGGATGCCAAACACTGTTTTGAACGTTTCCGCCACTCCATCTGACATATCGGAAAGCGTGGCCGTCAACTTATAGAGGTTTTGCGCGCCAGAATCCCAGGTCCACCACAGACGAGCGCCTTTAACGTCAGCCTCCGCGCGAAAACTGTTTTCACCAGGATGGATGATCAAGGATTGCCTTGGCAGGATCAGGGGCCTTCCCGTGAAATTATCTGGCTCGATTTTGAGCTGGAGAGAAATGGAGAAGTCGTGCGAGGCGTAATTCTTGATCTTTCCTGATATGTCGAGTTTTGCGCTGCCATCAGAATTGATCGCTCGTGTGGCGACGAAAGCATTCTCGACGACAAAGTGACGAGAGGTAATAAGCTTGACGTCACGCCACAGGCCCATCGGAAAGGCGGCATTTCCGGCGGCGGGAATCCCGTCCCAGTAAGGGCCCAAAATGTAGGGAGGAAAAGAGAAACGGACCACGTTGCTGGGGTCGCTCATCGTCCATTCGCCCTTCATATATTCCAGGAACCCTCTGTTTTTCGGCACCCACGGGCAAGTGACTTTCAGGGCCAACGTATTTTCTGCTCCGTATCGAAGCTCCTTGGAAACGTCGAAAGAAAAAGGGACAAAGCAACCTTCGTGATCACCAAGCTTCTTGCCATTAAGCCATACGGTTGAAAAATAATCGACACCGTCAAAAACAAGGCGGTTTAGCTTGCCTGCGGCCTCGCGTGAGGCATCGAACTTCTTTCGGTACCACCATTCGTTTTCGTTAATCAAACTCAGTTCCTCGCTCTGGCAATAGCGATCCATGCCTTCGAGACCTATTTGTATCTGAACCTCGCCAGGAACTTTGACCGTTTTGAAATTGCTGTCATCGAACTCTGGAAGGAAGGCCTTCCGTGTTTCACCCTCGCCAAAGGGAAATGCTCCCAATCTCCAATCGTCACCGCTAAGAAGCGCTTCGCGCCATGGTATAGGCTCTCCCACAAGGCCGCTTGCGACAGGAATCGAAGCGGATCTCAACAAAGCCGAAGTTGCGCTGCCTAACAAGCTACTTTCTAAAAAGGTTCTGCGGTTCATCGTTTCATTCGCGGGGTCTTGCTAACTGTCAATTCTTTCGGCAGGAGGCAGTCGCGTTGGGTGGCTCAGAATAAGTGGCTGGCTCGGGATCGTGATTGTTCGTCCAGCCTTGATAGACGAAATGTCATTCGAGTTTCAGGACGGCCACGTCCTGATAAGGAACGGAGACTCGAATGACATTTCGTTCTACCTGCCGCTCCTGTCCTGTGTAAAGATCCGTGGCTCGGTGGTACTGGGACGGAAGCTTAATGGCGGCAATTTGGTCTTCAGTTGTGTCGTTAAAGACGATCAGCAGATTGCCTTTTGGACTTGTAATCAGCCTTGGTCTTACCTTCTCCGCAGTGACGGGTGGGAGAACGACATTAGTCACGATAGCCTTGACCAAGTCGATCCCACCATCGTGACCTGCCGTGATGCTTGCTCCCAGGTTTGTCCCGATATAGTAAACCTGTCCCTCGCCCAATTTCCTGGTTGCTCCCACGACGAAACCGCAACTCTTCGCGATAGGCTTGGCCGTACGGATCGAGATAGGCGTCAGAAAAGTATGTCCTTTCAAACTTGTCGCTATTGGAGCGCTGAACTCAATTTCCGGCTCATAATATATCCGGTCAGTTGGCGCGACTTGCTGAAGAACAGAAGCCTCGGGCTGAGTGGGTGAACTTAAGAAGTAGCTTTCCTCTTCCTGATATCCAAATGCTTCCGCGAGGCCATGAGGTGGAATCACCGGGTTAAAAACACACTTTTCATCGAACATCCCAAAGGCTGTCTCTAAGATTAAGGTTCCGCCCTGTTCGACGAAATGCCGTAGCTGATTACACGTTTCTTTCTTACCGATCAGGTGCCAGGGTGCGATGACGATCTTGTACTGGCTTCCGGACAAACTGGCGGGCTCTATAAAGTCTACCCAAAGGTCCGAATGCCAGAGGGCTTTATAATACCCCCGGAAGGATTGTGTCGAAACATCCTCGTCTCCACTCATGGCGTAAGCCAGCAAGGCGTTATCCTGATCGAAGAGGATCGCAACCTGGGGCTTTGGTTGGTAATCTCTGATAATGTCCCAGTTGGCTTGAATAAGACGGTTATCCTCCGCAGCCTCGATCACTCGTTCAGTAGCTGATCCATCGCGGACCACAAGGCCAAAACCTGATGCTTCAGTCCCGGTTGCCTCTGTCAGATAGGCCCAATAGATCAGGCCCTTGGCTCCGCCCGCAACGGCCATCCAGTTCCAAAGCCGGATGTCTCTGGGTCGCATTTTGGGGCTGCGCTTCAAGCCGCTGTTCCCGTGGCCACCCTGGAGTTCTGTCATCCAGAATGGTTTTCCAGCCGCATTGGAACGCGTCACTTCGACTTTGGCAGCACCCTCAAAAACCGACAGGTTTCCCCAGCGCGGAAATAGCGATAATCCCCAATTCTCCACTACTTCAGCGAGCCGCCAGGCATTAATCCCGCTGAGGGCGATGGGGTCCAAAGGCGCATGCGTCGCGGCGTGACTTTCGAGCATGTGATGAGTATCTACAGCCCGCACATTGTTAACCCTGAAACGCATCATGCGTGTGCTGCGATCGATGATGAAGCGCCGCCAGTCAATCCAGTCCAAATAGGTGCCCATGGCTCGCGGTGGGTCAATAACGGCCCAGTCTGGATAACGTCTCACCCAAGCCTCATTGAGCCGTTCGAGACTTCCGTACTTCCGCTTGAGCCAGTCCCGGAATGCCGCAATGGTCTTCTCACAGTAACAAAACAAAACGTCTTGGGGTGTGGCCCAGATATTTCTTGGCCATGCCGGCTCGATATGCGGCTCATTCCAGCAATCGTAAGCGTACATTGACGAATGAGGTGACACGATTTTGACCATCTCACGGATGAAACGAGCGGCGGCTTGCTGCACAGGCTCCCAGTCGAGGCACAACCCCGGCCATCCTCCACTCACGTTGTTTCCGCTGTCGGCAAGTCTTTGAGCTCGACCCTTCGCGTCCACGAATCGCGTTTCGGGATGTGCCTGCTCGAGCCAATACGGAGCCTCTTCAATGATGACGCCCATAAGTACCCGTAGCCCGAATTCGTCACAATACCGCATCACCTCTTCAAGCTCGCTAAAGTCAAAACGGTCGCGCTCGGGATTACAGTAGACCCAGGCAAGGTAAATTCGAATGATATTGAACTTGTATTTCTGAGCGATCTCCCTGAGCATTTCGCGACGCTCAGAGCGGGGAGGATTCGGCGGGCGAAAATAAGCTGCCCCGTAAACAAATTGATCTTTTTGATCTGCCGGAGCGCTCTTCACCTGTTGGCTGGTAGTCTCGCTGGCGGCTAAAGCCGGACCCGCAAAGATGCGGAGTCCGCCCCAGGACACACCGACCGATCCAATCGTATCAGACAGAAACTCGCGACGTGAAAAGGGGTGGGACATAAGCTTCCTCGACGTTCGAGCGCCGGTTTGTTCTGTTGCTTTGTAGCAGTGGCTATAGGGCGAAACCATGATCTTCGGCACGCGACAGTGGCCGACATGCCCACGCCACACGATTAAGGCTAGCTTGCTCTCCTTAGCTTGCTCACGCGCCCTTTGGCGATCCACTCCACCACATAGATGTTTCCATCGGCATCCCAACAGGCCGAGTGGGGTGAAATAAACTTCCCAGCTTGCCAGTTCTCGCGCGGTAAATTTGGCCAACCGGGCTGTTCCCAAACGCCGGGATTATCGCCCAAATGGGTAACCAAGTGGTTGTCTTTGTCGAAAATGGTTACTCGCCCCCACAGATCTGGGATCAATAGCTCATCGCCCCTCTGATCGAAATGGCAGGGCCGGCGCAGTTCATCAGTAACAAACCCCAGGTGGTTTCCGTCTAAGGTAAAAAGCTGTAATCGGGAGTTGCCGCGGTCAGCCACAACGACGACGGGTTCTTTATCTCTCGTATCCACCCATATCCCATGCGGAGTGTCCAGTTTGCCGGCTTCCTTCCCTTTTCCGCCCCAGGTGCGAATGTATTGCGCCTTGATGTTGTATTGATGCACATAGCTCAAGCCGTAGCCGTCGGCGATGTAAAAATCCCCATTCGGGGCGAAAGCCACGTTGGTCGGCTTATATTGCTCTTCCGACTGATAGACGCCTGACTCCCAAGGAACGCCCAAAGTCCAGACGATTTCACCGTCCACAGTAGCTTTCACAACCAGATGGCGAACGTAATCGGCCAAGTAAAGATAGTCGCTCGTTCCCTCCCTTCTCAACTGCAATCCGTGAGCGCCGTTCTTAAACTCCGGTCCCCAAGATTTGATGAATCTTCCGTCGCGATCGAAAATAATCACTGAATCCCGGCTCATATTGTGGACGATAACGTGTTGCTGGGAATCGATCGCCACACCATGCGTGAAGCCGTACTTCACGCCTTCAGGCAGTCTGCCCCACCCTTCAACCACTTCGTATGTGTGCGAGCCACTGCCTAAGATTACCTGCCTGCTGCGGCTACTTGGTATCGTATTGGTCATCACTCACGCGCTCTCCTCAGACGCCAGGTGCAGGGTGGCTAACGAGGCTTCGTCTCAAGCTGTATCGGCAGGCTTATATGGGTTGCCAAGAGGATCCTTGCGCTTGGCCACGGAATATCCCCAACGATCGGTTGATGCCTGGTAAACATGATTCTTCCGCAGGGCGATGAATTCTTCCGCGGTTTTCAAAACCTCAGCGGGCCGGAGGCGACTGCGGACGAGAAAGTCCGGCTCGGGGGGATTGCACGCCATAGGCACACCGACCGTACCCAAGCTTTTAGCTTCACCCGGGAGGCGCGTGATCTTGGCGTTGGTGGGCAGCGCAGCGCTTTGGTAGCGCAGGTCCATGCTCCAGCGGACGACGTCGGTCTTGTTCTCGAAGGATGCGTGCGGCGTGCGATTCGTGAGCAGGAGAACGCCGCCCTTAGGCACGGGGGCGGGAATGGGTTGGCGGCCAGCGAACTCCTCGTCGGGAATGACCAAGTAATGCGCCATATCGTCAGGTTTGTGGAAAAAGATACCTCCTTTGTGTGCATGCGGCATCACCCACAGGCAACCACGCTCCTCGGTAGCGTCAACCAGCGGCACCCAGACCGTCAGGATCAGTCCCAGATCGCAGTAAGGCTCGAAGTAGGCCGAATCCTGATGCCACGGCACAGGGCTCCAGGCGTGGCTCCGTACCTTCGGCCGTAGGCGGTACACGCTCGAAGCGATCAGTTCCGGTCCGCAAAACTGCTCGGCGACGTCGAGCAGTTTGGGATTCGTCATCAGGCCAAAGAAACTCGGCAGCACCACCTTCATGTCCCACATCGACTTGGAGATCTCCTGATTCTCAGCGTCAACGTGCGTCAGTCGGTGTTCGAAATCATATTCCTCGTACGTCCGTGAAAGCCTACCAGCCGCGACCGCTTCCTGGCAGCGTCGATCGAGGTCAGCGCTGATTTCATCAATTACAGGCTGCAGATCTGCGTCGTCGAAGAGACGTTCGATAATCAGATAACCCTCTTCCAGCATGTGCTGCACCTGGCTCTTGCTAAGCCGAAACTGCAATGTGTCGCATGCCATGGTTGCCCTCCTTGATGAGTTTCTTCTGGCTGCACGCGCCGGCCAGAGCACGCCTCTCTATTACCCAAACCTGTCTTAGCGCACCACCTGAGGCCTTAGTGCCATGTAAATCCGTGATGATCGGGTTTGTTCCATAGCGCCGCGCCGCTTGTCGGTCTATTTTTCCTCAAAACATGAACTTCAAGACAAGCTGAATTTCTCTAGCCGCTCCGGCACTGAGAATGTGCCCAGTGATCCCCGTATTTACTGTAGAAAACGGTTGAGCAAAGTTGGGGCGGTTGAATGCGTTAAAGAATTCAGAGCGAAATTCGATCGATTTTGATTCACTCCAATTGAAATCTTTGTAAAGGCTCAAATCGAAATCAACCAATCCGGGTCCGTACAAGGTATTCACGCCTGCGTTGCCAAACGGGATGTAAACTCCGCCGTGCGCGAAATCAGGAATCGGGGCAGGCAGCGGATAGCAGGCAGGATTAAACCATTCGGCAACGGTATGCCCTCCAGGCGGCGTACTGCCGTTGCAAATCGCATTGGGCCGTCCCGCGCCTCCCGTCACAGTATAGGGCATGCCTGTCTGAACCGTCTCGACGCCTCCGAGTTGCCAGCCGCCTACGAACGCATTTGCCATGGAAGAAACGGCGCCTCCAAAGTGTTGGCCTCTGCCAAACGGCAAGCTATAAACCTCGTCGGCCACGAATCGATTGCGAACGTCCTCACTCAGATTGCCGATATCGGCGTTGAGGTTGCGCGCATCCTGGTGGCCGCCAGTGTCAAAATAGCTGAAGGGTTCTCCAATCGCGTGAGACCAAGTGTAGTTTGCGTCAAACGTAAGGCCCTTCGAAAGGTGTTTTATTAACGTTACCTGCAGGGAATTAAAGCTCGTGTTAGCCCTCTGCTCTTGTTCTTGAACACTGAACAGCCTGGGATCTACTTGGCCATACGGTTCACGAGCTATCGGATTGCCGGTTCCAAGGAATGGCTGGTTAGGGTTGAAATAGTCTTGAAGGTCCCGTGTGGTATTTCCAACATAATAAATCTCCAGCAAAAGCGTCGACGTAAATTCATGCTGGATTCCCAAGGAATATTCTTGTGCATATCCCGTCCGGTTATCCGGGTTAAATGCATTAATGGAGCCCGTAAATTGATTAATCGGCGTGAATGGATTAGCCATGGCAGGAAAGCCTTCATCCAACGTTCTATTGATTTGCTGAGGGACTGTAACATTATCATAAAGTACTGTACCGACGAACGGAGGATTCAGCGTCATCAGAAATCCCACCTCAGCCTCCGGCATGAAAAACACCCCACCAGAACCTCGTACGACGTTCTTAGGCGAAAGGCGATAAGCAAACCCAAAACGAGGAGCAAAGTTTAGCATAGGTGTGGATATCAGGGTGCGATGGTCATAATTCGGGTCGCTCCCCTTCGTCCCTGGCAGGAGCAACTGGCCGGTGCCAAGATCAAAGTTCGTCATTCGGTTATAAGCTTCGGTTTCGGGAGTGAAAAGATCATACCGGATTCCGTAGTTCAGCGTGAGTTTTCGAGATGCCTTCCATGTGTCTTCCCAGTACGCGCCGAATTGCCAACTCCGGAGACCCGCCAGGCCCGAAGTCCTTATAAGTTGGCCACTATCGGGAATACCTAGGAGGAAGTCAGCGAATGCGTTTCCCGTCGTCCCCGGACTCGCAGGGTTTGCAGTAAAACCGGTCCCAAAGGAGAAGCCACCTGCTGGATCTCCCAGAATCTGCGTGTCATCATGTTGAATTCTATTTAACACAACCCCCGTTTTAAAAGTATGGGAACCGCGAATGAAGGTAGCGTTGTCGAGGTACTCAAATACGTTTTCAACTTCTGTCAGAGGGAAAAACGGAGAGTCGCCGATCGATCCAAATCCGCTGATGCTCATTGAGGGAAAACCGCTGTTATCGTTAGTTACGTTTGCATTTGGAATACCCAATTGGTTGGCGTAGTCATGGCCGTAGTTGAGTTGGGTTGCGAGGGCTCCTGTTCTGATGTAGGCGGCGCGGAATTCGTTTATAGTTTGCGGACCAAAGGTGTGAATTTCCTGCAGTCCGAGACTTCGCGATGGATTGCTGACGTTTCCTCCGAGAAACCCGGCTCCAGGCGCTAAGCCGGACGTGCCTCCCACCGCCGGGGCGAATCGTGGCAGGTCCGTATAAGCTCCTGGAATTGTTGTGTGTGAATTCCCAAAACTCCAGCGGCCGGTGAAGGAGTCCTTGTTACTGATCGTGTAATCGACCTTAAGATCGTAGTTGGTCTGATTGTTTATCCGATCGGCTGAGCTGAAAAATTCTCCCTGACCAAAGGGAAGCGTGGGCCCATTGGGGAGGGGCAAGAACTGCAATATCTTAGTTGCTGCTTGGCTGAACCGCGACGTTGGAATTTGTTGATTGGGAAAAGGCTGCCGTGTATTTGCAATTGGATCGTAAGTAGCAGGATCGAAAATCTCCTGTGCCGTGCCCTGGAAATTGCCGTTGCGAAGGTCGGCGTCGGGCACCGGTGTGACGAAGCTTTCGCCTAGGATCTGGCGAAAGCCTTGATAATCGCCAAAGAAAAACGCCTTGCCTTTCTTAATCGGACCTCCAAAGGTCCCACCAAACTCATTCTGCTCAAAATGGGGCAGCCGCTCTGGGGCGGTATAGTCAAAAAAGTTCCGCGCGTCAAGCGCTGAATTCCGGAAGAATTCAAAAAGCTCTCCATGGTATTGATCTGTCCCGGACTTTAGAACCACATTCATCACGCCACCGCCGCGCCCAATTTCTGGCAGGAAGTTACTCGACTCGAATTTAAACTCCTGAATAGCTTCTACCGGTGGCAGTATCGCCATCTGGTTCTGGTCAATCATGTTGTTATACACACCATCGAGGCGGTAGGTGTTTGCCGACTGTCTTAGGCCATTCACTGATAAGCCCTGTGGGGCGCGGGCGTTATCGGGGATGTTGATGTTGTTGGCGTTAAGCGCCGCAATGCCGTTCGTCACGCCGGCAACCAACGGAGCGATATTAAAGACAGATCGCCCCACGAGTGGCAGCTTCGCGATAGTTTGCTCCGGAATAACAGTCGAGACCGAAGAGTTTTGACTCTGCAGAAGAGGCGTCTGCGACTTCACTTGAATTTCCTGCGAGACAGCGCCTACCTCCATCGGAAGGTCCACCTCTATACGCTCGTCGGCGTGTAACAGGATGCCGGCTCGTACGATCGTCCTGAAACCAGGCCGCGATCCCGATACAACATATTGGCCTGGTATAAGATTCGGGACGACGTAAAGGCCCACTTCGTTTGTCACAGTTCTCACCGTGACGCCTGTACTCACATTTTTGACGCTCACCACCACATTGGGCATGACGGCTCCCGAACTATCCCGGGCTGTGCCGCTTATCGTGCCGAGCTCAGTCTGTCCCCAAAACGCGCCCGCCCCAATAAGCACGGCGCCAAGCACCATCGCGCATAACAAAAACTTCTTCATCGGGGTGCCTCCTCGCAACGATATACCCACAAGATCTCAACGAGGAATCTATTAACACGACGGCAAGAGTCTGTCAATAAGAAAATGAACTAAATTTAATTTTAATTGCATTTATCTAAATCAGCTTTATTTATGAAGTGCAGTGCGATTCCTCCTCGTTTTCACGCTTAACCCTCCCCTGAGGATCGATTTCCAGAGTGCGCGATTACCTTTGATGCGGGCTTGATTCTAGTGGGGGGATTTGAATCCTACCGTGCTCCGACAATAAGTTCATGAAGATCCCTTGACTGCCAAATCGTGCTTGGCGATAAAGGCCAAAGCTTCCTCGAACCGGAAAACGCCCTCTGTGCACCCCAGGGCGCGGGTGCAGGAAGCGCCCACGGCACTGGCAAATCGCAAGGTTTTTTCCAAAGGCCACTTCTCCAGCAGGCCGCTGATAAATCCGGCGGCAAAGGCATCGCCCGCTCCGGACTCATCCACGCAGGACACAGAGTAAGCCGGAGCGCGCAGCACGTGCCCCTGATGTCTCACCAGGGCGCCGTTGCGGCCTAGCGTGATGGCCACGGTGCAGCGGGGATTGAGGCGGGCGAGCGCGTCGGCCTGTTCCAGGGGATCCTCGCGCCCGGTAAGGATGCGGGCTTCATCATTGTTGGGAAGGAAGAGATCGGTATAGGGCAGCACCGGCTCGACCCAGTCAAGTGTGGGCCGGGTTCCCGCGCCAATCACCACGTCGAGAACCGTGAGGAGCTGCCGCTCCTTGGCTTCGCGGAAAAGCGTGGCCAGATCCTGCGGCGGGAACCCCGGCATCAGGACATAGCCGCCAAAATAGAGAGCGCGGGCGCCATTCAGCAAAGAGAGATCGAGATCGGTCAGGCCAAAGGTCACATTTGCGCCGAGACAATGCAGATAGCGGCGATCCTCTCCTTCCACATTGATGATGTAGGTGTTGGAGGTGGGAAGGGTCGCGCTCCTGCGCACGGCGGAGGCGTCGATGCCCAGCCGGGCCAAGTCCTTAACCACGAAGTCGCCCAACAGATCCTCGCCTACCTTGCCGACGACGCTGACCTTCTGTCCCAGACGCCGCAGGCAGGCGGCGGTATTGGCGGCGCATCCCCCGGCGCTCAGAAGATATCGATCCACCAGCCTCAACTCGCCGGCAGCGGGCAGGGAACGAATCGGGCTGGCGAAGATGTCGGCAATCAGAATCCCGAGACAGATCACATCCATGGCTAAGCCGGACGGTTCAATGGTTGCATCAGCTTTGAAGGATGTTGTTGCATGGTCATAAATTCTTGCTTATTTCGCAAGTGTTTTGGAGGCATGTCATTCTGAGCCGAGCGAAGAATCACTGTCTTGCGCTTACTTTTGCAAATGCAGGGATTCTTCGTCGCTTCGCTCCTCAGAATGACAGGTTCCTTGGGTTGTGGCGCTGCCGGCTGTGCTACAAAAGCACCAAGTCCTTGACCGTTGCGACGATCTTTTCGACCGAGGGCACATAGAAGTTTTCCATCACCGGAGCGAAGGGAACCGGGGTGTCCGGCGCCGCGATGCGCCGCACGGGAGCATCGAGATAACCGATGCAATGATCGGCCACTCGGGCAGCCACTTCCGCTCCCCAGCCCCCTGTCAGATTGTCCTCTTCCACAATGATCAGTCTCGTGGTTTTCCGCACCGACTGAAAGATAGTTTCCCAGTCGAACGGCGTCAAGGTGCGAACATCAATGACCTCGGTCTCGATGCCCTCTTGGGCAAGGATTTCTGCGGCCTGCATCGACTTGTGCACCATGAGGAGATTCGCGACCAGGGTGATGTCATGCCCCGGCCGGACGATTTTTGCCTCCCCCAAGGGCACCAGATATTCTTCGTCGGGCACCCAACCCGTTACCTGCAGGCCGCCCTTCTCCTTGCGCGCGCCTTTGCTGCCATAAAGCAGCTTGTGCTCAAAGAAGATCACCGGATTCTCATCGCGGATCGCCGTCTTCAGAAGCCCCTTGGCGTCGTAGGGACTTGAAGGGCAAGCCACCTTCAGGCCCGGCACATGCATGAAAAAAGCTTCGAGAGACTGGCCGTGCTGCGCGCCGCGCGTGGTGGCCCCCACAGGCGCTCGAAAGACCATGGGCACGCTCAGTTTGCCGCCCGACATATAGCGCAACTTGGCGGCGTTGTTCGCCAGTTGATCCATGGCCAGAAACAAAAAATCGCCGTATTGCACGTCGGCCACAGGCCGCAGTCCGCCCAAGGCCGCCCCGGCCGCAACGCCCGCAATCGCCGCTTCAGAGATGGGCGTATCCAGCACCCGATGATGACCAAACTCTTCCGACAGCCCCAGCGTCACCGTAAACGCTCCGCCGAAGCCGCCCTCCACACCGATATCCTCGCCCAGCAGGATCACCCGGTTGTCGCGGCGCATTTCCTCCCGAAGCGCGGCGCGCAACGCCTCCACCATGGTCATCTCCCGGCCTTGAGCTTCCTGATTGGAGACAGCGCTAGCTTGCGAAGACATCGGTCAAACAATCCTCCGGTTTGGGGCTGGGGTCCTGTTCCGCCTGAGCGACGGCCCCTTCCAGTTCTTGCTCGATCGAGGCTTTGATTTTGGCCATCTCGTCCGGCTCAAGAACTTTCCCGGCCAGAAGCCTGGCCTCATAGCGGGCAATGGGATCGCGCTCTTTCCAGGCCGCGACTTCTTCCGGTTTGCGATAATGCCCCGGATCGCTGCGCGAGTGGCCGGCAAAGCGGTAAGTCTCCAGTTCGAGCAGTGTGGGGCCGTCGCCGGCCCGCGCCCGGCTCGCGGCCTTCGCCATGGCGTGATAGACGACCTCGACATCGTTGCCGTCCACGGTTTCACCCGGAATGCCGTAAGCCGCCGCCCGCTCGCTCACATGCTTGACCCGCATCACACTTTCAACCGCCGTCGAGGCGGCGTACTTGTTGTTTTCGCACACAAAAACCACCGGCAGGTTCCAGATGGCCGCCATATTGACCGCTTCATGAAATGTGCCGATGTTGGTTGCGCCCTCGCCGAAAAAGCAGGCGACAATATTCGGCTGCTTGAGATAACGAAACGCCAGGGCATAGCCTGCGGCCAGGGGAATGCCTCCGCCGACGATGGCGATGGCGGGCAGCATTCCCGCGTCTGCATCGCCCACATGCATCGATCCGCCTTTCCCGCGGCAGCAGCCCGTTTCCTTGGCGAACAGTTCCGCCATCAGACTGCGCATCGAAACGCCTCGCGCGATGGCATGCGAGTGCGGGCGGTGCGTGCTGGTGATCATATCTTCGGCTTCCAGGGCCGAGCAGACGCCCACGGCGCTCGCCTCCTGGCCCTGCGACTGATGAATGGTTCCCGGCAAGCGTCCTTCGAGGAATAAGAAATAGACGCGCTCCTCAAACATGCGGCACAGCAGCATGCGGTGATACATCGAAAGCTTCTGTTCTTTGCTCAGTCTGGCTTCAACCATCGTCACAATGCCTTTAAATGTCTTTGAAATTTTTCCAGAAATCTGGCTGCCGTGATGCCATCGATCACGCGATGATCGGCGGCGAGCGTGAGCGCGCAGATATCCTCCATCTTCAATTGCCGGTTCCTGACAATCGCTTCTTCGCGCACCGCGCCAATGGCAAGGATGGCCGCGCAACCCGGCGGAATGATCGCCGTAAACTGCTTCACGCCAAACATCCCTAAATTGGAGAGTGCCAGCGCGGGGGTTGCGCGCGGCGGAGGACTCACCACCCGATTTTGCTGGATATCGTCGAGCGTCCGTCGCATGGTTCGCAGGTGCTCTTCCCAGGACGAACGCGAGGGATCGGGGATGGAGACTAAGCGCAGGCCCGATTCAACCGCCGCCACCAGGAGGATGTCGGCCGTGGTGTTTGCCTCGATCTGGCCATCACGATAGTGAACGTTCAGTCCGTGTGTGTCCTTGAGCGCGAGCGATGCGGCGCGCACAAATATATCATTCCATGAAGCATGGAGTTTGGGGTGAGCCTCGTTCCACTGCGCGCGCCACTGGAGCATCTCTGTGACTTCCGCATCCACCGTGACGTAAAAGTGGGGAATTTCGGCGACGCTTTTCGCCGTGATGGCAGCCATGGGAGATGCCGGCCCAAAGGCTTGTTGTTTTTGCCAGGCATTCTCGATATCACGCCGGATAATCAGGCGATCCGGGCCGCTGCCGGTCAACTGCCGCCAATCCATCCTCAACTCACGGGCGCGACTCCTGGCCGCCGGAGTCGCTGCGGGATGCCGGGCTGCCTCCAGAGGGGGAAGGGAAGAGGTTTGGGAACCGGAAATGAGCTGTTCAGAAGCCGATGCCGGAGCCAAAGGCACGTCAGTTTCTGCCGCCGGTTCCATTCCCGCGGGGGTTGCGCTGTCGTAAGCTTCTTCAGGTTCGTCCGTCAGGATGGCGATGGGCGCCATGGCGCTCGCCATCTCGCCTTCATTCACCAGGAGCGCTCGCAGATAGCCGGCCTTATAGGATTCCACCTCCATCGTGACCTTGTCCGTTTCAACTTCCAGGATCGGATCGCCCTGGGCGATCTGATCGCCCGGCCTTTTGAGCCAGCGCACGATCTTGCCTTCAGCCGCGGTCTGGCCCAGGTCTGGCATGATAATTTGATGCTTCATCGCAAATCCAACCTGAATGTCTTGATCTCGTACGGCCCAAGGTTAAAGGTCAGCGTGTTCCCCTCGAGCGCGACCTTGCGAATAGGTTCTTCCAGAAGGTTCACTTCCGATGCCCGAAGCGCGCGCGGCTGAAATCGGATCGTTGCGCCTTCGGTTTTTTGGCCGCTGGCCTCATAAACCCGGATCACCGCGCTTCCATCCGCGCCGGGCTTCAGGGCACTCAACACCACGTTTGCCGGAGAAATTTCCACAAGCCCCCATCGTTTGGGCAGCCTGCCGCTGTGACTCGGGACGACCCGCACGATAAGCGGATTATTGAATTCCAATCCTGCCTGGTAGATACGCGCCGCGCGCCAATCGCCGGAATGAGGCACGAGCGCATAGTCGAAGGTGCGCTGAACTCCCAATTCCAGCCCCAGATCAGAAGAAGTTCCCGGCTCATAGCCGCCGACAAACGGATAAGCGGTGATGCTGGAGGAGCGCATCAGCGAAAGCAGGAGAGCGCCGCGCGCGACGTTGTTTCCCGGCAGCCCCCGGTTGAGCAAGGCCACACCGCGCCCGCCGCCGCTCCAATCCATCCAATTCTGCGCCGGAAATTCCTGCTCCGTCGGCCGCTCGATGCTGCCGAAGGGAATTTCATCAAATCGCTTGCCGCCCTGGATCGAAGTGGGAAACAGCGCCCGATAACGGACGAACTTATCCCGATTGACCAGACGAGTTTCAATGTCGATGCGGCGGATGCCAGGATAAAGCCGAACCGTGGTCGAAAAATCGCCCGATCCGAAGGGATGCGCGATGTGGAATTCAGAAAAAACCGGCCCACTCTCAATCGCGCCGTTGCCGCCTACCCATTCGTTGCTCCAATGCGACCGGTCGGGAATGGGCAAGCCCTGCTTGCGGGTCATGGCCGTGAGCCGGCCGCCGTTCAGCGTCCCATAAAGCTCCCAGAAATCGCCTCCGTCCTGCTCTTCCGCCACAATGTTGGCGGGCCGGCTGCCCAGGGCTTCCCAATTGCCGGCGCTCGATTTCACCAGAAGCTTCGTCATGGCGCCGGTCCAGAGATCGAATGTAATGCGGTAATATTCGTTCTCCATGGACCCGGTGTCTTCGTGCATGGTCGAAGCCGACTGCAAGCGGGGAGGAGGCGCTGTTCGCCCAGCGCTCGCTTCTGCGCCGCCGCGCTCCGGCGCGACCTCATAAACGGAATAGCCCAGCGGAGGCACGTCACGCGCAATGAAAGCGATCCGAGTGTCCTCGATTCCTCCATCGGGATAGCGGGTGATTTCCGTCAGTTGGGCGGGTATCGCGCTTCCGGAAGGGTCGAGGAGTCGAATCGAGGTTATTCCCGGCGCTGAAAAGCCAATCCTGGCCGTGGCGATATCCGTTCGCGGCCAGCCCAGGCTGTTAAAGACCAGGATGGGAATCCCTTCGAGAGTTTCTGAGCCTGAGGCGCGCGTATCAATCTGAGAAGCCAGGGCGTCAAGGTTCTGCTCGATCATGGCGTCGCCCAAGGCCTTGGAGAAGTCATCGCCGCGCAGGGTGTCCTTGTAGACCTTATCCACCATGTCGCCGGAAATCAGATCGTGCGCCTCGTTGAACAAAACCGGCTCCCACGCGCGGGTAAGATCGCGGTCGTGAGGAGGAATCCCGAGCCAGGCATCCAGCGCGCTGAGTTTTTCAGCCGTGGTCAGAATGCGCTCAAGATTCCGGAGCCGTTCCTTCAGCTCGATGCGGCTGCTATAAACGCCCTGAAAGACCGGGTTCAGCTCGCCACTGATCACCGGCCGGTGAGGACGCCGGGCCACGATGGATTCATAATCGGTGGGCGCGCCGAAGCGCATTGCAAACGACTGGCCGCTCTTCTGATCAAATTCGCGCACCATGACGGGCAGGATTTCCTCAGGATTAATCACATCGGCCCCCGCCAGCGCCACGCGATTCGGCCAGGACGAATAACGGCCCAGCGCTTCCCACACGCTGCGCGCATAAGAACTGAACTGAACCAGATTTCGCGGGGAAGGGTAGAACAACCCATAGCCGAGAGGCAGCCAGAAAGCCGGGATTTGCGAGCCATCGATGCCGCGCCAAAGAAACTCCGACGGCGTGTTGTCGCCGGGGACGCCGCGCTGGAACCAGTACGACGTGTATCCCGCCAGCTTCAGCAGTTGCGGCATCTGGGCGTGATGCCCGAAAGTATCGAGCGCCCAGCCGACCGTCACGTCCACGCCTAATTCGCGCTGGTAGTATCCCTTGCCATACAACACCTGCCGCACCCAGGACTCGCCGCTGGGCATATTGACATCCAGCATCACGTCGTTTGCGCCCACGATTTCGAGCCGGCCTTCTTTGACAAACTTCTTGAACTCCGGAGCAGCCTCGGGATACCGCTCAAGAAACGGCTTCACATAAGCTGCCTGGTCGAGCACGAAACGATAGTTGGCATCTTTTCTCAAGAGATTTAAGGCCGCCAGAATATGAGGCAGGCCCATTTCCAGATATTCTTCGCGCGTCTTGAAGACCGCGCCTTCCCAGTGCGTGTGAGGAATAATCCAGAGTGTGGGCCGGGACTGATCGGGGCCAATCGGGGAGGTTGCCTCAGTCGACGGCTCTGCTTGATGGCGGGGACCGGCCGGCGCTGCCGAACCCAAGACGGCGGCGCATAACAGAGCGCCACAGAAGAGAAGGCATGACCACGAAGTTTTCAACATGGATTCACTCTGGGGCTGGGCATGGGCGGTTAAATTGCGCCCAGCTCCCTCAGTTGTTTTGAACTTCCGGCGCCCGCCGGATGCGAGGATCGGTAAAGCGATCTTCGTCATCGGTGCTGCGCGTCGAGAACTCGGACACGATGGCCCCTTCCGGCCCTGCCTGGAACCAGTGCGGCGTATCCGGGCGCAGCGTGTATTGTTCGCCGGGCTTGAGTATCACTTCGCGCCGCACGGTGTAATAGGCTTCCGAGCCGGCCGGCAGCGCGCAGGCTGGATGACGCGAGGGTTCCCCGGGAATATAGAGATAAACCGTTCCCCAGCGGCAGCGGAACGTTTCTTCTTTTCCGAGCTTTGAGCCGACCGTCGGATGCCAGTGCTCCGGGCAGGTCTGATGCGGGAACATCACGATTTCCTTGGCGCAGACCCGCTCGGTATTGACGTAGGTGACGATCTCGAGGCCGGTCTTTTCCAGTTCGTTCAATCCGAAATCCGCCACTTCCAGGCGCTCGCGTTCGCTCGGCGTCAGAACGATGCCAGCCCTTTTCAGCATCTCTGCGGCTCTTGCCACCGCCGCCTGGTATTGTTCGTGAGTAATCATGGGGCGCCCTCCTTGGAATCAGGGAACTTTCGGACCTTGCCGGCTGAGCCGCTCGCGCGCAGAAGCTCGATCACTTTGCGCTTCACGGCCTCGCGGCCTGCGACCAGCGCATCCTCGGAACCGCCCATGCCGAGGAAAGGGTGAGGATTCATCGGCTCGCGGTAGAGCGCCAGCTTCTTCCGGACGGCCCTGAGATACGCCTGCTTGAGAACGGTTCCAAAATTGATCTTTCGAACGCCCAGCCGCAAAAAATGAGGCGCAAGCTTCAGGGGTATTCCTGTTCCTCCGTGAAGCACGAGCGGAAGGTCCGTGGCTTCGTGGATTCGCGCCAGGGCGTCAAGCTGGATGGCAGCCTTGCCGCGGGTCAGGATGTGAATATTGCCCACCGCCACGCCCAACGCGTCAATGCCTGTCTCTTCGGCGAAGCGCCGCGCCGTCGCCGGATCGGTCACCGCCGCGTTCCCGTCCCGCCGCGCATGGGCCAATCTGCCTACCGCCGCTTCCACCGCCACGCCTGCGCCATGGGCGAGGCAAACCGCCTTTTTCACCAGGCGGCGATAGGGCTCGGTTTCTAGGCGTTCGTTATCCACCATCACGGCATTGAATCCCAACTCGATTGCCTGATGGATCTGCGCGAAATCGTCCGTCTCATTCAGCAGAAACACCGCCGGGACCGGCGATTCCCTCAGCGCCTGACCCAGCGCCGCATAGTAGGACAAATTCTCGGCTCGGCGGCGGTCGGCGTGGCGCAGAAATCCGCCGTTGAAACCGGCAATAATCGGCGAGCGGGTTTCTTCCGCCGCCTCAACGACCGCTTCGAAAGATTCCAGGTTCCACGCCTCACAATAACACGCAATATAGCCGCGCGCCTGCGCGTCCTGCAAAAGCGTGGGTAAAGAGATCAAGGGCATGGCGATTTGTGCAGCGTCCGCCTTCCGACGTCGCGCTTTGTTTTTCGCGTTCGGCGAGCCGCCAGCAGAATAAATGAATTTACTTCAATATCTGCATTTATTCAATGAAATTTATTTATGCAACAGAATAAAATGCGGGAATTCTTCGCTATCGCTCCGAATGACGCGTTTCCCAATGTTTTTCAGCCAGGGCGATTCTTGTATTCATGGACGGGTCAAAGACCCCTGTGATGTTCGGGGGCGAGGGCGTGAAAGCCTGGCCGGATTCTTAAGATTTCCCGAGCCCGTCAGGCGGCGTTGCAGCAGATGCTCCTCCGCGCGCCTCAGGTGAGCCAGCGCCTGGCGCTTGTAGCGGATGCCCAGTTCGACCAGCAAAGCGTCGGCAATCGCCAGTTGGGTGACGCGCGAAGCCAGCGGCGCCTGAAAGTATTTCACTTCGCTCGGCGCGCCGTAGAGTCGAATGTCGGCCGCCTGCGCCAGCAGCGAATCAATGGAGTTGGTAATGCAAATGGTCCTGGCGCCCCGGCTGCGGGCAAGCCGCAGGCACTCCACCGTCTCGCGCGTGTTGCCGGCCACCGAGATGCCGATGGCCACCTCGCCGCTTCGCATGTCGGCCGCCGCCGCGAGTTGCAGGTGCGAGTCGTATTCGGCGTGCGCCGGAAAGCCGATCAGCCGCAGGCGGGCGCAGAGGGAATAAGCCACCGGATAAGAAAGGCCGGTGGCAAACAGGCTGATGCGCCGCGCCTGGCTCAGCGCTCGCACGGCGTTCCGCAAGGCGTCAGCCGAATTGATGCGGAGGGTTTCCTGAAGCGCGCGAATATGCTCATCAAACACTTTCTGAAGGGTGGTTGCGCCGGAGTCCTGATTTCTGATCGGGTCGCGCGAAACAAAGAGCGGCTCGGAAAGCTCCCGGGCCAGCGCCATTTTCAGAGCCGGGAGCCCCTTAAGCCCCAGGGATTGGCAGAACATCACGATGGAGCCGGGACTGACTCGAGCCCCTGCCGCAAGCTCCGAGATCGAGTGCGCGATAAAATCCTCCGGATCGCGGATGATGGCTTCGGCAATCCGCCGCCGCGCCCTTTTCAGAGTCGGCAGGAGGCCCTGAAGAAAAGGAATGAGCGCCTGGGGATGACTCGGCTTGGAAAGATCCTTCGCGCTTTGTGGGGCGCGGCGCCGTTGGGGGGATCGTTTCAAGAGGCTCCTCGCTGGTAAAAGCATCTATCCGCTGAATCGTTCAATCGCTTCTGGATATTGACGCGTATCACTCTATCATGGCCTGCGCGCGCCGGGAAATGGATATGCCACATTCTCCGGTTAATCAAATAAATCGCTTAGCTCGATTGCCCATTCTAAACCTTTTTCATCTTACATTGAAGCCGCCAAAATTAAATTCGATTTCTTTGTTGACAGGCTTCTGATGCCGTGGTATAAACCGTCTCCTTGGCTGCGGCTTAAAAGCAAGAGTAACGTCACCGGCGAAGAAGGCCTTCCGAGTTCTGCTGACCTTGACCACGGGAGGCACAGCATTTAGGAGAGAAGTTATGATGAGGCATGATGTATCCGCGTGCATTTCCTTACAGAGCGTGAAGCGCCTTCTGCTAATCGGCATAACGTTACTTCTGGGGCCTACTCTTGTGCTGGCGCAAGCATACTTTGGCGGGATCGTAGGAACGGTCTCAGACCCCTCGAAGGCGGCTATTCCCGGCGCTTCTATTACGATCACTAACACCCAGACGGGCGTCAAGTATCATGCCACGACGAATCAAACTGGCTATTATTCTACCAATGCATTGATACCTGGGACCTATACGGTGACAGGTGAAAGTAAGGGCTTCCAAACTCTGGTCGTAGGGCCGGTTAAGGTCGATGTGAACTCGACCGTTGCCGTTAATATGACTTTAAAGGTCGGAGCGGTGGCCCAAAGTATACAAGTTCAAGCCGTCGCTCCGCTGATCAATACCACGTCGGGAACCGTCGGCACCATTATCAGCAATAAGACCGTGCTTGAGATGCCGCTCAATGGAAGAAGTTACACGCAATTGCTTGAACTCGTTCCAGGCAGCGTATCCACCGGAAACATCTTCGAAGCGGCGGGAGGAAGTAATTACAGCGTTAGCGGCATGCAGTCGATGCAGAGCGACTTCACACTCGACGGCGTGTATAACAACGAGGAGTTCTTCGGGCAGTATGGCCTGCAACCAGTGATTGATTCGATCCAGGAATTTAAAGTGCGGACCAATATCACTTCTGCCGAATACGGAAGAGCTGCGGGGGCCAACATCGCGGTAGCGACAAAGTCGGGCACTAACCAGCTCCACGGGGACGTTTGGGAATTCCTGCGGAATAACGCCCTCGATGCCAATTCGTGGTTTAGCAACCATTTTGGCGTTCCAAGGCCTGTTTATCGCCACAACCAGTTCGGCTTTACGGCCGGTGGACCTGTTTACATTCCTCATGTCTACAACGGCAAGGACAAGGCGTTCTGGTTCGTCGACTACGAAGGGACCAGGTTTAATGAAGCCGACACGGAACTCGGAACCATTCCCACATCCGCCATGCTGAACGGCGACTTCAGCGCTCCTGGGTTGCCAACCATTTACAACCCGGCCACAACCACGCAAGTTGGAACCGCACCGGACGGCACGCCGATCTATTCCCGCCAGGCGTTTGCAGGAAACATCATTCCCTCCAGCATGATCGACTCGACGACAGCGGCTTACGCCAAGGCCTTCTATCCATCAGTGACTGCCGCGCCCCCGAATAACCTTGTGAGCACAAGCCCCTTGACCCTTGACGGGACCCAGTGGAACGTCCGGGGCGATTACAATATTGCTAGCAATCTCCGGTTCTTTGCCCGGGTGACAGAACAGACAATTACCCAACTCACTCCAACAGCCCTTCCTACTGAGTCCACACATCTGACTAACAACTTTGTCAACACTGAGGCCAGTCTCACTTGGCTGCTGAACCCGACCACCGTCCTGGATGCGAAGTCTGCTTTCAACCGCGCCAATGTCATTGACATTGACACGAATCCGCCCCCTGGGGGAACTGGATTTCTTGCGCAGCATCCCATTCAAGGTGTGGCGGCCGAGGAAAATCTCTACCCTCCTATGTCCATCGCGGGCTTCTCATCTCCCGGCCAAAGCGGATCTCCCTTTCTTGACAATATGTGGCAGCAACTCGCCGATCTCTCCATGGTGCGTGGTCGGCAATCCATGAAAACTGGTTTGGAGTGGGATCACATGAACGGCTACACTGACAACTTCGGGATCGAAGGGAATTTCAGCTTCACGAATCTGCCGACCGCAGGATTTGATTCGAGCGGTGCCACGATTCCCAACTCCGGAAACCCCGTCGCCTCCTTCCTGTTGGCTCTTCCTAGCACCGGCCTGCGCAACGTAGGCCAGAAAGCGGTTTACATGCACGAGAACACGGTGGCTGGCTACTTTGAGGATGATATTCGCGTTACGCGCAAGCTCACCGCAAACTTGGGCATACGCTATGAATATGATGGCTGGCCATACGATAAATACAACCGGCTCGGTACGTACTACTTCGACATTCACTCGTTCGCGTGGGCGGGCAAGAATCCCATCACCGGAGCGCCGCCAAACGCGCCCCGCTCGCTGATGAACACTGATTGGGACAACATCGCGCCGCGCATCGGCTTGGCCTATTCCATAACTCCGAAAACGGTCATCAGGTCCGGGTTTGGCGTTTTCTACGAAGGAAACAACTACTGGATGACGCAGGGCACACGTGGGCAGTGGCCCTACGCTGTGTCGGAAACCTTTAGCGACACCAACATCATATTTCCGGATTCGCCGCTGGCAACGTTCTTTGGGAATTATTTCACCCCGTCCGCTACGACACCACCCAATGCTGAGCATGTGGTGGCACGCGATAATGTGATTCCTATGACTTACCAATGGAACATCGGTATCCAGCATCAATTGGCTCAGAATCTTATGCTCGAGGTCACCTACGTCGGCAACCTTGCGAAAAACACACCGAACTTCATCAATGCCAACGATCCTCCGCCGGGGCCAGGGGTGGTGGGTTCCCCGCAACACCCGCGCCCGGAACAGAAATATGCGCCGACGTTGGGTGCGGTGAGCCTGGAGACGACATTGTCGGATAGCAACTACAATGGGTTGCAAGTGGAGGTCGACAAGCGTTTTTCCCACGGCCTGCAGGCTCTCGCCACTTACACGTATGCCCACGCTCTCGCCACTCCGGGCGCAGAAGGCTTTAATTACAATGGCGCCTCTCAAAATGACAACTGCCGCTATTGCGACTACGGGAATAGCTTCTTCGATCTTCCACACATCTTCACTGCCAGCGCCATTTACGACCTCCCCTTTGGTACGAACATGCATTTCGCTTCACATATGAACCCTGTTCTGAATGCAATCTTTGGGAACTGGGAGACAACCGTGCTCTTCCGTGCGAGCAGCGGTTCTCCTTACACTATCGGTATTCCGTTTGACGTGGCCAATACCGGGCCTCGCTCGTTGGTGATGAGGCCGAACTATGTGGGCGGGACGCCGCAGACAAGCACTCCGCCGGCCGGCAATGCCTTTGTGGGATTTCTGAATCCTAACGCATTTCAAATTCCTGCCCAGTACACCTTCGGCAATCTGGGGGTCAATACGGTGTCGGCCCCGGCGCTCTGGGAACTCGATGCGGGCTTTTTCAAGAACTTTCCGATTCACGAAGGTAAGCAATCGATCCAATTTCGATCGGAATTCTTCAACTTACCCAATAATCATAATTTCGGTTGCATCAACGGCACTCTGACTACACCCGGCTTCGGCCAGGCCGGCTGCACGGATCAAGCTGCTCGCATCATCCAGTTTGCATTGAAAATTTATTGGTAAGAAGACTTCAGGAGCACCTCATCCCGCTAAGCACGCCGGACGAATACCGTCCGGCGCACGCTTTTCGATTCCCTGCCCGTCACGATAGTAATGATACATGCGGTTGCCCTTGGTCAATCTGCTGATTATCTTGCCCGCAACGCAAGTAGGTTCGACACGCCCAATTTGATATGGAGGTTACGATGAAGCCGGGGATGCTGACTCGCAGGCGTTTTCTGGGAAACAGTCTGGTGGGGAGCGTTGCCGTGACGTTGTTGGGCAGGTTCACGACCGCGCAAACTTCGGTAGGCGCGAATTCGGCCGAGATGGCCTTGGCCTTGGCCAGCCACTGGAGCTATATCGGCATCGGGTGGCAACTGGGGATTGAATCGTGTGTGGTGTCCGTCATCGATGCCATCGGGATGGCCGATCGCTCCCCCGGCGTGAGGACTTGCCTGGAGATGGATGCGCACGCTTACGAAATCATCGCGGAGAAATTCCCTGAAGTTGCCGACAAGCTGAAGAAGTATCTCGCGGCAGGGAAGATGGAGCTGGTTGGCGGAAGCTTCGCCCAGCCGATGGCGACGCTGTTCAGCGGTGAGACAAACATCCGGCAGATTGTGATGGGGCGCGAAGCGATCTACAAAGCGCTAGGCTATGAGATGAAAACTTTCCTGGAAGAAGAGGAATTCAGCCATCCTCAGCTACCACAGATGCTTACGGACGCGGAATACGAGTACGCGAGCATTGCCCAGGTGGATACCTGGGGGAGGGCCGGAGTGCCGTTTCTTGATCTCAACGTTTTCCGCTGGAAGGGAAAAGATGGCACAACGATTAGGACGACCCCCAAGAATCCGCTCTTCATGAAGGGCCTGGACCCGAATCTTCCATCGCTGCCAGCTCTCAGCAAACTTGAGAATGACGGCAAAGCGCTGGTGGTCGATTGGGAAGAATTTGGATGGGACTCGCCAGAGAAGCCTGCTTACCTGGACGATTCGAAAAAGTACAGAAACCTTTCTGAAAAAGTCCAAGTGGAATATCTAACGTTAAAAGAGTACATGGACAAATACGGGACCGAACCGAAGAGAACGATCTACCTGAGCATGGATCAATGGACGAAGCTTCTTCCTTGGGGGATCGGGGGCGACCAACTGCGAGTCGTTGACCGCAAGGTCGAAGCACTGCTGCTGGCGGCAGAAGAGTTTGACGCCATCGCGCATCATTTGGGCGCGGAAGGCCACCGGACGGATTTGGAGCAGGCGTGGCGGGACCTGCTGACCTCACAGAGCCATGATGTAGGCCTCTGTGAATTTTCGCGTTGGCAGGGCAGGCGGATGGCGCCACTTGATCGCATTGAAGATCGTCACAGTCTCCCGTGGGGCGCCATTGGATTCAATTATCTTGATGCCGCACAGAAGCAAGGGCAGGCGGTTCTCAACAGCTCCCTTGATGCGCTGGCCGGCCGCATCGACTCCGCGAACCAGAAGCGAGGTGAACTGGCGGCTGTGGTTTTCAATCCGTATGCTTGGAACCGCACTGGAATAGTCTATACAGGACGAATTGACGTGCGGAATCATCCGGCCAAGGCCGTGGTGGTTCGCGACGGCTCGGGGCGGGTGGTGCCTTCCCAGTTGATTGCAAATGAGACGGTTCCAGCGGATTGGGAGAGGAACAAGCAAGGCAATCTCCAGGTAACGAATGTGGCTTTCGTGGCCAAGAATGTTCCCAGCGTGGGTTACGACACTTACTATCTTGACCTCGCGTCGGAATCGCCGGGACGCGCTGAAACGGACTTGAAAATCGACGTAGCTCGCTTCGAGATGGAAAACCAGCACGTGAAGGTGACGCTCAGCTCGACGCACGGGAACATCCTGAGCCTGGTGGACAAGCTGAGCGGGCGTGAAACGATTAACGGCGCGGCGCGTCCGTTTCCAGTCTTTCGAGGCCGGGCTAACCCCAATTATCCGGCGCCGCGAGGCCCATTTTACAGCGAGGGCAATTCCCGACTGCGGACGGTCGGCGAAATGATCTTTGAGAGTTCTGCAGCGAAGCCCGTGCTGATCCAATGGGTCGAAAAAGGTCCCGTCCGCGCCACGCTGAAGACCCGCTATGAGTGGCAGATGCTTACTTTTGAAACTGATGTCCAATTAGTTGCAGGATCGCCGTGGGTCGAGGTCGTCAGTCGTATTCTGACGGCGGTTCCGCCTGCGGTCGACCAGGTGGAGGACGGGCGGTTTCCTCTGGAGATCAAGGAAGGTTATTGGATCGATTTTGCCCCCAATTTTGCGCCGCGGCGCATTCTGCGGGATTATGCTTTCGCCATAGAGCCGACGGCCAAGAGCGCGTTCCATGCGCTCACCCTTATGGATCTAGAGGATGAACAGGGTGGCCTGCTTGTGTTGCATGCTGGGACGCAATATTTCAAGAGGAATGATGTGAGTGAGGGGATTTTCTCGAACTTGCTGATGCGGGAGTGGGAGTCCTATTTTTCAGATTACTACGGGTGGACCCCCTACGCGGAATACCGTCATGCGCTGATGCCCCACGGGCGACCCTTCACGAACGGCCTGCGCCTGCGCGCTTCAAAGGAGTTCACGCAAGAGCTGCTCGTAGTGGTCAGACCTCCGGGGTCCGGCATGCTGGCCCCTCGGAAGGGCTTTACGAGCTTGCAACCGGACAACGTGCAACTGTGCGCGTATCGGCAAAAAGCCAATGGCCGTACTGAGCTGCGCATGGTGAACTATGACGACCAGCCAACCGAGGTCAAGGTTGAAATGGGATGGCCGGTGACTGCGGCGCAGGAAACCAATCTCCTGGGCCGCAAAGTTAAAGACCTGAAACTTGAAGAGCGTCGGCTAAGGTTCACTCTCAGGCCTTGGGGAATCCGAACTGTCGAGATAGCGTAGTGTGGGCCCCTATGCCCGCAGGTCCCTCAAAGTGAGCGAAGAGAACGCCCCGAAGCAACTTTGACGGGACCCTGCCTATGGTCGTAACAGGAATTTTCTCTTTTATTTTCGCAGATATACAATGTGAAAGATCGTTGCTGCTTCGACTTTTGAAGTCAGGAGGGGCAAGTAAGGGAGTGCATGGGCTTTTTCACCATGGCATACAGGTGGCAGCAGTTTTTGAGAGCTGCTGGTTTTGTCGTCCTCGCCGCTTCCCTCGGGTCCCAATCTTACGCAGGCTTGCATGGTTCAATCGGGAAACCTTCGGCTCAACAGCTCGCCAACGAGAATTCTGCAAACTCGGATTCCGACCAGGCTCTTTTTGATCAAGCCGACGCCCTGATCAAGGGAGGGCATTATTCTGAGGCTGTATCTCTGCTGCGTTCTGCCCTCAAGCGTTTTCCCAATCAGGCAAGATTTCATCACTACTTAGGTTACGCGTTATGGAAGCTTGACAGTTGGAATCAGGCCCAGGCTGAGTTCGAAAAGGCTCATGCGCTGGACCCAAAGAACCCCTACGTCTGCTATTTTCTGGCGCGCACTGCGGCTTCACTCGGGCAGTTGAATCGTGCCATCAGCTATTACAAAGAAGTCTTGCAACTTGGGCCGGCAATATATGACACCCATCAGCGTTTGGGTCAGGCTTATCTGGATAAGGGGGAGTTGGGACAGGCGCGTGTGGAGATCGAAGCGGCACTCGAAGAAACCCCCTGGGATGGCTCGCTCTATTACCGGTTGGGTCAGATTGACCAGCGCCAGCATCGCTTGGCCCAGGCTCGCCAGGAATTTGCGGCATCGAGCCGCCTGAACAATGGGGCCCAGAAGTTTATTCGACAACTGCTGGCTCTCACTGTGGCGGTTCGCGACCATCAAGTGGACCGCATCCAACAGATTCGGTCCGAATTGTTGGGTCAAAATTACCCCGATCCGGAAATGTATGATTCCATTGGCGTCTTGTTGGGCCGCGACGGATTGTATGCCGAGGCCTTGGAGCCGCTCGAGCGCTCAGTAAAACTAGCCCCGAATTCGTATCAGTCCAACTATGATCTCGGCCTGACCCTCTTCAAGTTGGGACGCACTCAGGAAGCGGAGACTCAACTAAAGAAGGCGCTGGCGTTACAACCGGACTCTCGGCAGGTTAATACCCTGCTGGGCTTAATTGATGTGAACCAGAATCGTAATGCCGAGGCAATTGAGCGGTTGCGGGCCGCGAGTCAGTCCGCGCCCGGGGACACGCGCGTTCTAGCGCTTCTGGGGGAGCAGTATCTGGTGGGTCATTATGTGGCTGCAGCCATCAAGTGCCTGACCGAAACGATTCATCAGGCCCCAGGCGTTCCCGCGCCGCGGTATCTGCTGATTGAAGCTTATGAGGAGCAACACGACTACGGGAGCGCTTTGAAAGCAGCCCGGGAAGCTGTCGCGCGCTTTCCCAACGATGCTCGTTTTGTGTATGAAGAAGGTCAGCAGCTAGCAAACATCGGTGATTACAAGGAGGCGCGTCCATATGCGGAGAAGGCCATTAACATGGACCCGACTCTTGTTGATGCGTACGATCTTATGGGCGATATTCTCTCCAGAAGCGGACAATATAAGGCAGCTCTCCGCAATTTTCGCAAAGCTCGGAACATCGCTCCCAGTGACGAACTGGCTTTAAAGGGAATTGCGGAAAATCTGATCCGCCTGCATCGTTATCCGGAGGCCCTCTCGGAGTTGAAGCAAGCCATTGCCCTCCACCCCCAGAATGACAACCTGTACTTTAATCTGATGCAAGTTTATATGCGGCTCGGGCGACGCCAAGATGCCATTCGAGCCCAGATGGCATTCGAGAAGCTTCATGTCCGCGCAGTTGCTGAGCGGAATGCGCAGGCGCCTCGCAAATACATTCCCTCCACCGGTTCCGGAACCAACTGACCGATATAAATTCAACCAGGATCAGGAGAAGAAACTTGGGATTCCAGCGAAGGGAATTTTTGCAATATATGGCAAGCGTCGGTGTGCTAGGCGGGGCGGCTTTGCTCCGTCCTGGCGAAAGCTGGGCCAAGAATGCGAATCCTGGTTCCACCTCCGACTCAAAGACATTTTCTCAAGTGACCTTCCATAATGTTGCATCTGAGGCTGGGATTACCCCCCTGATTATCTGCGGTGGCAAGAAAAAGGAGTCCATCCTGGAGGTAAACGGGTCGGGATGCGTGTGGTTTGATTACAACAATGACGGCTACGTGGACCTTTACATCGTCAATGGCTCCACAATCGAAAACATGCTGGACCCGTCTCCTTCGCGCCCCCGACCAAGGAACTATCTCTTCCAGAATAACGGGGACGGAACGTTCACTGACGTGACGGTTCAAGCCGGAGTGGAAGGCGCCGGGTGGGGTTGCGGCGCCGTGGCCGCTGACTATGACAACGACGGATTCGTAGACCTCTTTGTATATAACTTTGGAAAGAATATTCTCTATCATAACGATGGCAACGGGAGGTTTACCGATGTGACTGCTAAAGCAGGAGTAGCAGGAGACAACGTCTGGGCTGGTGGCGCATGCTTCGGCGACTATGACAATGACGGCTTTCTTGATCTTTATGTATCCGGCTACATCAACCTCAACTTGCGGCGCCCGCCGCACCTCCATTGCTCTTTCAACGGCGTTCCGGTAACAGCATGCGGACCACTGGGTTTGCCAGGGGCGACTGACACGCTTTATCACAATAATGGCGACGGCACCTTTACCGACGTCACGGCCAAGGCCGGTATTGTGGATACGGAGCTCCGTTACGGGTTCAGCGTGGGATTTGAAGACCTTGATGGGGATGGCCGTCCAGACATCCTGGTCATGAATGATTCTGTTCCAAACTATCTCTATCACAATAAAGGCGACGGCACCTTCGAGGACGACGGAGTGCTGGACGGCGTTGCCTATAACGGCGATGGGCACGTTCAGTCCAACATGGGACTGGCAATCGGTGACATCGACAATGATGGCTTGATGGATATATTCATTACCACCTTCGCAGACGATAATTTCACGCTATTTCACAACACAGGCCACGGCATTTTCGATGATATCTCCTACCCTTCAGGGGTTGCCGTGCCTACTATTCCCTATCTCGGCTGGTCCACGTTCTTTATGGACTACAACAACGACGGATGGAAAGACATATTCTGTGTCGAAGGGCACATCTATATTGAGGCGCTGGGCGGCCACATGCATGCTCCCTACAGGCAGCGCCCGCAGGTGTTTCTAAACCAGCGCAACAAGACATTTCGCGAGGTTGGCGCGGAAGTGGGTCTGGGCCAAATGTTTCTGGCCGGGCGCGGTGGCGCTTGTTGTGATTACGATAACGACGGTGCTTTGGACGCGGCTATCATTTGTATCGATGATCATCCAGTGCTTCTCCACAACGACGGCGGGAGCGAAGCGGGCCACTGGCTGCAGGTGAAAACCGTGGGGACCAAGAGCAATCGCGACGGCGTGGGTGCGCTGGTCAAGGTTGGTGCGGGGGATCTGGTGCAAGTGGACCGTGTGAGAACCGGGTGTACTTTTCTCGGATCCAATGACATGCGCCTGCACTTTGGCCTTGGACCTCGTGAAACCGTGGATTATGTGGAGGTTCGCTGGCCCAGCGGACAGGTAGATCGGCTCGGCAGGCTGAATGCGAACCAAACCGTCGTGATTCGTGAAGGGATAGGGCAAGTCTCATCTCCCTACAGGCCCTTCAGAAAGAAGTCTTGAACCACCAGGCGTTTATTTCTTGTTTGAAGATTCTGTCCGCCGGATATTGGTTACGTAGCCGAGAGCCTCGGCTTTGGCGAATTCTTCCCGGCTCTGCTCCTTTTCTCCTTCTTTCAGCAACAAGAGTCCCAGGTTATAGTGCGCCTGGGCCAGATCGGCTTTCAAGGCAATAGCTTTGTGAAGCTGGGCAATGGCGGTGTCAAGGTCGCCCCGCTTGGCCATCAGATATGCAATGTTGTTGTATACGGCGGCGCTCCGGGGCTGAAGCTGAATAGCCTTCTGGAATTCCGCCATAGCGGCATTAGTTTCTCCCAGTTTCACCAAGGCGACGCCCAGATGGTTGCGTGCCTCAGCGGATTGGGGTGCAGACTGCACAGCCTTGCGAAAATCGCTAACGGCTTCTTTCAGGTTGCCGGCGTCCATTGCTTTAAGCCCATTGCCGATTTCAATGGCCACATTGTCCATCTGATCGGTCTGTTGTAGTTGGCCGTAACGCGTAAACTCCGCGGCGGCCGCGGCGTGGTCTCCAGTGCGGTAGAAAAGCCGGGCGAGCGCGTAGTGTGTGGAGGCATTTCCAGGGTCCAAATGAACAGCCTGCAGCATCTGCTGAATGGCGCTGCTCAGATCATTCTGGAGTGAAAGGGCGACGCCCAACTGGTAGTGGAATTTCGCTTGGTTTGGCTCCAGATCGACCGCGGCTTGGAACTGTTGGGCAGCGTCCGCAGGCTTGGATTCCAGCAGCGCCACCAGCCCCCAGTTGTAGTGTGTCTCTGCATCGCTCGGATTAACCTTAATAGCAGCCTTGAACTGTCGGATAGCTTCCTGAATCTTCCCCTGCTCCGCCAAAGCTACCCCCAAACCGCCCCGCGCGGGCCAATAGGCGGGTTGCAGCGCCAAGGCCTCCTGGAACTCATGAATGGCTTCGTCCTGCGACATGCGGCGGAGGTAGGCAGCCCCCAGAACGTAATGAGCTTCAGCGCTTCGGGGAGCCTCAACCAGGACCTTTTTCAATTCTTCGATTGCCGCGTCAGCGTTGCCTCTATTCAGTAGTGCACGGCCAAGGTTTAAGCGCGCCTTGGTATACCCTGGATTCAGCCGCAGCGCTAGCCGGAATTCAACTATGGACTCCGGAATCTTGCCTCGCTTCAGTTCAACAAGCCCCAAGTTGTAATGGGCTTGGGCGTAGTTGGGATTGAGCGTCACCGCCTTCTGGAGATTCTCAATAGCTTGCTGGGGCTTCCCAAGCGCCATCAGCGTCACACCCAAATTATTTAACACTTTTGCTGAGCTCGGATTTAACCCAAGAGCCTTCCGGAATTCCTGAACCGCTTCAGCGTTCTGTCCCGCGATTGAAAGAGCTAACCCAAGCTGGTAATGCGCCCGGGGCGAGGTTGGCATGATTACGACCGCAGATCGCAGAGCGCCTATTGCTTCGCTAGTCTTTCCGCTCTGCAGCAGAGCCATTCCCAGGTTGAGCTGAGCCATGCCGCTCCGGGGCTCCAGACGAGCGGCGGTGCGGAACTCGCGGACAGCTTCGGCAAGATTGCCCTTGCCGATCAGCGCAATCCCCATGCCGATGTGGAGGCTCGCATCATGAGGGGCCAACATCAGGGCCTTGCGATATTCCACGATGGCCTTGTCAAATTGGTGGTTGACTAAAGCCTTCCGCGCCTGCGCTTCCTCGTCGACTGATTTAAACAGAGGCTGCTGCGCGCTGAGGCATCCAGGTCGAGCGAGGCCGAAAACCAGGGTAGCCAGGGCCGCCCCTCTCGCAAGGCAATTTAAAACTGACGCCAAGTGCAACGCATGGACCCGTTCTGTCTCCAGGGAATGCATGCTTTCCATCTGCGCCCTCACACCATCCCTATCCCCTCGCGCCCGTTGTGACCCATGATATCAAGTGTCATGCTTTACCTGAATTGAGACCGTTAAGCGTGTAGGGATGACTCAGCAGGGGTTTCTCCCCTCTTTTGATCTCGAGATACCGTTGTTGGTCGATATCGGCAATTTAAGAAAAACTCTCGATTTCACTTCGCCAAACAGCCTTCGCAAACCGGGGTCCAGCGTGGATGCCGGGCATTGTGCCGGATGGCTTCGGTGACATCGGTAAACGTTCCATCGCCGTTGTTGCGGAACAACCGGCTGGAAGCGCGCGGCAGGCGGGGATTACCGAGAATTTCAAAGGAGGATCCATTCACCAGGAAAACGTCAAGCAGGCCGTCGCGATTGTAATCGAAAAGCGCCACGCCGCTGCCGACGGTTTCAACCAGGTAATCTTTGGCCAGTGAGCCGCACCGGTCGCGGAAAGCGGCAAGGCCCGAGCGCCGCGCGATGTCCGCAAACCAGGGGCCTTGCGCCAGCACGGGCTGGCCCTGCCTGCCGCCGTAAAACAGCGGCACAAGAAAATACAATCCGCCCGCCGAGGATTTCAGAAACCTTCGCCGCCCCAGAGCGCGCGCCGATCGAACCATCCGCCCGTTTCGCATAAACCTCCTATTCTAAACAGCCACTCTCAATTTGCGAATTCAAGCTGATGTGCGCCGTCGAGCTAGGGCAGCATGCTGAGCGCGGTGATTTCCTCGTTCACGTTATACCCTTCTATTTTCAGGAAAGGCTTCTGCCCTCCAAGGCTGAATACAGCGAAATGCGCGGTGAGGGTTTTCGATTCGCCGGGGAATAAAGTGATGTAGTTGTCCTCGTAGGTGATAGGCAGAACCTCGTCTCCGTCCCGCCCCTTGGTAACTTCCACACGCAGGAAAAACGCAATATTTCTGGAGTGATTGGCGACGGTGAATTTGACCAACGAATCCGGACCCTGAACAGATTCAATCCCGGAGAGGGCGACTTTGATGCGGGGCATCGTGTTCAGAGGGCGGAAGTCTGCCCAGCTTTTCTCTGTAAGTCGGAAAGCCGTCTCGCGCGCAGGATTCCCGATGTCATCTGGAGTCGTTGATTGCCAATACACATTGTCCGCAAGGAGTTTATCCGCTTTGTCCCTCAATTGGCATCTGACAAAAAAGACAGGGCTCAGTCCGGAAACCCGGCCAAAAGTGAGCGCCCTCCTAGCCGTATTCGGCGCAATATTGAGATCGGAGACTTCACGCTCGAATTTTACAGAGCCATCCAGATTATAAAACTTCACGGAGACTTTCAGATCCTGACGGGGTTCAAGCGTCTGATTCACAACATAGATATTCGCTTCGCTCCTGTCACCAGTCGCGTAATCGTCATAGACGACGCTTAGAGGGCGGAGACCTTTCTTCGCGCCAAAATAACCGCCGCCTGGATTGAGATAATCGTCAATCAAATGCCCAAAGAATGAAGGCCAGTTGCTGTTCAGCATCCAATAGAGAGTCATCTTGTGGTTTGCCCAGGGGCCGACGGCAAAATCTTCAAACTGAGCCCGCGCCTCTTCGTAATAGGCCAGTTGAGCTTTTTCCGCGAACTCTCTGGCGCTGCTGGAGGGTCCGTAGCGCTTGTCCACCACCTCCTTGATCGTTGCAAGAGTATTGTTTCCGCTGTTGGCTCCTGCATGAAAATACCAATAGTCATTGATGGGCCAAAGCCTATCTGCCGGGATGAATTTCTTCAGGCTCTCGAAAGGTGGAACCACTTCGTTATCGCCCTGTTCGGCGCACGAACCCCGCGGGGCACGGAACTTGCCGCTGAACCAGTAGTAAGGCGGCCTCCAGGAGTATGGGCCTTCCATGTGGATGCCGCTCCAGAGGGCGTTGCCTTCAGAATCTCTTTTGAAGGAGGAAACCGTATCCACGATGGCATTCTGCCAGTGCAAATCCCTCTCAATGCGGTGATAGTCCTTTAAAACGGAATTCGGAGGCAGACCATCGCTGCCGTTCGCCCAGATGAACGCCGCCGCATGAGATCGCAGGTCGAGGATTTGTGTCTTCAGGCTCTGTCGGGCCACCCATTGATCCTCAGCGCTCCATTGCGGCCATTTTTCCCACTGCATGCAGCACATCCAGCCCACCATGATGGGAACACCCTCGCGGTCGGCGAGATCAAACATGTCGTCATCCGAAATCTTCGCCTCCCATCGCAGCATGTTCAGGCCCAGGTCTTTCACATAGCCCATGATCGCCCGATCCCGGTTGATATCGTGTTTGAAGAGCAGGTCGGGGGTGTAAACCGCTCCGCGAATCAGGAAGTCCTTCCCATTCACTTTGAGATAGAAATTTCCCCCTTTGCCCACTTTCGGAAACTGATTGTCGGAATCCCGAAATTGCTGGATTTTCCGAATGCCAAAATCGATGCTTTTTGCATCCGAGACCTGCCCGCCAGCGCGAAACGTGAGTTGCAGACGATAGAGATTGGGCTTGCCCCAGGTATAGGGCCACCAGAGATCGGGGTGGTCAATGCGGAGTTGGGGATCGCCGCTGGAATCCAGGCTGATTTCCTTTGTAGAACTTGGCGCCAGCGTCACCTGTTTCTCAAAATAAACGCTGGGCCTGCCGGGCCGGGTGATCTCTCCGGTAAGAGTGCCTGAGACCGGGTCATTGCTCGCATTCCAGAGATCGCAGTAGACCGTGAGCGACGCCGGGCTGAGCGCCGGCAGCGGCAAATCAGAGGCGACATAGGGATGGCGAATGGCGACTTTTCCTGTGCTGCTCAGGTAAACAGGCTTCCAGATGCCGGCATTCCTGTCCGGGATCCATGAGAGGCCGTGGTGGTCGCCCGGGCCTTCATATCCAATGTATTTCCAGTTGATCCAGTCCAGCCAACTATCGGCCAACTCTACGCCGGTGATGCCCGGTATTTCCTGCTCGGGGATTACGCGCACGGCCAGCGCATTCTGAGCGCCTGGCGACACATACGGAGAGATGTTGAGTTCATGCCTTGAATACATGCCCACCACCTGAGAGTGGTTAGCCACTTCGCGCCCATTCACCCAAACATCGGCCCGGTAATTGATGCCCTTAAAGATGAGCGAATAAACTTCGCTTCCGGATGGAACAGTAAAGTTTGTCCGGTACCACCACGCCTGTTTCCACAGGTCGCGCGGCACTTCGGTTTCCAGGTTCATTCCATAGTACAGATTTTTGTAAACGCCGCTGTCTTCCAGGATTTGCAATACGGTCGCCGGCATCTTCGAGATGGAATACCAGCTTGAGGCGTCGTAGGAAGGCTTGGAAATCACAGACCCGGCGTCAGGAACGCGATTAGCGGATTGCATCCGCCAGCCGGTTTGAAGCTCGGTCAGGTGATCTTGCGGATGAGCCGCCAGAGTCGGGTTGAGAATAGCAAGCAGGAGAAAAATTGCGGCAACAGCTTCTGTGATGGGGGACTTGTTCATTTCACCTCATCTTCTTGAGAGCTTGGCGGATGAATTCGACTTCTGGACTTTGAACTATTGATGGCTGCAAATTACATTGACAGCCTCGGCTGTAGCGCCGGTGTCCACACCGGCGATTTTTCGGCGCTGCGGACAGCGCCGCCACAGAAAACGTTGTCACGGTAATTTGCAGGTCTCATTAATGCGCCGCGCCAAGGGGAGGAGTGAATTTGATAAGGCCCCTGCGTCTCGCGGATCAACCCTCAGGCGGGCGCTCCGCGTCCATCGAGCCGGGCCTTATCAATGTTTGAGTTCACCAGTAGAACTTCAGCGCAAATTGAATTTCCCGCTGGTCGTTCTGCAAGTCGCGCGTGGAAGTGATTCTGCCGAAGGTGGCAGGGTCTGTGTAGTCCAGAGCTCCTGGCGCAGCGACCACTCCGTTCCCTGAAAATCCAGGCGGGCTGAAATTGGGGGTATTCGTCAGATTGAAAATCTCTGTCCGAAATTCCAGGCGGGTCCGCTCGGTGACATGAAATTCCTTAAACAGAGAGAAGTCGAGGCGGTGGAAGCCCGGGCCATAAAACTGGCTGGGAGCGCCGCCCAGCGGAGCGTAGTCCGTTTGCCCCACAGCCGTGGCAACGGGCGGGCTGGTGAAGGCTGAAGGATTAATCCATTGATTGACGTTGTGAGGACCAGCGTAAATATTCTGCCCCGGCACAAGAAGCGCGTTGCAGCCGAAGTCGGCGGTGGTTGCAATCACGCAAGGCACCGTCCAGGGCTGGCCATCCTGGAGGGTCAAGATCCAGTTGGTCATCCAGCCTCCCAGAACCCAATCCTCCACTCCATGGCTGTTTCTGAGAAATCGATGGCCGCTGCCGACGGGCAACTGGTAAGTGCCGCTGAAATGGACCACGTGAGGGATATCGAAATCGCAAAAGCCATAATCACCCTGAATCCCAAATCCGGTCAGCAACGGCGCGCGATACCCGATTGCCGTTGCATTCAGCACGTCGGAGGCATCGGTGCGGCACTTTGACCATGTGAAGTTGGCGAGCAGGTTCAGTCCTGCGTTAAACCGGCGCTCGAAGTTGACCTGGAGCGAATTGTAGTAGCTGTCGCCGGCCATGCTGGTGAAGGTGCCTCCGCGCGCGAAGCTCTGGTAAGGCACGTAATCCTGAGGACTCAGATTGGGAGGAAGAATCACCGTGGGGGCATTCGTGGGCAGATAGACGCCAAGATGCCTTACCGTGTTGCCCACGTAGCCGACCTGGAATGTCTGATTGGGGGTCACCTGATATTGCAGCGTGAGGTTGTAGCCCTGCGTGTAAGGCGTGCCCATATGATACTGCTGCCCTGTGAAGGAGACCCCGGCCGGCTCAACCGCCGACGGCTCAATTGGAATGGGCGATAACCCGTTATCCAGCGTTCCCAGCGCCCCGTTGGGATAAGTAACAGGATGAGCGGCGTCAGGAGCCGGATAAAAGAGCGTAAATTGAAACGGGAAATCCACGTAGGTCTCGATGACCGAGTTTTCAAACCCGCCGTAAAAGAGGCCGTAACCTCCGCGAGCCACGAGCCTGGGCGTCAATCGATAGGCAAAACCTACGCGCGGTCCGAAATTGGTGAAGGGCACAGTGCCCAGCGCGCGGTTCCCCGAGCAGACCAGATCCACATTCTCAGCCTGCGCGGCAGCGTAAAAATCCGGGGAGAGAGGAGTGTTGCAGCGACGCTTGGGAATCAGAAATCTGGCGGGCTGATTAGGCTGGCCGGAATAGGCGCCGGGCAGAAAATTGGACTGCGCGTCATAGCGTTCGGTGATCAGCCCGAAGTACTCCCAGCGCAGTCCCAGGTTGAGGGTCAATTTAGGGGTTGCCTTCCAATCGTCCTGAAAATAGAGCGCGTAGTAAGGGCGCAGCATGTCGGTGTTTGAGATGTTCGACGCCTGGACGGCATCCGCTCCGCCCACGAAATCAAACCCATTCGGGACCGTGGATTTAACGGGGATGAGCAGCATTTGCGCCAAGCCGGTGTTCCCGCCGCCGGTATTGGGCACTTCGGTGTAGGCGCCGTCGAAGGCCCATCCTCCGCGACCGTAGGGAGGCTGAAGGATCGCAAACCGGATGTGCTGGCCTTCAAATCCCGTCTTGAGCGTGTGGGCGCCGCGGACAGCGGTAAGGTTTTCGGTGAGCTGTTCGGTGGAGTTGTATTCAACAGAAGGAAGATAGGGGTTGCTGCCGAGCGTGCTCATCCCTTCAAGCGTGATCTGCGGCAGGCCGCCGTTGTGAGAAACCTGCGGGACACCCTGAATTCCGAACTGGCCTGGAATATTGGTCAGCGCGTCGGCAAAGGGCTGAAGGCGCGAAGCGGCGATGCGGCTGTATCCAAGGCGGATTTCATTGATGAGCGTGGGAGAAAAAAGATGTGTTTCGCTGAGCGCGGTATTAACGGAAACGGCGGTCTGGTAGCCCTGGGCAAACGCTCCGCCATCGGCATAACCCTGGAACGGCCCGGGCAGGTATTCGGGTTCGTTGGAATAGCTGACACTCCCGAACATCTGATCGCGTTCGCTGAAGTTCTGATCAACCCGAACGTCAAATTGATTGATGGTATTGCGCAGAATCGGGTCGCTGGTGAAGTTGTTGAATAAACCCGGGCTGTTCGGGCTTGGAAATAAGTCGAGCAACTTAATCGCATTGGGGTCGAGGCGCGAGGCGGGAATCTGATTCCCGGCAAAGGGCTCGCGCGCAAAACCGATGGCGCTGCCGGAAGGCGTTCCGCTGGGGCAAGGGGGCGTGATCCCGCTCGTCGGATCAGGCACACCGCAGAAAATCGCGCGCGTGGTGGCCGGATCAAAAACTGAGCCGAGCGGAAACGACCGCCCGAGAACGTCCGTTTGTGTCCCGCTTTGGCCCGCAATCAATTCGGAAAGGTCCGTGTAGCCGCTTGACCGCTCGCGGTCGGTGGGCACGGTTGAAACCCAGGGGGTTGCCTGCCGGATGCGGGTGCCCTCGTAATCTCCGAAAAAGAAGGTCTTGTCCTTGCGAATCGGGCCTCCGATCGTCGCTCCAAACTGATTCTGCCGGAACTCGCCCTTGGTCTGATTGCCGGCGTTCTCGAAAAAGTTGGCGGCGTCAAACTTGTCATTGCGCAGGAATTCCCAGGCGTTGCCGTGGAATTGGTTGGTGCCGGACTTGAGGGTTGCGTTCAGCACCGCCCCCGCCGACCGCCCGAATTCCGCGCTGTAATCGTTTGTCTGGACCTTGAACTCGGCAATGGCGTCAACCGGAGGCCGAACCACATAGGCCGTGCCGTTGAGAAAGTCCACGAGATCGGCGTTGTCGTCGATGCCGTCCAGGAGATAGTTGTTCTGAGCCGGCCGCAATCCGTTCGCGGCAAAACTGCCGGAAGCTCCCAGGCCTCGCGTATCCTGCTGATCCGGAGTGACCCCCGCAGCCAGTTGCGCCAAAAAGGTGTAATTGCGCCCGTTCAAAGGCAGATTATTGATCTCACGGCTGCCAATCACCTGTCCTACCGAGGCGTTCTGGGTTTGTAAAAGCGGCGCGGCGCCGGTGACTTCGATCGTCTGAGTGACCGCGCCGGGCCTCAGCGTGAAGTTCACGACGAGTTGCTGCTGAATGTTCAGCGTGAGATGGGTTTGAACCGCTTTCTGAAAGCCGGGCGCCTGAGCGGTCACCGTGTAGGAGCCGATCCGGATGGGAGTAAAAGTGAAGGAGCCGTCCGGGCCCGTTCTGGTCGTGAGGGTGAAGTTTGTGCCCTCGTTTGTTAGCGTGACTTCGGCGCGGGGGATCACCGCTCCGCTCATATCCTTGACGGTGCCCAGAATCGTTCCTGTATCAACCTGCGCAAAAAGAGGGCAAGCGAGAAGCAGCGCGAGCGCGCACAAGAACGGCCACATGACCCGCTTCGAAATATCCCGATGCATAAGGACCTCCTCCCTCGAATGACACAAACGATGTAAGCATTTTCGTTTTCTTCCCGGGAACCGGACCCTTACCGCAGAAGAGTTGGATTCAATCGAACTCCGTCGCGGAACTTTACGAAACGAAACTAAATGAAACAAGACGAAAATCGTATGCGATGAAATGAAGAATGTCAAGCTCTTCCCGGGGGTCTGATCGAGCTTGATAAACACTTGCGATGATGGTGATGATATGCGAAACTAGCCCTCTGGCAAAAGCACAAGAGAATAAAATAAAAAGAAAATCGAGCTTCATGGTTTGGATCACACGAATTCAAATCGCATTCTGACCGAAGAGCGTCGCCGCGAGATCCTTGATCTGCTCAACCGGGAAGGACGGGTTCTGGTCCGAACCCTGGCGAAAAGATTTGCGACTTCTCAGGTTACGATTCGCCAGGATCTGGAGACGCTCCACGGCCAGGGCCTGCTACATCGGACGCATGGCGGGGCGTTGCCGGTGCGGTCCGCGGCGCTGCTTGATCCCAACCTGCATGAAAAGGAAAAACTTTACCGAAAGGAAAAGCAGCGGATCGCGGCGGCCGCCGCGCGCCTGGTTCGGGAGGGGCAGTCCGTGGTGCTTGATTCGGGAAGCACGACGACAGCGGTTGCGCGGGCGCTGCGCAACTTTCACCAACTGACCATTATCACGAACGCCGTCAACATCGCCGCGGAACTTGCAGGCAGCTCGATTGAAGTCATTCTGACGGGTGGCATCCTGCGGGAGAATTCATTTTCCCTCGTCGGGCCTCTGGCGGAAGATACCTTGCGCCGGCTGAGCGCGGACATCCTTTTTCTGGGAGTGGACGGCTTTGACATTCCATTCGGTCTGACCACGCCCAACCTGCTGGAAGCCAAGGTCAACCGCGTGATGATGAAGATTGCCCGGCGGACGGTGGTGGTTTGCGATTCCAGCAAATTCGGTTCGCGCAGCCTGTCGTTGATTGCCCCGCCTTCGGCGGTACATAAGGTTATCACCGACCGGGGAATTCCCAAGTCAGACTTGAATCATCTCCAGGAATCGGGGATCGAAACGACCCTGGTCTGACGCCCGGCGCTTGCGCGCGGGAATCATTTTTTTCTGAAACCCCGCCGCGCGTTTTTTCACGCGCAGGCTCCGCACAAGCTGCGCCATCCGCTTTGAATCACTTTTGTGGATGGGAGACCCAAACCGGTTATGGTGGATGCGAACGGAAAGCTTGGTTTTCACACTCGAACGGAAATTCATTCTCAGCCCCGATGCTGGGAGGAATGCCTTCGCCGCCTGAAGCAGGATCCTCAGGTGGAATGGATTCTTCAGAACTGTTCGAATCAGCGGCGCTGGCTTTTTATGGGCTGCGGGTCCAGTTACTACCTGGCGCAGGCTGCGGCTTCCACGTGGAAGGCCGTCACAGGCCTTACCGCGCAGGCTATTCCGGCATCGGAACTGCTGCTTTTTCCCGATCTCATTCTGGATCGGGATTCCCCTTTTCAACCCGTCTTGATTTCCCGGTCCGGTCATACCTCTGAGATTCTGGAATCTGCGGATTATCTGAAATCCAGAAAAATGCCGCTGGTGGCTGTCACTTGTGCGCCAGACCAGGATCTGGAGCAAAGGGCAGCCGCAACGCTCTGCCTTCCGGCCGCTGACGAGAAGAGCACGGTCATGACGCGGTCGTTCACGTCCATGTTGCTGGGTATCCAATTTCTGGCCGGACGCTGGGCGGCAAATGAGGAGTTTCTGGATGCGCTCGACAGACTTCCGGACCTGGTTCAGCCGGCCCTAGAGGGCATCAGCTCTGCGCTGGAGTCCTTTGTCGCGGCGCGCGAGTTTGAAGATTATGTCTGGCTGGGACAAGGACCGTTCTACGGGTTAGCCTGCGAAGGGGCGCTGAAGGTGAAGGAGATGTCTTGTTCCTACGCGCAGAATTTCCACACCCTGGAGTTCCGTCACGGCCCTAAATCGATTGTGGGGCCGGAGACGTTAATCATGTTTCAGCTTTCGGAGGTGGGATATCAGGCGGAACGCGAGGTTGTGGAAGAGGTCAAAGCATTGGGCGGCGCGGTGATGGCGGTCGTCCACAAGGCCGATGAAAGAGTCCGAAAGGCTGCTGACTTGCTCTTTGAACTCCACCTGCCAGGCCCTGAATACGCTCGCCTGGCCGCCCACATTCTTCCCGCTCAATTGTTGGGGTTTTACACCGGCCTGAAGAAACGGATCGATCCTGACCACCCGCGTCACCTGAGCCGGGTGGTGATCTTAAATGCGCGGAGTTGAGACCTGTTGAGCGGCGAAAGACGTTTCGATGTTACGGTCGTTGGCGAGCTTAATCTCGATCTGATTCTTTATGGCCTTCCCCAGGAACTGGCTCCCGAAAAAGAACAGTTGGCGAGCGGTTTGACTCTGACCTTGGGCAGCTCTTCCGCCATTTTCGCTCACAACCTCTCGAAGCTTGGGAGCCGGGTAGGGTTCATTTCCCGCATTGGGGAAGACCCATTGGGCGAGATCAGTCTGGAGCGTCTGGCGGAAAGCGGGGTTGATATCTCAAAGGTTAAAAGGGCGGCGGGACCAACCGTTACGGGCTTGACCGTAATCCTGTCACATCGCGATTACCGGAATATTCTCACCTATCCGGGCGCCATGTTTGAGATGTGCTTCGAGGATCTGGACCTTGAGTATTTGAAGGATTCTCGCCACTTTCATCTTTCCTCATTTTTTCTGCATCGCGCCCTGCTGCCTGATATGGCCGAATTATTTCGACGCATGAAGGCGGCGGGCCTCACGACTTCTCTTGATATCAATGACGACCCTGAAGAGCAATGGGATTCTGGATTGTGGGATGTTCTGAAACATGTGGATGTTTTCTTCCTGAACGAGCGCGAGTTGCGGGAGGTTACCGGAAAATCGGATCTTCAATCCGGTGCGGAATGCCTTTCCCGACATGTTCCGCTCCTGGCCGTCAAGCGCGGCAGCAAAGGCGGGTGCGTTTACGAAAATGGAAGACGGCTTGAACGGCCCGCGCTGCCGGTTTCGGCGGTCGATCATGTCGGGGCCGGCGACAGCTTTGACGCCGGATTTATTCATCAGTTCGTGAAGGGCGCCGACCCTGAAACTTGCCTCCACTATGCCAACCTGGCGGGAGCTTTTTCCACCACCCGCCCCGGCGGGACCGAAGCCTTTCGGGATTCCGAACATCTCAACGCCTTTTTTAACCGCTACGGGACGACCTCGGGAGTGAGAGGATGATTGATTTCCATACGCATCCTGTGCTGATTCAGGAGATGGCCGCGAAGTATCCCACTTACCGGCGCATGGCGCGTGAAGTGTTTCAGATTGGCAATAACTTCCAGCCGCTGGAGACGTTCTTTCTTCAGATGGATGTAGCAGGAATCAGCCGGGCCGCGCTTTTGCCGATTGATTGCGCGCGAGCGCGCGGAGACGCTGTCAGTTCCAATGAACAAGTCGCGGAGCTATGCTCTCAGAGCCAGCGCTTTATTGGCTTTGCCAGCGTCGATCCCATGAAGGAGGGGGCTGTCCAGGAGCTTGAACACTCGGTCCTGAGGATGGGCTTAAAGGGTTTGAAGCTTGATCCCTCGCTGCAAGACTTTCAACCCGATCATCCCCGGGCTTTTGCTCTCTATGAGGCGGCGGAGGGGTTGAAAATCCCGCTTGTGATTCACACCGGGATGAGTTGGGCTCCGGGAACCGCGCTTGAACCGGGTCACCCTTTAAAGCTCGAAGCCGCTATTCGGAAGTTCCGGAATCTTGATTTTGTTCTGGCGCACTTTGCCTGGCCCTGGGTATGGGAGGCTGCGGCGCTGTGTCTGAAGTATCCCAACGTTTATCTCGATACATCGTGCCTTTATTACGACAGTCCGAAGGAATTTTTTCAGTTTGTTTTCTCAAAGCAGATTCCAACCACGGTCATCGAGCGGAGCCTGCGTAATCAGGTGGTCTTTGGATCGAACTATCCCCGCGTCGAAATCAAAAACATGGTCAAAGCGCTGAAGGCGCTGGAGCTAACGGAGGATTGCCGGAACAATATCCTGAGTCGAAATGCGGAAAGATTGCTGGCCAAGGCTGGCCGCTGAAGAGATTTCGTTGTTGTAAAAAAGGGCAGTTCCACACGCGAAGTTGTGGATGGGGCAGCTTCCGGGCCGCCATTTTATAGTCCCGAAAACATGGAGAGGCGAAGGCAGGCGAATGATTATCAAACTGGAACGCTTGAAAATTCAATCGCGCAAAGCGGAAGAAGCGATTAATATCACGCCGCAGGTGGAAGAGATTGTGAAAAACAGCGGTGTGAAAAATGGGCTGGTCAACGTCCTCACGTCCCATACTTCCTCGGGCCTGTTGGTCACCGAAGGCATCCCGTGCCTTGAAGAGGATATTCTCACCCACTTCGGGCGCATCTTTCCGGAGGATGCCGATTACCATCACCACCGTTATCTGGACTATGATGGCCGTCTGGGCTTTAATGCGGAAGCTCACTTGAAGAGCATCCTGGGCGGCATCCAATGCGCGTTCCCGATTGAAAATGGCCTCATGATCAGAGGCTCACGGCAAACCATCTACTTCATGGAATACGACGGGCCGCTTGAAAGAACCTGCCTGGTTCAGGTCCTGGGCGAAGAATGAAAGAAAGCGCGGGTTTTAGTTTCGAGATGCCGCCTCAAGCAGTTGCGTCTCAATCTTCCTGAATTGAGCCGGGTCGCGCACGTAGCCGGTCAGAGAGGGGATCGCCTGCCTGGCCAGACGGTCCGCCTGAGCATTGTCTCTGTCCTTCAGCCTTTCCAGCAATTCATAATCCTCGATGCCTGCCAGCAGGGTCTCCATGCGGATGGAACTGTCAAAAGTCAGGCTCTTGCGGTCGGGATAGTAGATGAAGGCGTCGCCTGCGGGC
>Ga0070737_10000918_pt1 | contig 49906 bp, 38 predicted proteins | sample Coa_R1_10_FD_66438 | JGI IMG/M metagenome (GOLD analysis project Ga0070737, IMG submission 66438) | Surface soil microbial communities from Centralia Pennsylvania, which are recovering from an underground coalmine fire - Coalmine... | ecosystem: Environmental > Terrestrial > Soil > Unclassified... | reverse complement strand
CGGTGACAAAGAAGATCGCCGGCAGCCAGTCGTGCGAGAACTCCCAGATGTCGCCGTCGCCGCGCTTGTGGGCAAAAAACAAGATTCCGGCAATCGCATACAGGTTCCACGCCACGTACCACGGCCAATGCGGCACGTGCCCATGCCGGGTGCAAACCAGCAGCGTCAGGACAAGATGCACAGCAAAGTAGATTCGGTCGGCGCGATTCATCGCTCGTAGGAGCATACCCCATGGCAGGAACGGCTCTCAAAAAGGCGAAGAACACCCCGGCTGGATGAAGAAACGAACTCAGTCTATCGACTTGGATAGCACTCTCACCGATGAGATAGACGGTTTGCCTCTGCAATCGCAGCGGTCAGCGGACAGGGCTTTAACGCTGGTGCGGCTATTCTCTACGAAGTCACTTCTCATTAACAAGTTAGGATTTTGCTTTTCTTTGATAAAGAGTTTGGTACTACGACTGCTGTTGTCATGATCGCCACCGTCTCAAGGAGAAAAAGCTATGAAATCGCTCGTGCTCTTCATGGCCCTGGTTGCAGCTTTTGCCTTCCCAACTCACGTTTATGGTCAGCAGGAAGTCGATCCTGACCATTTTGATCAGCCGGCAGCTCATGCCGTCCACTCAAAGACGCATACTGCGAAAGCGGCATCCGTGCGCCATCACTCGCGGTCCGCCCACGTGAAGCAGGCCGGCAAGCAGGATGCCGGCAAGCGGAAGGCCAGCAAGGCACAAGGTTATTCTGCGGGATTCTAAGGGAAAGGGCCCTGGTTAACGAACGAAATCAGGGCCTGCCTAAGAGACGGCCGTGGCGGTATAGCTCAGTTCGATTGCAATGACGGCTTGTCTGTGACCCATCAGCCAGCTGAAGAAGTCGCCGGCAATTTTCTGCCAGCCATACTTGCGCCGCAACAGCTGCTGGCCATACGCAGCTTCTTCGCCGGCGCAAATTCGTGCGCGAGCGTCAACCCAATCACCCCGCAAGTCGCCGCGAAGCGTACATGGGGCGAGGCGAACCTTAGGGTTGTTGCGAATGCGCTTTATCTTACCCGCGTCAGCCTCGGAGTAAACATAAAACACGACTCCGCCCCATACCCCTGTTGATTCAGCGGGCGCCTGCGCAAACCACACCGGCGTCCGCACGCCTACTCCGCTTTTGCGGAAGCTTTCCAAGTTGAAATACTTTGCATTTACAAACTGCGCAATTGCATCAGACATGGGACACGCCCCGTTCGCAGATAAGCAGATGGCATCGGGCTGCTGATTTTCGAACTTGCAATAGCCAACGGTCTGTAATTCAGCGATCCCGGCGTGCAGTTTACCTGCAGATTAGAGCACTTCAGCCCCACCAAGGGTTCTTAATTCCTGCATCCCTAGGTTAGCTCGCAGGAGACCGCGTCTTTACATTCCTGAGTCGCGTGGGTCACAATACCGGCAGCATTGTTGCCTGGATCGGGGAATTGGCGTGAGACTGCGTGCAAGCCTGTTGCTGATACTGTTCGCGCATGTGCTGCTCCACCCTTGGGTGCACACCGTGGGTACGGCCATGCTCGCCGGCGCACCTGTATCGGTCAGCCGCAATTCGAACCCATCCCGCAGCGGCGTGTTATCGCGCGAGGAGTGCGAATTGTGCCGAGCCGGTCACAACGCTACCCTCACTCCCAAGCCTCTCCTGACTGATCTGCTAAATCCGATCTGGATTCGTACCACCCTTCAGGCAGTCAACTACGCCTCCCTGCAGGCTGACCGCCGGTTTCCTTCCCGGGCGCCTCCGATCCTCTAGTCGCTTCCCTTTGAAAACCACAGCGCGTTAATTACGAGTTCCGGGACGCATCTTTGGCTGTTCCAGGAGCTTATGACCTGTGTTTCCGGCCCACCTCGGAATGGAGCCTTAGCGGAAGAATTGGAGGATCGATGTCCCCGGAATTACATGTATCTAGCCCAAGAGCCATCCGTCCGGCAGGGACGGCTCCCGCGCAACGCCTGAATTTGTTTCTGGCCGCATTGATTTTTGCGGTGATTCTCTCGCCGCTTTTCGCTCACGCTGCCCAGGGATCAACTGGCTCTTCATCCGTAAGCGGAGTTGTTACCGACCCCTCCGGAGCGATCATTCCTGGCGCAACCATCGAAATCCGCAATCCCGTCAGCCAATTCATTCGCACGACAACCAGCGACAGCGCCGGAAAGTTCAGTATTTCCAACGTCCCGGTCAATTCTTATCACATGACCGTGAGCAGCACGGGCTTTGCCCCATATGTACAGGACATCAACGTTCGCTCCGCCTTACCCTTGACGTTGAAAATCGTGCTGCAGATTTCGTCAAACGCAGAAACCGTCACCGTGCAAGGCGAAGCCAGCGACCTGGTGAAGAACGACTCTACCTTTCACACCAATGTGGACCGCAAGCTGCTCAACCAACTTCCCCTGGAGAGCAGTTCGTCACAGCTTAGTTCGGCTATCACTTTGTCGTCACCCGGTATTGCAGCCGATTCCAATGGCCAATTGCACGGCTTGGGAGACCACGCCGAGAACTCTTTCTCCCTCGACGGTCAACCGATCACTGATCAGCAGAGCAAAACCTTCTCCAACCAGATTCCTCTGGACGCAGTGCAGTCGATGACGGTCATTGGCGGCGCTCCGCCAGCCGAGTACGGCGACAAGACCAGCATGGTGATCGATGTAACCACGCGATCGGGGTTGGGGGTGACGACCCCGCACGGAGACATTACTACTTCCTACGGGACCTTTGGTACTTCGAACCTGGACGCTGATCTCTCGTACGGCGGGAAGAACTGGGGGAACTTTATCGCGGTCAACGGACTGAACACTGGCCGCTTTCTCGATACGCCGGAATTCGCCGTCTTGCACGACCACGGCAACGAAGAGAACGTCTTCGATCGCGTCGACGACCAATTTACTCCCGACGACGCCGTTCACTTCGATTTTCAGTTCACCCGTTCGTGGTTTCAGAACCCAAATTCGTATGACCAGCAATTCCACGACATCAACGGCATTCAGGCCCTGAATCCTTTGACCGGCCTTCCTCTAGGACCGACTGACCAACGTTCCAAGATCCTGACGTTTGATGTAGCTCCCACTTGGACGCATATCATCAACGACAACACGCTTTTCACGCTTAATACGTGGACGCGGCGCGACGGGTATGACTACTATCCCAGCGCCGATCCTTTCAACGACCTCGGCCCAGTTAGCCTCCAGCGACAAACGGTGGCCCAACAGCGCGCGCTTCTCAATGCCGGAGCTACCGCCAGCCTCAGTTACACGAAGGGAGTCCACAACATCAAGACTGGTATCACCTACGAGCAAACTTTCCTGGACGAAAACGATCAGCTAGGAATTATTGATCCAACTTACAACGCTCCCTGCCTGAACGGCACCGGCATCCCGGTCAACGGTTTTACCAGCCCGGTGCAGTGTGCACCGGCAGGATTGGTGCCGAATGTACCCTCCGACCCGATTGCGACCGGCTCGGCTTTGTATCCATACTTCAACCCCGCTCTGCTGCCCTACGATTTGACTCGTGGCGGGACAGAGTTTCCTTTTGCCGGGCACACTGACGTCAAGGAACTGGCAATGTATGTGGAGGACACCATTACCGAGGGCAATTTGTCCCTCAACCTTGGTATACGCGGCGATTTTTACAATGGGCTGGTAGTTGCCCGCCAAGCCGAGCCACGCATCGGAGTTGCCTACAACATCGCCAAGACCAACACCGTGCTCCGCTTTTCGTATGCCCGCACCCTAGAGACGCCTTTCAATGAAAATTTGGTGCTCTCCAGCACTGGCTGCAGTTCGCCGGTCCTGAGCCCACTTCTTGGCTGCACATCAAGCACGCTGACGCCGCTTACTCCCGGTTATCGCAATGAATACCATGTAGGCTTGCAGCAGGCTTTTGGGCGTTATGTGGTCGTCGATGGCGAATATATATGGAAGTACACCACCAATGGCTATGACTTCAGTGTCCTGGGGAACACACCTATCGCCTTTCCCATTGAGTGGGCCAGGTCCAAGATTCCCGGATTTGCCCTGCGCGTGAGCATGCCAAACTATCATGGGGTGAGTGCCTTGGTGACGATGTCCGGAGTAGCAGCGCGGTTCTTCCTGCCGCAGATCGCCGGAGCCGGCGCCGCTCCCTTGGCTCCCAGCGGAGTCTTCCGCATCGACCACGACGAGGCCTTCAACCAAACTACCCACGTGCAATATCAGACGCCCTGGAAACGCGGCCCTTGGATCGGCTTTAACTGGCGTTTTGACAGTGGGCTGGTAGCCGGGGCAACACCTTGCTTTGGACTATCGCCCGCGAACACCTGCCCCGGATCGGTGCTGATCAACGGCATCCCCTATGTCTCTATGGTGGCAGCCGACTATGGATCTGTACCTCTGAGCGCCGACCAGGAGTATCAGGCAGGCTTCTTCTGCGGATCGCAGTACGCCACTCCCACCCACCCTCTGCCCTTTATGTGTCCGGCATCGCAGTTCGGTTCCACCCTCCTGCAAGTCCCTTCCCCCGGAACGGAGAACGACGACCGCAATCCGCCGCGGGTGGCACCGCGCAATCTCTTTGATCTGGCTATTGGGGATGACAATCTATTCGGCGGTGACAAGTACAAATGGAGCGCTCAACTCACGCTGGTTAATCTGGCCAATGACTATGCACTGTATAATTTCCTGTCCACTTTCAGCGGTACGCACTACGTGACGCCACGGACGATTACAGGGGAGATCGGATTTCACTTCTGATTATCGTTGCATCCAGTAGTCGGAAGACTGTCCAACTTTGGATATAACAAGCGCCAGTTCCAAGTTAAATGCCACTCAGTCACGAGTGGCATTGGTGTATGGGTGTGATGGCCAGGGGCAGGACAACGAACCAGACTAAGCCTTCGCCTTGCGTTTCCGCTCCGCCCAACGCTGCTTCATCATCTCAGAGATTCTCTTGCGCGCCGCAGCACTCATGTGACGGCGTGGACGAGGCGCGCTAACGCTGCCGGCAGGCCGACCACGGCGACGCCCGCCACCTGGTCCCTCTAACGCGGCAATAGCACGATCCAAACGTTCGCGCTCTCTCTTGAGATCATTGAGTATGTTTTGAATATCCATGTTTCTCCTTTTTCCAGCTAGCTTAACCCTAGATTAGTTTAACAGCAGGATCAAAATAATCCAGATAATTATAACTGCCGCAGAAATCTCGTGCGTGGAAACCATCTCATAGCTCGTGCCACACTCTATGAGGCAAGTTGTCGTTGACCAGGCTCAGGACGGACTATCACTCCGAAGGCTTTGCTTTTCCTTACGAAACAACCCGGCTTCCTTCAAGAGCTACCGAAGGCTATGGCACACAACAACTCGCCCGTTGACGACATAACAAGCATATTTTGATTCCACCGACAGCGCCGCAGATGCTTAACGCTGCTGGAGGATTCTATGCCACAGCTTATGAATGCTTCTTCGGCGAAGGTCACGTAGGTAGCCCGGTCCGGGAAGGCTGGATATACTCGGATCCCATGGCTTTGACGCGCATCATCTTTTAGCGGCATTATCTCCGATGGTTGCAAGCACCGTTATGGCGCCACTCCCGGTGCGGCACCGAAATAGCAGCTTGACGCGCGATCCTATCCACGGCGATGGTCGGACATCCCCCGGCTTATTGCGAGGCGATATGTCTGTTGCTGCTCTTGGCTACAGTTGCTCTCCCAACGGGCTGCGCTTATCATTCAGCCCAATGTCCTCGATTCACAGTTCCCATCCCGTTGCAGCAGAGACACCCAGCACCGATGTTTACGCAGTGTACGGCGCCGATCCGGAAGTGCAGGCGTACGGCATGGCGAAGTATTCGCGCTCGGCGCTCTCCATGCGCGAGTCGCTGGCCGAGATCAATGAGCAAAAGGCCGAAAAATTTCTGAACACGTTTTACTTTCAGTACGGTCATCGCAGCATTGCCGATCTGGCGCATGTTGCCTTCGCCATTGAGCGGCTTTCAGTCCTGGCGGCGACGGTGGTCGTCGACGAGCCACGCTGGGACGGCCAGGAACGCTCGACCCGGTACCAGGATTTCCAGAAGAGCGGTTATTACATTCCGGATTTTGGCAACGATGCCGGCGCGCGGCGGTTGTACTGCGAGACCATCGACCACCTGTTCGCCGAATATCGCTATTTCTCCGAAGAGATGTTCCGCTATCTGCGGGAGCGCACGCCCAAGCCGCCGGAGATGAAACCGGAGACGTATGAACGCACACTGCGGGCACGCGCGTTCGACATTTCGCGCTACCTGCTGCCGCTGGCGACGAACACCTCACTCGGACAGATTGTCAGCGCGCGTACCCTCGAGAGCCAGGTCTCTCGGCTGCTGTCCCATACCCACGCCGAGGTGCGACGCCTGGGTGAATTGTTGCGGCGCGCCGCGCAGGAGCCGGCCTACAACGTCAACGAAGCTAAAGCACGCGAGCTGCTGAAGAGTTTCGAAGATGCCATCCCGAGCGACGGCGAGCCGCCGTTGCCCACCGGAGTCGAGGGGTCTCGATGCCATAATGACCGTCTGCGCGAGTTTCTGTTGCGCCCGGTTTGCGTCGCGCCCACGCTGGTGAAGTACGCCGAGCCGAGCCCCTACGAAATCGAGACTCGTCGCGAACTGCGCGCTGCTGCGGCAGAACTGTTGGCCCAAATCGCGATCGCCCCGGCCCCGACGGTTGACCTGCTGGAAGACGATCCGCTGGAAGTCGAGCTGGCGACGACGCTGCTGTATCAACACTCGCATCATCCTTATCGGCAGATTCGCAAGCTGGTGAGCTCGCTATCAGAAGCGCGGCGCCACGAGATCATCGAAATGGGCCTGCACCATCGCGGCCCTTACGACGAAGTTTCGCGCGCCTTCCGCGCCGGGCAGCAGTTTCGCTTTGACATCCTGATGGACATCGGCGGCTTCCGCGACCTGCATCGCCATCGTCGCTGCGTGCAGATTGTGCAGGACTACACCGCGGCGCACGGATACGATCTACCGCCGGAGATCGAATCCGCCGGCTTTGCGAAGCGCTATCAATCGGCGATGGAGCGAGCGCGAAGTGCGGCCGCGCAGCTTGCCGACCGCGCATTGCCCGCTCTTTCGCCAGACGAGGGCGAAATGTCCGGACCCGAGCCTGCCAGGGAAGCTGTGCGCCCGGCAGCCGAGGCGGAAGAGCAATCGCAATATATAATTCCTCTGGCCTTCCACAAACGCACTCTCTTCAAGATGGATCTGGCCGAGGTGATCTACATCAGCGAGCTGCGTACCGGCGCTGCCGGCCACATCTCGTACCGCAATGTCGCCTATGCGATGTATGAAGCCGTGGCCGGGCGCTATCCGGCGCTGGCGAAGTATTTCCGCGTCACCGACGTGAGGGAGCCGGTGGACCTGCTGAAACGCTAGTCAGCGCCAGGGAGTGAGAATGAAAAAACGGCCTTGTATCGCACGTTGTTTCATCATGACGTTTTGCCTTCTCTGCAGCCTGACTCGCTTCTCGGCAGCACAGGGCAACGCCCAAATCCAGTTTCCGCCGAAAAAGGGGGGCATGGTGACAGGGCATGCAACTGGAACATTTGAGGTAAAGGTCATTCCGCAGATCGCAGACGAGCAGGCACAGGCGGCAGGCATCGGTCGCATGTCGCTGGACAAACAGTGGCAAGGTGATCTTACGGGTAGCAGCAAGGGCGAGATGCTGAGCTTCGGCACCGGCGCAAAAGGCTCCTCCGGCGGCTATGTCGCTCTCGAAAAGTTTACCGGCTCGTTGAAGGGCCGCAGCGGCAGCTTCGTACTCCAGCACTCAGCAACCATGACCCGCGGAGTGCCGCAACTGACGATCTTCGTGGTTCCTGACTCAGGCACTGGCCAACTGGCGGGGATTACCGGCAAGATGAACATTGCGATCACGGATGGAAAGCATTCGTACGATTTTGAGTATGCGTTGCCTGAGAGTCATTAAAGCGTATGGAATCTGGCGGGAGAATCCGCACTGACCGGGGCGCTGAAGCGATGAGGCGAATTGATCAGCCGGCACAGACTTTCGGCAACTATGGCGTAGCACCCTAGTCACGTCACCTTCGTAATGTTACTTCGCTATTTCTTCGCTGCTGATTCCGGTGTATATTGGCTTTGTCAGTATCCATGCGCTTAGCACCGCAAGTTGCCCCTTATACGGCGCCTGTTCTCACTGACCCATCGCAATTCGTTGTAAGTTTTTACTGGTTCTCCCGCGCCAATGGAGGGCGGGGAAAGAGCAAGGAGCGGCACTAATGGCCGACGAGAAAGCTGAAAAGGGCCGGGCCATCGACCTGGCCATGTCGCAAATCGAGAAGCAGTTCGGCAAAGGCTCCATCATGAAGCTGGGGAGCAAGGGCGCGGTCGTCCCCATCTCCGTGATCTCCACCGGAGCGATTTCCTTCGACGCCGCCCTCGGCGTGGGCGGCTTCCCGCGTGGACGCGTGGTCGAGATCTTCGGACCCGAATCTTCCGGCAAAACGACCATTGCCTTGCAAGTGATTGCGCAGGCGCAAAAACAGGGTGGCATGGCAGCGTTTGTCGACGCCGAGCACGCGCTCGATCCCATTTACGCTGCGAAGTTAGGCGTGGACGTTGACAACCTGCTGGTCTCGCAGCCGGACTACGGCGAGCAGGCATTGGAGATCGCCGAGGCGCTGGTACGCTCGAATGCCGTCGATGTGCTGGTGGTTGATTCCGTGGCTGCGCTGGTACCCAAGGCCGAACTCGACGGCGAAATGGGCGACAGTCATGTCGGCCTGCAGGCGCGGTTGATGTCGCAAGCGCTGCGCAAGCTCACCGGCATCGTCGCCAAATCGAATACCTGTCTGGTGTTCATCAACCAGATTCGCGAGAAAATCGGCGTCATGTTTGGCAATCCCGAAACCACCACCGGCGGCCGCGCGCTAAAGTTCTACGCTTCAGTCCGCATCGACATCCGGCGCATCGCGGCTATCAAGGACGGCGACTCAGTCGTCGGCTCGCGCACTCGGGTGAAAGTGGTGAAGAACAAGGTCGCGGCGCCATTCCGTGAGGCTGAATTCGACATGATGTATGGCGAAGGTATCTCGCGCGAGGGTGACCTGATCGATTTGGCGGTCAACGCGAACCTGGTGGAGAAATCAGGTGCCTGGTTCAGCTATAAGGGCGAGCGCATTGGTCAGGGCCGCGAGAACGCCAAGCAGTTCCTCAAGGACAACAAGGACATCGCCACCAAACTCGAGGCGGAGGTCCGCAAGGCCCTGGGACTGATCTCCGCGGCCGAGAAAGCCCAAGCCGCAACCGCCAATGCCGAGGCCGCTCCCGCGCCGCAGCCTAAGCCTCCGGCGGGAAGGAAGTAGCGCTGTAAATTCTCGTTTGCATGCGGCGTTCTTCGCTTACTGTCGCCCGGAGCGCCGGCGGGCCGATTTTGCTCGTTGTGGAACAATTTGGCTTGTAGACGATTTACGTTAGGTTGTATGGGTTACCGCAGCCGCCGCAAGGAATGCTATGGAACAAAGGATAAGCATAATTACGCTAGGCGTGGCGGACCTGAATCGCAGTAGGGCGTTCTATGAGCGTCTTGGATGGCGGAAGTCCATGACGAAAGCTGAAGGGGTCGTATTTTTTCAGGCGGGTGGAATGGCTCTTGCCTTGTTCCCTAGGCATGAGCTCGCCAAGGACGCAAATATAACCGACTACGGCCAAGGGTTTAACGGAATAGCGCTTGCTTATAACGCCCGCAAGCGTGAAGAAGTAGGCTCGGTGCTTTCTGAAGCGAAAGCCGCTGGGGCAACGATTGTAAAGCCTGCCCAAGAAGCCTTCTGGGGCGGTTATTCGGGGTACTTTTCTGATCCTGACGGGTTTTTGTGGGAAGTCGCCTGGAACCTGTCCTTTCCGATGGCTGCGGATGGAAGCATTCAAATTCCAGACTAAGCCATCCATTTCCCGCACGGTGCGATGAAACGGACCCGCTACCCTGCTCGCTTCCCGATTGCCTCTCACCGCGCGTCATCATAAAATCATCCAACGTTAGTCTGTGCCCTCGAGGCCGCTTGAAAAACATCATCGTCATCTATCCCGGCTCCTTTGACCCGGTGACCAACGGCCACCTCGACCTGATTCATCGGGGAAGCAGGCTGTTCGATAAACTGATCGTAGCCATCGCGCAGAACCCGGACAAGAGCGAGTCGCTGTTCTCCATGGCGGAACGCAAGGAGATGCTGGACGCCATGACCGCGGAGCTGGACAACGTATACGTCGACACCTTCGAGGGCCTGCTGGTGAACTACTGCATCCAGAAAAACGCCAACGCGGTGCTGCGCGGCATCCGCGCCATTAGCGATTACGAATTCGAGCTGCAAATGGCGCTGATGAACCGCAAGATGGAGCCACGCGTGGAGACCATCTTCATGATGCCGGCGGAACAATATTCGTATCTCAGCTCGCGAATCGTGCGCGAGATCGCCAAGCTGGGCGGGCCTTTGCAAGGCCTGGTGCCGGAAACGCTAGAGCGGCGGGTACGTGAAAGAGTCGCGCGCCGGCGGATCTCAGCCACGGGCAAACATCTCCTATGAAGGACAAACCATGACTGTTGCCGGGACCCAACTCTCTTCGTTCCTCACCAACCGCATCCAACGCATCGAGGTGTCGGCAACCTTTGCCGTCGCGAGCGAAGCCGAGAAGCTGCGCGCCGCCGGCGCTGACCTGGTCGATCTGGGCGCTGGTGAACCGCATTACCCCACGCCCGAGCACATCAAGGAAGCCGGCATTGCTGCCATCCGCGCCAATTGCACGAAGTACACCGCCGTTGGCGGCAGCGCCGAGCTGCGCGATGCCATCGTCCAGCGGCACGCCGCCGACTTCGGTTCCGACTACAAGCGCGAGGATTGCATTGCTTCGGTGGGCGGCAAACATGCGCTGTTCAATGCCATCCAGGTGCTGGTCGACCATGGCGATGAGGTCATTCTGCCCGTGCCGTACTGGGTTTCCTTCAAGGACATTGTGCGCTACGCCGGCGGCGAACCGGTGTACGTCCCCACCGACGAACGGCACAACTTCGCTTTGACCGCCGGTATGGTGGAGCGCGCCATTACGCCGCGCACCAAGGTCATCATTCTGAATTCACCCAGCAATCCTTCCGGTGCGGTGATGGAGCCTGAAGATATGGCGGCGGTGCTGCGGCTGGCGTACGAGCGTGGCATCTACGTTATCTCCGATGAGTGCTACGTCTACCTGAACCATACCGGCAAGCTGTTTTCCGCGGGCTGTGTTCACGAAGTGCGGGAGCGTCTGATCATCATCGGCTCGCTCTCGAAGACCTATGCCATGACTGGCTGGCGCCTGGGCTATGCCCTGGGACCGGCGCCCATCATAAGCGCCATGAACAAGCTGCAGAGCCAGAGCACCTCGAACCCGACTTCGATCGTGCAGAAGGCTGCGGTCGTCGCGCTCACTGGCCCGCAGGATTGCGTCAAGCAAATGTTGGCCGGCTACATTTCCCTGCGCGACCAGGTGGTCAGCGGCTTACGTTCCATCCCCGGCATCATCTGCACCTCGCCCAATGGCGCGTTTTACGCCTACCCGAACGTCAGCCACTATTTCGCGCGCGGCGGCTTGAACTCGGCAGCCGACGTCGCCCGCAAGTTGCTGCGTGAGGCGCACGTCGTGGTGGTCCCGGGCGAAGGTTTCGGCACCCAAGACCACGTGCGCGTCTCCTACGCCACCTCGTCGGAGAACCTGGAGCGCGGCATCGAGCGCATGCGCGACTTTTTCGCCCGGGTGTAGCCGAGTCGACGTAAATCTACGGACGCCGTGCGCCATCGTAGGTTGTTATCCTGAGCGGAGGCGGAGGCGGTCTGGTTTTAGCCGCTGGAGTCGAAGGATCGACGGTTCACGCGTATGGGCAGGTCGCTAGAAGTCATGTCCCAACTCTATCCATTCCTGATGGTCCCCATCTTCGACGAGCGCCCTTGGGGCGTTCGCGACCTGCGGCCGCTGTACACCCGCGTCATCAAAGAGCCCATCGGCGAATCGTGGCTCACCTGGGAAGACAATCGCGTGGCCAACGGCCCTCTGGCAGGCCGCACCCTGGCCTCGCTCAGCAAAGAATTTCGCCGCGACCTCGTAGGACAACTCTCCTGCTACGAAGACCGATTTCCGCTGCTGGTGAAATTTCTTTTTCCCGGCGACAAGTTGTCGGTGCAGGTACATCCTGATGATGCACAGGCGCGGAAGGACGGGTTCCCCTGCGGCAAGACCGAGTGCTGGTACGTGCTGCGGGCGCAACCGGGGGCGCAGGTGGCGCTAGGGTTGAAACCGGGCGTGACGCTGGAGAAGTTTCGCCAGGCAATCCAAGAGACGCGCGCGGAAGAATTACTGAACTGGATCGACGTATTTCCCGGCGACATGCTTTACGTCGCAGCTGGAACGGTACACACTATCGGCGGCGGCATGATTCTGGTCGAAACCCAACAGACCTCGGACGTGACCTACCGGCTCTATGACTACGGACGCCCGCGCGAAATCCACATCGTCGAAGGCTTGGCCGCGACCCGGTTGCGCACCAACGCCGGCAAGGTCGTGCGTGGAGCAGACCTTCCGGCTCGCGTCGACGGCGGGCAGAACTGGTTTGGGCCCATTTCCGCCGAAGCGAAACGAACTTCCCAACTGCCTAACGGCGGTGACTCTAATGTTCTGGTTCGCTCGCCCTACTTCCAAGTAGAAAAGATGCGGCTGCAGGATGCCTTACAGGCCGAGGTTTCTCCCGATTCGCCGCATATTATCGTCGCCATCGACGGCGCCGGAATTGTCGAATCGCACGGCATGGAGCCCATCAGCTTCAACACCGGCGATGCCGTCGTGGTCCCGGCCTGCGTCCACGACTATACTGTCCGCCCCCAGTGGGAGCTGGAAATGATGCGAATGTCGCTTCCTGCAGGCCTTGTCTCCGAGCCGCAGACGGAACTGCCGCAATCGTTGAGTTCAAAGTAGAGTTTTTCTCCACGGTGTTTGCATAAAGTCACGAAGACTAGCAGAGTAAAATCAGGTCCAGGGACTAGGCGCCCCTCACCAAAGAATGCGGTATCACACTCGCGGATATCTAAGATTCTGCTTTTTCCGGTGTCTTGTTGTCTCGGTGGTTTTCCTTCTCGCCGCTTGCTCGCGCAAACCCGATCCCAACACCCTGGTGATGATCATCGAGAGCAGCCCCACCAACCTCGATCCGCGCATCGGTGTGGATGCGCAGTCGGAGCGCATCGACGAGCTGTTATTCGATTCACTCCTCCGCCGCGACACTCACTTCAACCTGAAACCTTGGCTGGCCGAGAGTTGGGAGATTCCGGACCCGCAGACCTATATCTTCCATTTGCGTCATGGTGTGCGCTTTCACGATGGCCAGTTACTGACTGCGCGCGATGTGAAGTGGACCTTCGACTCGCTGATACAAGGCAAAATCCCCAGTGCTAAAGCCAGCACCTACGCCGAAGTTAGCAGCATCGACGCGCCGGACCCATATACCGTTGTTTTCCATCTGAAGCAGCCCTTTGCCTCCATGCTATGGAACCTTTCCGACGGCGCAATCGGCATCGTCCCCTACGGCAGCGGGGAGGACTTCAGCCGCCGTCCCATCGGCTCGGGACCGTTTCGCTTCATCAGCGCGCAGCAGGATAAGGACGTCATCATCGAGCGCAATCCCCAGTACTGGAGCATACCGCCCAAGCTCGATCGCGTCGAGTTTAAGGTCATTCCGGACGCCACTACACGCGCGCTGGAGCTGCGTAAGCAGAGCGCCGACGTTGCCATCAACTCGCTGGTTGCCGATACCGTGGTCGCGCTGAAGCGTGACCGCGACCTCACTGTGATGCAGGCGCCGGGCACCAACTACGCTTACCTTGCGCTGAACCTGCGTGACCCGATTTTGCGCGACGTACGCGTGCGCCGCGCCATCGCCTATGCCATCGATGTGCAGCCCATCATTCATTACCTGCTGCGTGACGAGGCGCAACCCGCCTACAGCGTCCTGCCGCCGCAGAGTTGGGCCTACGACGGCGACGTGGAACGTTATCCACACGATCCCCAGCGCGCCCGTGAATTGCTCAATGCTGCGGGCTATCCCGCGGTCAACGGCGTGCGCTTCCACATCACGATGAAGACTTCCACCGAGGAGTCCACCCGTTTGCTTGCAGCAGTCCTGCAGCAGCAATTGCGCGCAGTGGGCATCGCCCTCGACATCCGGACGTATGAATTCGCCACCTTTTTTGCCGACGTCACCAAGGGCGCCTATCAAATCCATTCGTTGCGTTGGATCGGCGGCAATCAGGACCCGGACATCTTTGAGAACGTCTTCGATTCGGACAGCTTTCCGCCCAAGCGCGCCAACCGAACGTTTTACTCGAATCCGGAAGTCGATAAGCTGATTCGCGAAGGCAGCAGCACCATCGATCAGCAGAAGCGCAAGGCGATCTACGGCGAGATCCAGCAGATTCTGGCCAAGGACCTGCCGTATATCAATCTGTGGTATCTGGACAATGTGCTGGTGCACACCAATCGCGTGCACGGCATTAAGCTGACACCCTCGGGGAACTACGATTTCCTGCGCACGGCAACGCTAACGGAGTGAGATCAGAAGGTCCGGCCCGACGGCAGCTCTGACGCCGATGTCCCTCAGCAGCTAGCCGTTAAGGCACGCCGTTGCTCCATCCCATCCAGCGCGCGCCATAGCGCTTTGGCCGCTCGCTCCGCGGCGCTCAGCGCAGCTTCAGCATGCTGGGGATGAGCTTCAAGTTCAGCGCTCAGGAGCTCGCGCCAGACGTGCGAGTGCTCAACGTCAGCGAACTGATGCAGCGTGAAGTAGGCACAGGTCCGGACATCCGCGCTGTAGCGCTGCGCCAGACCGTCCGCCTTCTGTTTGGCGATGCGCGGCACCTGCGACTCGTATGCGTAGAGGGCGGCCAGTGCTTCGGCTGTTGAGCCCTCGCGCACGATGCGGCGAAAGCCGGCAATCAGCTCGCGAATCTCGGGCAGTGGCTCGCGGCTCCGAACGTCGTTGCGATCAGCCCCCATTCCTTCAGCAAAATCCAGCCACAACTCACTGTGCGGGCGGCCGTCAATTTCTTCTTCGCACAGATTGCGCAGCACCGCCCGGCGAAGCTCGCCGTCCTCGAGTCGCATGTGCAATGCACTCAAATAGGTCGGAAACGCTGCCACGTGATGGTAGTAGTCGGCAGCATACTCACGCAGATCCTCGCGTGTGAGCTGACCGGCAGTCCACGCTTTGTAATAGGGATGGCAAAGAAGATCGTAGCGCGCAACGCGCTCCTCGAGAGCAGTCCAAAATAACTCCAACTCCATGAATCACCCCACGCAGAAATTCAATAAAGTGAAAACACTATACGGGAGGAGAGGAGCAGCCGGCAAGCTGCGAGCGCGAATGCTTCCGCCACGCAAACTTGAGTTTAGGTTCCAGTCACCCTTGCGAGGCATCGAAAAGCGAACGATGCGCGAACCGTGAATTGATAGAATGAAAGCAACGCCGCGTCTGCGAAGACGCTTGGGGATTGTCTTTGCCGTTGCAATTCACAGAAAACTACGACGTGGTGGTCGTCGGCGCGGGACATGCCGGTTGCGAAGCGGCGATGGCCGCGGCGCGCATGGGGCTGAGGACCGCTCTGTACACGCTGAACCTCGACCTCATCGCGCAGATGTCGTGCAATCCTGCGATTGGCGGCATTGCCAAAGGACATCTGGTGCGCGAGGTGGACGCGCTGGGCGGCCTCATGGGCGAGGTGACGGACGCGGTCGGCATCCAGTTTCGCCTGCTCAATACCTCACGCGGGCCGGCGGTATGGTCGCCGCGAGCGCAGTGCGATAAGCAGCAATACCGTCTGAAAATGCGTCAGGTGCTGGAGTCCGAGCCCAACCTAAAAATCAAACAGGCGGAGGTGGCGGAGCTGATGGTGGAAGAAGCGCCCCCTGCTGCCCATGCCGAAGCCGGCAGCGATGAGGCCCAAGGGCCAGTGGCCACGCGCGTGGTTCGCGGCATCGTGCTGCGCGACGGTCGCATTGTGGGTGCGCAGGCGGTCATCATTACCACCGGAACCTTCCTCAATGGACTAATTCATTGCGGCGAGCAGCAGTACCCTGCGGGGCGCAGCGGCGAGCCGCCGGCGATCTTGCTGGGCGAGGCGCTCAAAAAACTCGGCCTGCGCGGTTGCCGCCTGAAGACGGGTACGCCGCCGCGCCTCGATGGGCGTACGATCGACTGGTCGAAATTCACCCTGCAACCGGGCGACAAAGATCCCACTCCGTTCAGCTTTCGCACCAAGCGGGTCGCGCACCACGACAAGCAGGTGCCTTGCCACATTGCCTTCACCACCCCGGAGACCCATCGCATCATCCGCGAGAACGTGCACCGCTCGCCGATGTACAGCGGGCAGATTCAATCCATCGGGCCACGTTATTGTCCCTCGATTGAAGACAAGATCGTCAAATTTCCCGACAAGGAGACGCACCAGATCTTCCTTGAGCCGGAGGGGCTGAACACCTACGAGACTTACGTCAACGGCATGAGCACCTCGCTGCCGATTGACGTGCAACTCGCCATGATCAAGTCGATTCCCGGCCTGGAAAATGCGGAGATGCTGCGGCCGGGCTACGCCATCGAGTACGACTCCATCGACCCAACGGAACTGCAGCGCACGCTGGAAACCAAGAAGATCGCCGGGCTGTACCTCGCCGGACAAATTAACGGCACCAGCGGGTATGAAGAAGCGGCCTGTCAGGGGATCATGGCCGGCATCAACGCCGCGCTGAAGATCAAGGGCGAGCCGCCGCTCATTCTCGACCGCACCGAAGCATACACGGCGATCCTGATTGACGATCTCATCAGCAAGGGGACGAACGAACCCTATCGCATGTTCACCTCGCGTGCAGAATTTCGCCTGCACCTGCGCATCGACAATGCCGACCGCCGGCTGACGCCGCATGGACGGCGGGTGGGGTTGATCGGGGACCAAGCCTGGGCGGAGTTTCTGGCGAAACAAGAGCGGCTGAAGGCGATGCGCGAGCTGCTGGAGAAGACAGTGGCCAGTGGCCAGTGGCCAGTGGCCAATGAGAGTTCCGAGGTTTTGATGGACTTGTTAACCAAAGCAAGGGCTGCCGGCTTGACCTTGGCGCAGCTTCTCAAGCGGCCAGAGGTGAACATCGAGCAACTCGCTCCGCTGTTGGCAAAATTGTTGCCGAGTTTCTTTGACCCTCAAGGAGTGGCGAGCGATCACAGAGCAGGCCCAATCGTAGGAACTGTGTCGCCGCCGCTGGTCACTGGCCACGGGCACCTGACTACCGCCGTCCGCAATGAGCTGCGATCGGTGGAGACGGAGATCAAATATTCCGGTTATCTGGAGCAGCAGAACAAAGCGATCGAGCGGCTGAAAAAGTCGGAGCAGCGCCTGATTCCCCTTTGGTTCGATTATGACAAGGTCTCCGGCCTATCGCGCGAGATGAATGAGAAGCTTACTCGAGTGCGCCCGCAGACGCTGGGACAGGCGAGCCGCATTCCCGGCGTTACACCGGCGGCTGTGTCGCTCATCAACGTGTACATCGAGATCCAGGCGCGGCAGCAAGCGCAAGCCGGGTCAGGCGGCTAGCCCGCGTCTTGTTCGCGCCGGTACGGTCGATCTTTCAGCCAGCAGCAAACTGCATCTCCGGCGTGGCCGCCAACAGGGTCTTCGTGTAGGGATGCTGTGGAGATGTAGTCACTTGCTCAGTTGTGCCCACCTCCACCAGCTTCCCATGCTGCATCACGGCAATGCTATCGGCCAAATAGCGCACGATGGGCATGGAATGCGAGATGAACAGATATGTGAGCTGAAACTCCCGTTGCAGCCGTTGCAACAGGTTGACAATCTGCGCTCCCACGCTTACGTCGAGAGCGGAGACCGGCTCGTCGGCGACGATGAAGCGCGGCCGGAGGACCAGCGCCCGCGCGATGCCGATGCGCTGCCGCTGGCCGCCGCTGAACTCGTGCGGATAACGGCGCAGGGCCGATTCATCGAGCCCCACGGCGCGCAACATCTCAACAGCACGCCGGCGGCGGAGCTGCCCGCTTTCGCGGCCGTGGATGACGATGGGCTCGCACACAATCTGCTCCACCGTCATACGCGGGTCGAGTGAGCCGAAGGGATCCTGGAAGATGATCTGCATATCGCGCCGCAGGCGGCGCAGTTGCGCGCCACGAGCGTGCAAGACGTTGTGGCCATCGAAGATGACTTCGCCCGAGTCGGGCTCGATGAGCCGCAACAGCAGCCTTCCCAGCGTGCTTTTGCCGGAACCGGATTCGCCGACCAGGCCTAGGGTCTCGCCAGCTTCGATGGTCAGCGATACGTCGTTGACGGCACGCACCTGACCCTTTGCGCCAATGCCCAGTGTGGATTGGTCCGTGTGAAACGTCTTGGCGAGATGATGGGCTTCGAGGAGTAAAATCACGGTCTCCTACGGCCGAGGTTTCACTTCGGCCAGGACCTGCTCGGCGTGGCCTTCGGGCTTCACCGGCGAGAAGATGTGCGTGATTTTGCCGTCGGGCCCGATCAAAAACGTGCTGCGCACGATGCCCATTACCTTCTTGCCGTACATATTTTTCTCTTTTAGCACGTCAAACTTCTTAGCGACGTCTTTCTTCTCGTCGGCAAGGAGGGTGTACGGCAGGCGCTCTTTTTCCTTAAACTTGAGTTGTGTCTTGGGCGAGTCAGGTGAAATGCCCAGCACCACCAGTCCGGCCTTTTTCAGCTTGCTGTAGGCGTCGCGAAACTCGCGCGCTTCCGTGGTTCAACCGGGTGTGTTGGCTTTAGGATAGAAGAAGAGCACCACGGTCTGGCCGCGAAACTGGGCGAGCGAAACCGGGTTTCCGTTTTCGTCAGGGAGGGTGAAGTCGGGGGCTTTGGCGTTGATTTCCATGATCCAATATCTATACCGCAAGTGCCCCGTCCGAGCCAAAGTTAAATGGGGCGGGTCATCCGGTTATTTGTTGCCTGGTTCTGAGTCTCGCAGAAAGATAGAGCCACAGCTTCATGCCAGGTGGTGGACGCTTGCGGCGGCCCTGTTCGTCCTCCTGCTGACGTCGCGGGCAATAGGGCAAATCCTAGATCAGCCGGGGCCCCAGCCTGTTAACCAGCAGCTAGGCCAGATCCAAGACATTCCCAAGCCGAAAAAGCGTGGTGCCCGCGCCATCGCGGTATTGGAGTTCCTGCCCGGTGGCGGAGCACGGCTGGTGCCGGTCGCTTTGTGGCTTGACGGTCAGTTTTACGATGCCAGCCTTTATGAAGCAAATCCTGAGCCTTTGGCGCTGGAACCGGAGACGGTCTATGAGGCTACGGACTACGGCCGCCCGACCGGTTTGTTTACCGTAACCCGGCCGGAAGAGATTAAGGGAAGCTGGATTGGCGCCGGCCAATGGAAACCCCATCAATCGCTGGATGAGATGGCCGCAAAGAAGCCAGCCGCCAAGTTCTCCAAGCCAACGCAGTCCTTTAATGTCAATGAGGACCGGCCCATCCTGAAGCGTGCTGGATCAGGCAGCTCGTCCAACCCAGGAGGCTCCGGTGATTCAGGCGCTTCGCAAAGCCCATCGTCATCGACGGAAAACACAAAATCGCCGGACACCATCACTACGCCAAATCCTCCAGATCGGCCTACACTGAAAAAGTCGCCCGACAGCTCCACGGCGCCTGCGACTTCCTCGCCCGCGGCGGCGCCGGCCAACGACGGGTCCACATCTGCGGCCAGCCTTGGGTCTTCGCCCGATGAGCGTGATCCCAATCGCCCGCTCTTGCGTTACGGCAAGCCGAAGACCGAGACCTCTGCCTCTGAACCGGCCCTGCCGGTCGAGCCATCCGCCGCAATGGGAGGGACCCAGGCGAAACTCATGATGGGACCCATGGGCCGCCGGTCTTATCCCGCTGTTTCCGACGCCGGGCCCTACCAGACGCGGTCGTTCCTCTACGTCATGAGCCCGGCCGAGCGGGCCGACAAGCTGGAACAGATGCATTTGCTGGCGATGGACGCCATCCGCAAGTTCATTGTTCAGCGCAAGACGCCGGCAATACCGAAGAACGCGACGATCACCGATGACGACCTCCGCATTTTCGATCTGGAGGCCAGCAACTCGCCGACATTGGTATTCACAGGCACTCTGCCGGTACCAGGGGTGAAGACGCTGCGCGCCGCCGAGTTCAAGTACTTCGTCACCGTGGTCGCACACGAAGACATTGACGGTGCCCCGATCCAAATCTTCAGCTCGGTGACGAACAGCAATTATCTCGATGCGTTCCCGCGCATGGAGATCATTGACGCGGTCGATGCCGACGCCAATGGCCGCGGTGACCTGCTCTTTCGCCAGTACTCTGACGGGGGGATCAGCTATAGCCTTTATCGTGTGTATCCCTTCGATATGCGGAAAATCTTCCAAGGCGGGGCTGGAATGTAGCTTCGGCTGTGCAAAACTTCAGGAAGTCATTGCTGCTGCATAGAATAGTTAAAAATCCGCTCCCAAATCGATGGCCTGTCCATGTCTATGATTTTATTGCCGGTTTTGTCTGTGGCGAGGCATGGGCAATCCCGGTAAATCGTTGAAAGAAAGACCGATTCCGGAATCATGAGAAGTTCTCCACAGAGTTTTCCACAGCAGCGAGGAAATGCAACCGCAGGGACCCGTCCGCTAATTCTTCGCTTTCCGCGCTTGGGCGGGCAGAGACATGTGGTAGAAAAGCACCTGCCGGGCTTTCTGGATCACGTCGGCATCATAGCCCTCCATGATCAGCAAATCGTCGTCATGGCGCTCAATCCAGACCGGTCCCTCACTGGTCGAGGCCGACATCGTCGTGCAACTCAGCGCCCGGGCAGCACCGGGTGCAACGGCTGGGCAGGCGGCGGTCCAAGTGACTTTCTCCCGGTAGCGCTTGGGAAGATATTCCGCATAAAGCTTGGCGAAGTCGTAAGCCGCATCCGGCGAATCCCAATGGGTGAAGAACAGCATCGCAATTTGATCCTTGGGAGCATTTTTTTGGTGGGCCGCGAAATAGTAGCCGCCGCGCCAGTGCCGGTAGTAGTTGGGAGCGTCCTGGGCGCCGTACTGCTTGGCTAGCAAATAAATGTCGAACTCGCCCATTCCACCGAAGTCGAAGCGCCGGTAGTTAGGGGCTACGATTTCGTTGAGATCAGGAATTTTCAGCGGCGGTACCACGTAGTGTAACAAGTAAGTCTCCGGCTGCATGATCTGGCGAGTATCAATCGGGGGATTCTCCAGCATGCCCGCAAAAGCCGCCTCCCTGCCCTTGTTGGCCATCACCGCCCGCACAAAATCCAGTCCGAAGGTATAAGGCATCAACAGAGATTCCTTGAGAAACATCGGGGCGGCGTCGAACACAGGGGAGTCTTTGCTGTCGGCCATTTGCGACTCCATGTAGGCAACCAGCCCCGGTGCGGTCAGCAAATTCTTGCCGAAGGGTGCCAGCGAGTAGTCGTACATCACCGCCATTCCTTGTCCTTCCGTAACGCACTGCCGCGCGGCCTGCTCCTCCTCGACAACGTACTCCTGCTGATCGGGGAGCGGCGTGGCGTCATCCTTCGCACCGGCCAGCTCCCACTTTTCCACCCCTACCATCTGGTCCTGCAGGGCGTGTGTCAGCTCATGAGCCAGAATGGGCTTCTGCACGTCCGGTTGTACCCAATTCAGCAAATTGACGCTCTTGGTCTTGGGATCGTAATAAGCGGCCACCTGTTCCGCCATCAGGCTTAAGAACTCAGCGTGCAGGTCGTAACCCGGCGGAAGCAGCCCGAATTTTTCCAACACCAGCTCCGACTGCTCCAGCCGCTTTTCGTCTTTATCGTCCTTCATGCGCTTGTCGAGGTACTTCTCTACCTCTTCGCGTGTGATGAGGTTGCGCTTGATCTTGTGCTTGATAGGCAAGCCAGTGTCGTCGCTCACAAACTGCAGAATCTCATCGACGGAGCGGAAGAGCTCCTTGGCCTGCTCTTTGGTGATGTGTGTCTCAGGCTCTGGCTGTTTGGCAGTCTGTCCCGCCCCAGCTTGCGATGGCTGGTCTTGGACGGCAGCGCCCGCGCCGTGAACTGAAGTTGTGGCTTGAGGTTGAGTGCCAGGTCCCGCCGCTGGGGTTGACTGCGACTCGGACGGCTTGCTTTGGCTCCAGATGGTGCCCGTGAGCGGCAAGACCAGAAGGACTGCAGCCCCTACGGCCGGAAGACAGCGTCGAATTGTGAGGCGTATTAAACCGCAGGTTGGCATGAAGTATCTTTTAAGCATACAGGAGAAATGAGCCCGGCGGGGAGAGTCGTACTGCCCGGTAGTGGGCTAAAAGCGTGTTGATGGCGTGAGGTTGGCTAAATCGGCGTGGAATCGGATGAGGTCGTCGTCGGTGGCGCTGCGGTAGGTTTCGGCCAAGTCTTGCATTTGCCGCGATTCTAACGCTACGATGAGCGGGAACAAAGAGACAAGCCACGGTGCCAGCCGTGGCCTCTCACGAACCGTTATTGTCGGGGGCGGCCTGCGCGCGCCCTCCGCGTGCGATTTCATTATCGCACAGGAGGCAAGCGCAGCCATGTCTATCATCCAAGACACCACAATTACCATTTTGCCCGCCAATGGCGATTTACCCGCAGTTTGTGTTCCGTCTCTCAATCCAGAAGAAAAACGTCAACCGCTCGCGCTGGCGTTGGCCGCGTGCATAACAGGTCAGGGCGGGGAGGATGGGCCACCAAGCGCTCCCCTCTCCAGCCTTGTTCGATCAGGATACGTTGCAAGTCTTCGTTTTGAGCGGTATCTGCTAGTTCGAGCGCCCCGAGCGGCAAAATTTCTCGGCAGTGTTTGCAACGGATTCCGTATCGCCTTAATCCGGACATTCTGTTTTTCCTTCCATTGTCGAGGTGTTTACGGGCAGCTTGTTAGGCGGTTGGTTAGCAAGCGTGCGGGTAATCATTCTGCCACAGAAAACAACTCGCTCAACTCCCATACGTGATCGGTCAATCCTGCCTGCATCGCAGGGGTAACACGCAGCGTTTGGTGAATGCGGCAGAAGTTATGCCACGTGACGTAAAGGGCAACAGCGGCTTTCAGGTTGTCGAGCTTCTTGCTGAAAGCATTGGTTAAACGGGTAAAGCGACGCAGGTGCATACGCAAGTTCAGATTCGAGCGCTCCACGAAGCTCGTGGATATGTGAAGCGGGTCGGGCCGTCCATCGCGTATCTTGGATATAACCCCCGAGATTCGTGGTGGGGAGTACCTCGCTTCGGGCGTGTCGATATAGAAATCGCCAAACAATTTGACCAACTGCGCGAAGTCACTTTGGCCGGCGAACACATCCTCTACTCCCCGTATGTAGAAGTGGAAGCCGTCAGTCGTAAGCTGGAAGCGCCGATCTTCCGCCAGTCGATCTCGCAAATCCAGCAGGAATTGGTACGTAGTTTCGCGGGTACGCTTCCCGATGATGTAGGACACAATCATCTTGCTCTCGGCATCCAACCCGACGAACATCCAGGCATCGCCCAGTTCCGGCGAATCGCCTTGACGAACGCGGCGCTGCTTCTTGCCACAAAAGCCCCACACCTCGTCGGCTTGCAAATATCTAACGCGCACATTGCGCACGGCGGAATCATGCAACGATACGGCTCTCTCTGCTGCCGTATTCATCAGCGAGAGCACGGTGCCCTTGTGCAAGCTCGTCAACCGCGAGATCGCTCGCACCGACATACCCTCAAGCATCATGGCGAGGGCTTTTGCGGCAGTCTCCGGGTCGGTGTAGTGGGTTCCGAGTTTGGGTTCGTATTCGGAGAACGTGAGTTTACAGGTGGTACAGCGATACCGCTGAGTGTGGCGCTTGCCGTAGCGCCCGAACTTCTTGGCCGTGTGATTACAACACTTGCACGTCATGGCGTCTTTCCCCTTGCGTTTGGGCGGGGAAAGCGCCACAATCAAGTTGATGGTCTGAGTCGTGGCCAATCCCCGCGATTCGGATTAGCCCCGCAACCTGTTGACGCAGGAAGCGGGGCACTAAGTTACATCACTGGTTTAGGGTGGTGGTTCAACCGTAATTCTCACGGTTTGACCGTCAGCGAAGCGAATCTCAATCGTGATTTTCACCGCTGGTTCATCCTTCCTGAGAGCCGCGTGTCAGCGCGGCTTTCGTCGTTACCCCTCGCCAAACGAGGGAAGTCCAATCTCCTTAAACGGTTTTCTCAATTTGTAGGACTTCGATTCTTTGTCGAAGTGCAACTCGCCGGTATCGGCCATTCGTTTCAGCGTGCTATGCACCGCTGCAGCGGGGTTGGAGAGATTGCCGAAGTTGTATCCGACCAAGGACAACGCGTCTTTGACCTGAGCCGCTGTCATCGCCTTGCCAGTTATCCGCATCACCGAGCGAATCCCCTCGGTGAATCCAACCAGTTGCTCATCGGCGGTAGTCAACACATTTCTGGCGTTGACCGCGCGAAGGGCTTTGATTTCGCTCTGCAACTGAATAATGCGAACGTTGGCGCGATCACGCTTGCCGACTTCTCGAACAAGCTCCTTGACCTTCTCGTGAATCCGCGTCTTGATAGTCTCATCAGTCATTACACTAGGAGTTTACATGAAAATGCAAAGATGTCAAGCAAAAAACAAGGCTACGTCTTGGGATGATTTGATTGACTTTACGGAAGCCAAAATCAAGGAAATGCAGGAGGCGCTAAAAACGTTCAAGCGCAAGCGGGATGCTGGCGAACCGTGGTCTGAGCGTTCCAAAGTCGGACGTATCGCGGTAAGCTGAATGCGTGCCAGTAAGGGACAAACTACCGAGCCAACTCCTTGATGAGTTCTTCCACTCGGATACCAGCCTGGAACCGGGGTTCTGGCGACGCCTGTTTGTCCGCTTCGCGAAGGTGCTTGTAGTGTTCGCGTATTGCGCGGTTGTCGTAGCAATTATGGCGACTGGCGGTCTGGCCATCTGGGGTGCTGGCCTTGGTGCGGTCTTTCTGTTCCATCACTGGAGATGGACACTGGCCGGAGTGGGCGTGCTCTTACTGGCAGCCGCGCTCGTCGGCAGGCAAAACCGCTCCGCTAAGGCGCGAGCGGCGTCAACACACAATTAGCCCACTACCTACTGCCCCGGCGGGGATCCCAAGTGAATTCCCTTCTTGGAACTAGATCGTTCCCCTCGTGACTTTTCTTACTACTATCCTCTGGTAGTACACCTTCAGCGGGGCTACGTTTGAGCCACACGTGCATATTTGTCCCAGGTGAATGCACGCTGCACGCGAAAAGACCCTTCTCAGGTGGTGAGGTCGGCAGCAGCCGCTGTCGCCGGCGTGTAAGCAAGCTCACAATCCGAAGGGCCGGCTATTCAGCATTCCCAAACTGCACATTCTCAGGGAGTCAAATGCTTCACTTACCTCTAACCCATGCATGGAATTGAGGAGGAAAAAATGAAGAAACCAGTTCTGCTAATTTGCCTGGCTGGCCTGTTTCTTGCCGTTATTCCCTTGATGGCGCAGAGCGGCGGCCATATGGTTTTCTACCCTCCGGTCCAGGTAACACCCGGACCGCAAAACTCACAGGCCCCGACCGGTATTTTGCCGCAGCAGTTCAGGGCGGCGTATGGATTCAATCAGATTCCGAATCAGGGACAAGGCATGACCATTGCTCTGGTGGATGCCTTTGATGCTCCCAATATCACTTCCGACCTGGCGTACTACGCCAACTATTTTCACCTCGCACCCTGCAATTTCCAGAAGGTGAAGGTCGGCAACCCTCCGCCCGATAGCGGCTGGGCCTTGGAAATCTCCTTGGATGTGGAGCAGGCTTGCGCCCTGGCGCCCAAGGCCAACATCATCCTGGTGGAAGCTGCTAGCAACTATGACACCGATTTGTTCCCCGCTGTCCAGGTTGCCTACTCCAGCCCCTACAACGCCACGGCGGTTTCCATGAGTTGGGGTGGCGGCGAGGATCCGAGCGAGGCGACCTATGACAGCTATTTCAGGAACATCGTGAACGGCCTCGGACAGGCCGTGAGCTTCTTCGCCTCCAGTGGCGACGGCGGGCACGGCACGATCTATCCTTCAACTTCGCCTTATGTGATCTCGGTGGGCGGCACGCGACTGACATTAGCCTCGGCGACACCGTTGCCGAGTGCCCTGCAGTTGAATTACGGCAACGAGACTGCGTGGAGCGGCAGCGGCGGCGGCGTCAGTCCCTACGAGCCCCAGATGTCATGGCAGAACCCGGCTTGTGCGACCTGGTCCACGACCTATCGCTGCGCCCCCGATATCTCATCGGTGGCGTACAACATTCCGGTTTACGACACTTACGGATATGGCGGATGGGTGAGCGTAATGGGGACCAGTATCTCCAGTCCAGACTGGGCTGCCTTCGTTACGCTTGTGAACTCGGGGCGTTCGCTCCAGAGTCCGCCTAAGGCCCCGCTGAGCCAGTTGGCTTATGACCTGTACCAAATCTACTATTCGGGCAATTACCTTACCGACTTCCACGACATTACTACCGGCACTAACGGCAGTTGTGGATCGCAGTGCACAGCAGTAACGGGCTATGACCTAGTGACCGGAATCGGCACCTTCAAGGCCAATAATTTGTATTGGGCTTTGTTGTCGGCGGCCAACTGAAACCTTTGTTCTTCTCTCCAAGACGCGCTCTCGGGCGCGTCTCTTTTTTGTGAGGATATTTTGTTCGGGATGAAATCTTGGCCGGCGCATCAGTGTCCGGCCGCTGCTGCTCCTCGCCGGCCAACGGTCTTCCGCAAAAGAAATACGATGGGAATGCAGGCAAAGCAAAGCAGCGCTAAATAGCGGAAATCATCGACGTAGGACCACAAACGCGCCTGTGCTTCCAGCTCGCCTCCAATCAACGCATAGGCCTTGCGCATCGATTCCACGGGATCATATCCCTGGAGGAAAATATATTGCTGCAAAGCCTGTAACTGATCTTGAAAAGTGCGGGCGCTGGGCGCCAGTGAGCGTACCAGCTCGTTCTGATGGAGCTGCTCGTGCCGGGCGACGATCGTATTTACGATCGAGATCCCGATACTTCCTCCGACGTTGCGGAGCAAGTTATACAGGCCGCTTGCGTTACCAATCTCCTCATTGGCAAGGCCCGCAACGGCGGTCACCGAGAGTGGGACAAAAATACAACCTGCCCCGAAGCCGCTCAGGACAATGGGCCAGAGGAACGACCACTGCGAAATGGCAAGGTTTGCCTCTCCAAACCACAAGCTGGAAATGGCAAACAGCACAAATCCCGTCACGATCAGCCATCGGTTATCGATCTTGGCGGTAAGCATGCCAATGATGGGCATGGCAACAATAGCGCCGATGCCGCGCGGCGCCACCGCCCAGCCGGCGGCGAGGGCGGTGTATCCCAGCAGCTCTTGATAGAAGAGAGGCAGCAAGGTAATGAGGCCATAAATGGCGCCCCCGAATAATGCGATGAGGAGACAACCGAGAAGGAAGTTGCGGTGTCGAAAGACGCGCAGGTCCACCAGCGGCTTGTTATGCGTCAGCTCGCGAACCAGGAACGCTACAAAAGCGACGAGCAGAATGGCGAAGGCCCAGCGGATCCACGTGGCCCCGAACCAGTCATCTTCCTGGCCTTTGTCCAGGATGATCTGCAGTGCAGCTAGCCAGACTGCCAGCAGGCCCAGCCCGATGGCGTCGATTTTGCCGGGCTTGGCGCCTTTGATGTAAGGCGGGTCTTCGACAAAGCGCAAGATCATCAACACGGCAAGGATGCCGATGGGAACGTTTATGTAGAAAGCCCAGCGCCAGGAGTACGCATCGGTGAGATAGCCGCCGAGTGTCGGCCCCAGTACCGGCGCGACGACCACCCCCAGCGCGAAGACGGCCATCGCACTGCCGCGCTTGTCTGGGGGGAAGGTTTCCAGCATGATGGCCTGCGAGAGTGGCTGCAGCGCTCCACCGCCGGCGCCTTGGATGGCGCGGGCCAGCAGGATGACCCCAAGGCTTGTGGCTGCACCGCAAGCGAATGAGGAAATTGTGAAGATAACGATGCAGGTGATCAGGAAGCGCTTGCGGCCGAATTTCAGGGAGAACCACGAACTGGCGGGCAGAACCACGGCGTTGGCCACCAGATAGCTGGTCAGCACCCAGGTCGCTTCATCGTTGGTGGCGGACAGACTGCCGGCAATGTAGGGCAAGGCGACCGAGGCAATGGAGGTGTCCAGGACCTCCATGAAAGTTGCCAGCATGACTGAGATCGCGATGAGCCATGGGCTTGGGGCCGGACGGCTCATGGCAATGCTCTGGGACCCTGCTACAGTTGCGCTCGCCATCAAACCTTTCTACTTAGACAATTGGCGTCGGCTGATTGGGCCTTTGACTCGCATGCGCCCAATTCAGGCCGCGAAAGTCCTACAGATGCTCTACGTGCGGCCGGCGATTCCCGCCCCTTGGTAGACTGAGCCTCTCCGACCGCAGCGCCGCCTCGGCGGGGAGATCACGGTAAATCGTTACAGATATCACAAACGGCTTTTGACAAAATACGCTATGATGCCCTGAAATAAGTTCAAACCAGTTTTTTGATATTGATCTTGTTGTTGGCGGCTGTCATCGGTTGCTTGCATGGGCACCCTCGGTCAGGACATTCGTTACAGCTTGCGCATGTTGCGCAAGAATCCCGGTTTCACGGCGGTGACAGTCATCACCCTGGCCTTGGCGATTGGCGCTAACACGGCGATTTTCTCCGCGGTTTATCCCGTGCTCTTGCGCCCCCTGCCGTTTCGCAAACCGGAAAGGCTCGTCACCCTCGGCGAGCGCCGTCACCAACCGGGGTGTTGTTCCTATATCGCTTCTTATCCGGATTTCCTCGATTGGAAGCGGAGTGCGAAGAGTTTCCAGTCGCTTGCCGGCTTTGCCTACGATATTTTTACGCTGACCGGCAACGGCGAGCCGAAGACCATGTTCGCCGCCATGGTCACTACCAATTTCTTCACAACCCTGGGCGTTAGGCCGGTGTTGGGGCGGGATTTCGTTGCCGGTGAGGACTTGCCTGCGGGGGTGGGGCCTACCGTGGCGTTGCTCAGCTACAAACTCTGGCGTAGCGATTTTGCAAGTGACCCGACGGTGTTGGGACGCATACTTCACCTCGACGGGAAGCCGGTAACCGTGATCGGCATCCTGCCGCGCAATTTCGAATTTGATCCAGCAGGGAATGCTCTCATCTGGGTCCCCATGCATTTGAACTCATTTGAGGCCACGGCGCGCGGTGCGCGCTGGCTACATGCAATTGGCAGGCTCGCCCCAGGCGTAACTCTGTCGCAGGCCCAAGCAGAAATGGATGCCATTAACGCGCAACTGGTGCACGAATACCCCGCGGAAAACGCAGGCGTCATCGTAAACGTAGCACCTCTGCGGGAAGAAATCGTGGGCCACATTCGCCCGCTGTTACTGGTGTTATTCGCCGCCGTCGGCTTCGTCCTGCTGATCGCCTGCGCCAACGTCGCTAATTTGCTGATGAGCCGTTCTCTCGATCGTCGCCGGGAATTTGCCATCCGGAGCGCTTTGGGAGCAAGCCGTCTCCACCTGCTCCTGCAATTACTGATAGAGAGCTTGCTGCTCTCCGTGATGGGAGCCGTCATCGGCTTTTTGGCTGCGGCTCTTGGAGTATGGCTTCTGGTGCGATCAATCCCCGCAATCCAGCTTATCGAGATGCCGTACCTGGAGAACGTTGGCATCAGTTTTCCGGTATTGAGCTTCGTGTGCGGGATCACCGTGCTGACGGCGCTGCTGTTTGGTATCGGGCCAGGGCTTTCGGTTTCGCAAACCCCTATTACCGATGTGTTGAAGGATGAATCTCGTGGGGGCACCAGCGGCTCCCGCGCGCGTATGCGCAACATTCTGGTGATCGGCGAGATTGCGATCTCTTTTGTCTTGCTCGTAGGCGGCGGGCTGATGCTGAAGAGTCTGCGGGCCGTGCTGCGGCAGGATCCCGGCTTCGCGCCCGACCATGTGTTGACCTTCATGATCAGTCTTCCCGAATCCTATCCGCTGCAGATGACGTGGCCTTACCGCAATCCTCTCGGGCTGCGCCTGACCCACGAATTCCTGGAGCGCCTGCGCGCTTTGCCGGGGGTGGTTGGCGCCTCGGCCACCAGCAGTGTGCCGGCCATCGAGAACCACAGCACGGAACGCTTTTTGGTTGAAGGGCAAGCGGTTGTGCCCGGCGAAGAAGAATCTGCCGTATCCCGGCGCGTAGATAGGGACTACTTTAACGTGATGAAGATTCCGCTTGTGCGCGGGCGCGGTTTCTTGCCTACAGACACCCCCGATGCGCCATGGGTTGTCGTTGTCAATCAAGCCTGGGTGAGGCGGTATCTTGCTCGCGGCGAGGACCCTATCGGCAAGCGCATTCGGCTGACGCGCTCGCCTGAGGAACTCTTTCGCCAGATCGTCGGCGTGGTGGGCGATGCCGCTGAAACCAGCCTCGCCGAGCCGCCGCCACCGGTCATCTATCTGCCCGTGGACCAGGACTCAGGCTACTGCGCGTACCTTACTTACGTGATTCGCACCAGGGGCAATCCCAACGCCATGGTGAGCGCTGCGCTTTCTACTGTCCACTCCCTCGACCCACAACTGGCGTTTATCGATGTGGAGTCGCTGGAGGATTTTGTAAGCAGCTCGCCAACGGTGTTTTTGCGGCGCTACCCCTTTTACCTGATTGGCAGCTTTGCCAGCCTGGCACTGGTTCTAGCGATGATCGGTTTGTACGGGCTGATCGCGTACTCGGTGCGGCAGCGTACGCGCGAGATCGGCATACGCATGGCACTAGGGGCGCAACGCGAGGACATCTTGCGGCTCCTGATCCGCCAGGGGGTGGTCGCTGGCCTGGCTGGCGTGGCGATCGGCTTGGTCGCGGGCCTGGCGCTTACACGGGTAATGACGAGTTTGCTTTATGGGGTAAGTGCCTCCGACTGGCTTACCTTTGCCAGCGTGTCCTTACTGCTGTTGTTGATTGCCTTCCTTGCATCCTACATCCCCGCTCACCGGGCCACCGTTATCGATCCAATGGCCGCGCTACGGGAAGAATAAGCGCTGCAGTGCACGAGCACGGGGCCTATGCGATCGCGGGATCGATCTTCTCGGTATCGACGCCAAGCTCCGCAAATGCCTGCTGCGCGCGCTGAGCGTCAAACTTGCCTTCGCGGGCGAGCCGCGACAGGGCCGCGGACGCAATCGACTCGGCGTTGACCTCGAAGAAGCGGCGCAGGTGCTGGCGGTTGTCGCTGCGCCCAAAGCCATCGGTCCCCAAGCTGACCAGGCGGTTAAGCAGCCAGGGTGCGAGCTGGTCGGGCACCGCCTTCATGTAGTCGGTGGCGGCAATGATGGGGCCCTCACATCCATCAAGCACGGTGAGAATATAAGGCTGCTTCTGCGGTTCTGCGGGATGTAGGCGATTCCAGCGCTCGACAGCCAGCGCGTCGCGCCGGAGCTCGTTGTAGCTGGTCACGCTCCACACGTCAGAGGCAACGCCATACTTTTCCGCCAGGATCGTTTGCGCCCGCAACGCTTCGTTCAGGATGGGGCCGCTGCCGAACAGTTGCACCACGGCTTTGCCTGAGCTGGCGGCACGATATTTGTAGATGCCACGCAGAATGCCTTCTTCCACCCCCTTCGGCATTTCCGGCATGGGGTAATCCTCGTTGTACAGTGTGATGTAGTAGAAGCGATCTTCGCCCTCCTGATACATCCGCCTCATACCGTCCTGCACGATGACTGCGATCTCGTAGACGTACGCTGGATCGTAGCTGTGGCAGGTGGGCACCACGCTGAAGAGCACGTGACTGTGGCCGTCCAGGTGCTGCAATCCTTCACCGGAAAGCGTCGTGCGACCGGCGGTCCCGCCCATCAGGAAACCTTTGCCGCGGGCGTCGGCGAAGGCCCACACCAAGTCGCCCATGCGCTGATAGCCGAACATCGAATAGTAGGTAAAGAAGGGAATCATGGGAACGTTGTAGTTCACATAGGCGGTCCCGGCAGCGGTGAACGAGGCCATGGATCCTGCCTCGGTGATGCCTTCCTCCAAGATCTGGCCGTTCTTTTCCTCGCGGTAGTAGAGCAGCATGTCGACGTCGTGCGGCTTATAAAGCTGGCCCTGGCTGGCGTAGATGCCCACCTGACGAATGATCGATTCCATGCCGAAGGTGCGGCCCTCGTCGGGAACGATGGGCACGATGAATTTGCCGATAGTGGGATGCTTCAGCAATTGCCGCAGCATGCTGACGTAGCCCATCGTCGTAGAGACGGCGCGGCCTTTCGATCCGGCAAGCGGTTCAGCAAAGTAATCCAGGCCCGGCGTCTCGACCGTCGCCTTGGGAACGTCGCGGGACGGCATGAAGCCACCGAGTTCCTCACGCCGCTGGCGCATGTAGGTAATCTCGGGACTGTCCTCCGGCGGGCGATAGAGTGAACCCTCGCGCGCCGCCTGCTCAGGAATGGGAATATCAAAGCGCGAGCGAAAGGCAATCAGCGCCTGATCGGCCAACTTCTTTTCCTGATGGGTCGCATTGCGCGCCTCGGCTGAACCCAGACCATAACCTTTCACGGTGTGTGCCAGGATGACGGTCGGCTCCCCTCGATGCTCAACCGCGCGCTTGTAGGCGTTGTACACCTTTTGCGGATCGTGGCCGCCGCGGGTGAGGTGGTGCAGGTCATCGTCGCTCAGGTCGGCGACCATCTCCAGCAATTCGGGGTATTTGCCGAAAAACTCGCGGCGAATGTACTCGCCTCCCTTGGCTTTGTAAGTCTGGTAGTCGCCGTCCACACACTCTTCCATACGCTTTAGCAGAATGCCGGACTTATCGCGGGCAAAGAGCTTGTCCCAATCGGAGCCCCAGACGACTTTGATGACGTTCCAGCGGGCGCCACGAAAAGCGGCTTCCAGTTCGTTGATGATCTTGCCGTTGCCGCGCACCGGGCCATCCAGCCGCTGTAAATTGCAATTGACCACGAAAATCAGGTTATCGAGTTTCTCGCGTGAGGCCAGCGTGAGCGAGCCCATGGACTCCGGCTCGTCCATTTCGCCGTCGCCCAAAAAAGCCCAGATTTTGCGCGGCGTTTCTGGAATGATGCCGCGGTGCTCCAGATAGCGCATGAAGCGGGCCTGATAAATGGCATTCAGCGGTCCAAGACCCATCGAAACTGTGGGAAATCGCCAGAAGTCAGGCAGGAGCCACGGATGTGGATAGGAGGGCAGTCCTGGCTCGCCGCGCAATTCATGACGGAAATTCAGCACCTGCTGTTCGCTCAGCCGTCCTTCCAGATAGGCACGGGCGTACACTCCGGGCGATGCGTGGCCTTGGAAGTAAATGAGGTCGCCGGGCTGGTCCCCATAGCGAGCATGGAAGAAGTGATTGAAGCCGACTTCCCACAGAGTTGCTACCGATGAGTAGGTCGAGATGTGACCGCCGATGCCAGGATCTTTTTTGTTCTGGCGATGCACCATGGCCATCGCATTCCAGCGGATGAGACTCTTGATGCGCCGCTCCAGATGGCGGTCGCCCGGATAAGGGACTTCCTGCTCAACGGGAATGGTATTGACATAGGGGGTGTTGAGTTGAACGGGAACGTTGACGCCCGACTCCCGCGCCCGGTCCATCAGCGCGGAAAGCAGCTCGCACCCGCGCTGTGGTCCCTCGGCTTCTAACATCTGGTCGAAAGCTTCCAGCCACTCGGCGACTTCTTCTTGTGAATCAACCTGGGGGGTGATTGGAAACTCAAGTACAGGACGCATTTCGTGTAAAGCCACAGTTCCCTCAATCCTCCGACAAAATAACCCGCAGCCACGTTTTGTGCGCCGCGGCTCTGGTCCATGGCATAAGCCGTGGATGGTCGTCCTTGAATAATGTAACTTTCATCAATTAAAGATGCTCAAGAAAAGCGAGGCGCTTCTTTTCGAGTGCACAAAAACCTTCCTACTTAAAAACCGAACGCGCAGCCTTGGCTGCGCGTGTCGCAAATCTCGCCTTCTTTTTCCGATTTTTAACCGGGCCGTGCTAACGTGCGTAACCCCCTCCACGCTTACGCTAAACGAGACCCGTTGCGATGGGGTGAGTGCCGCCCGTGCTTCAATATCCTTGGTTGATCCGTTGCCACACGGCCATAATGCCGATGGCGATGATCAGCACGCCCGAAGCTGCTCCGAGGATGCGCACCCACGGCGTCACCTTCTTCATGCGTGCTATCACCAACTCCTGTTCTTCGCGAAGGTTCTTGCTGGATTCATCCAGGAACAATTGATCGTCCTCGTGCATGCTAAGGGTGCTGCGGTAAATAAGCAGAAGAATCAGCACCAGGGTCAGCACGCCCCAGATAATGAGCAACATCATCAGGGTTGACATGCGCCACCTCGCTTCAGGCGGACCCTTCACCATCTGACTGGACTGCGCCTCTCCTATCCAGAGGGGTCCACGCGCCCCTTATTATAGCCTTGCCGGGGGATCGCGCAGCAACAATCTTTCTTTGCGATTGGCGCGCCGCTGCTGGCCGGCGGGAGGACGAGGCATTATCTGCGACCCCGAGTTCAAGGACTGCATCTATACCGATGGAGAACACGAGGCGGCGCCTGATTTGATATAATCCAGCCAGCACTTGGAGGAAGAGGAATGGCGACTACGACCACCACACCGACCACGGCCACACCATCGACAGACGTGAAACCCATCAACTTTACGGATACGGCAATCGCCAAGGTAAAAGAGATCATGGCGCAACAGAATCCCATGCCCGCGGGACTGCGCATTGGCGTGGTGGGAGGAGGCTGCTCGGGCTTCTCGTACTCGATGTCGTTCGAGAACGGCGCCGGGATGATGGATAAGACGTTTGACTTTCAGGGTCTGAAGGTCTTTGTCGATGCCACCTCGCTGATGTACCTGAAGGGTGTCAGCATCGACTACATTGAAACGCTGGAGGCCGCCGGCTTCAAGTTTGACAATCCCAATGTGAGGAGCACCTGCGGTTGCGGCTCCTCGTTCAGCGTCTAAGGACCGTTCCATACCACGAGCTCGGAATACAACCCCGCTGCATTCAGCGGGGTTGTTGCTTTCACGCTCTCAGCCACACGAGCAGGGATTTGCTTCTGCCCGCGCTATAGGAGCGTCTACCGGCACGTCCGGAGGCGATGCCTTTTGGCGCGCGGATTTTGTCCTCCTCTGAGAAGTCGGATCGGATATACTCTCCTCGCACCAAGGGGGACCTGTGGCGTCCGTTGATGTCAAACCGCAGCTGGCAGTGCGTTGGAAGGCCGACTTTCTCCTGCGAGATTCACTGCTGCGTAGCGGTATTTTCAGCCTGCTGTTAGTCCTTGTTACGGTGACCCTGTATTGGCCGGTCCAAAGTCACCCCTTTGCCAACCTTGACGATCCCAAGTACGTTACCCAGAACCCGCATATCGCTAACGGTCTGACCGCGAGCGCAGTTTTCTGGGCGTTCACCCACGGTTACGCCGGTAACTATCATCCCTTGACTTGGGTATCGCACGCTCTCGACATCTCGATGTTCGGCCTGGATCCCGCCCCTCAGCATGAGGAGAATGTGCTCCTGCACGCGCTGGATGCCGTGCTGCTCTTCTGGGTGCTGAAACGCGCGACTGGTTACGCCGGGCGCAGCTTCATGGTAGCGGCGCTCGTCGCTGTGCACCCTATCAACGTGGAATCGGTGGCCTGGATCGCGGAACGCAAGACTGTGCTCAGTACCATGTTTTGCCTGCTGGCCCTGGGGTCGTATCACTGGTATGCCCGTAAGCCGGGACTCACCCGCTACGCCGTTATGACCGGGTTGTTCATTCTGGGTCTGTGGAGCAAGCCGCAGATCATTATGCTGCCGCTCGTTCTGCTGTTGTGGGATTACTGGCCATTGCAGCGGATGTTCGCCGGCAATCAGTCGAACTCGACGGCCAGCGGCGGCGTCCCCACCAAGGACTTCTGGTGGCTGGTGAAAGAGAAATTCCCTCTGTTTTTCATCTGCCTGGTGGATGCGGGCGTCACCATGATCGCGCAGCATGTCGCCGGCCAAGCACAACCTTATAGACTGTGGGTCAGGATTGAGAACGCGCTCGTCTCCTACACTCGTTATGTTCGCAAGGCCTTCTGGCCCACCCATCTTGCGCTGTACTACCCGCATCCTGGTAATACCTTGCGATGGTGGCAGGTAGGCCCAGCCATCATGGTCCTGGTGTTGATTACGGTCCTGGCGGCGCGCGCCCGGCGGCATCGCTACTACATTGTGGGATGGCTATGGTTTCTCATCATGCTGGTCCCCTGCATTGGCTTGGTGCAGGCCGACGTGCAAGGCATGGCCGACCGTTACGCCTACAATTCGTTTGTGGGACTCTTCATTATGGTGTGCTGGGGCGTAGCCGACTGGGCGGCGGAGCGGCGTTTGCCCAGGGCGCTGTTGCCGGCGGTCAGTGTTGCTGTCTTGGCAGCGCTGACCGTGGTCACCTACCGACAAATCGGCTACTGGCAAGACGACGTAAGTTTGTGGGCGCACTCCGCTGCAGTCACGACGGGAAATTGGAAGGCCGAGTGGCTGCTGGGGGGGGCACTGGACAATGCGGGACGGCACGCCGAGGCGATCCAGCACTACCTTCGCGCGGCCGACTTCACACCCAACGACCCGTTTGTCAACCTAGCTATCGCTAACTGGGAACAGACGCACGGGAACTTCCACGAGGCCCTGGACTATTACAAGAAGACACTAGCCGAGGCTTGGAATGCAGAGCAGGCTACTCAGGTGCTGAACAACATGGCCTTTATCTATCGCCAGTTGGGTGAGGAAGCAAAGGCCGACGCTTGCCTGGCCAAACTACACTCGCGGCCCAAAGGGGCCGTCGATTGGCAGGGAGCCTGGTGGAACCAGCTCATTCCGCTGATTAAGCAATATCTCCATTCCGGCCCCGTGAAGACCCAGGGTTGACAGGATGCTAGAGTGGTATTGATGGCCCTCCGCACTGGTGCATTGATGACTCTGGCCGACGCCACCTGTTCGGTCCCGATGAAACTCGTTCACCGCTGGGCAAGACCATGGAGACACTTTCCCGATGGCAGGTAAAGACGTTTGGGAAACGCGCATTCGGCGAGCTGAGGAACTCATTCAGCGCCAGGATGGATCCTCGGCAGTGTTGGGTTGCTATCGGGCCATTCTGCCGGTACAGCAGTGGATAGCCCAGCAGGCGCCCTCTGCGCCGCGAGCGCAACGTCCGCAGGTGTTCTGCCTACAGGACGAGGATGTGGATCTTGCCATCCGTGGCTTGCCGCGGCTGGTTGACGCGCTGGAGAGGCACGGGCCCGCGAAACTGGCGAGCGAGGCTGCACGCCTTCGCGATGCCGGCCACGAAGAGCAACGGCAGGCGGTGACTGCGTTTCTCGCCGGGCAGCAACTGGACAGATCCCGCAGCTTCTTCGTTCGAGTCCTGGTGCAACCGCTGGCTGAGACGCTTGCCTGGGAGTCGAACGTCCCGGAGGCGTACACCGGTTCCACGTGCCCGAAATGCGGCAGCCGCCCTCAGCTTGCCGTTTTGCGGCCGGAAGGCGACGGCGGCAAGCGGCACCTCGTCTGCTCGCTCTGTTTCTGTGACTGGGAGTATCGCCGCATCTTATGCCCTGTGTGCGGCGAAACCGAGCACACCCGCTTGCCGCGGTATCAGGCGGAGGATTACGACGCCGTTCGTGTCGAAGCATGCGACACCTGCAAGTCCTACCTGAAGTCGTTTGATATGACGATCGACGGCCTGCTGGTTCCTGAGGTCGACGAGATCGCCACCATCGCTCTCGACCTTTGGGCGGGCAAGCAGGGATACCGGAAAATCCAACTAAATGTGATGGGGTTTTGACAAGCGCCTGATGCACGCAACCCTTTGTGGCGACAAGACTTTCGTCAGGTTAGCCGCCAGGACCGGCGCCTTGTCGGAATCGCGAAGAATTAAATTGTTCGCAGACCTGAAACGTATTGACCGGCTGGCGGCTTTGGGTGTACGCTCCTTTCCCGTTGGGGTGTTCACCAAGTTGTAAGCTCCGAGCGGGGGCACCGACATGTCTCACTCCGCCGTTGCAATTGCGCGCGTGCTTCGTTTTTTCCGCTCTTACCTTTTATCTGAATCTGTAATGTACGCTACAGCCGCGGACGGCTGGGCGGGCACCCATGGTTGATTGCCGCGGAGGGCAGAAGCTATGGAAGTATCGCGACGTACCTTCGTCAAGACGGGCGTAGCCGGCGCCATCGGATTTTCCGTCCTGGGATTTGATCTCACACCGCTTTACGCGCAGGCGTCGGCGCTGAAGATTGCGCGTACCACGGAGACGCGCAGCACCTGTCCGTATTGCTCGGTGAGTTGCGGCGTCATCATTCACACCCTCGGAGATGGTGCGAAAAACGTCACGCCGCAGGTGGTGCATGTGGAGGGCGATCCTGATCACCCGATCAATCGCGGCACGTTGTGCCCCAAGGGATCGTCGCTGCAGCAGGACATCCAGAATGATCGCCGCCTGCTGAAGCCGCAGGTGCGGCGTCCGGGCTCGGACCACTGGGACGATATCTCCTGGGACCAGGCAATCGACGAGATCGCGCGCTGGACGAAGAAGACGCGCGACGCCACCTTCATCGAGAAGGACGCAAATGGCAACACGGTGAACCGGTGCGAATCGCTCTTCTTTAGCGGCGGCTGCACCGATACTAACGAGTTCAATTATCTGGTTGTGAAGACCATGCGTTCGATGGGGGTGGTGCGCCTGGAAAACCAGGCGCGGGTTTGACACGGCCCCACGGTCTCAAGTTTGGGACCAACTTTCGGACGCGGCGCGATGACCAACGGCTGGATCGACATGAAGAATGCCGACGTGCTGTTGATCATGGGCGGCAATCCCGCGGAAAACCATCCGTGCGGCTTTAAGTGGGTAGTCGAGGCCAAGCGGAACCGCGACGCCCGGCTCATCGTCGTCGATCCGCGCTTCACACGCACGGCCTCGCAGGCCGACCTGTTCTGCCAGATTCGCGCCGGTTCCGACATCGCTTTCCTCGGCGGGTTGATCAATTACGCGATCGAGCACAATCGCGTGCATCACGAATACCTCGTCAACTACACGAACGCGGCGTTCATCATCAAAGAAGGCTTCAAACTGCCGGAAGATGGATTGTTTTCCGGCTTCAATCCCGAGACCAAGACTTACAACCAGAGCACCTGGAATTATCAGGAGGGTGGCAACGAGACTGGCAAGTCCGTACCGGTCGCGGCTGCCGCGACGCCCCAAGCACCGGCGGGAGCGAAGGCCGTTCCAGCATCACTGCCGCCCAACGTAGCCTACGACACTTCCCTGCAGCATCCCCGCTGCGTCTATCAATTGCTGAAAAAGCAGTACTCGCGCTACACGCCGGAGATGGTGGCCAACATCACTGGCATCCCGCAGGACCAACTCTTGAAGGCCTACGACCTGTACACCTCGATCCGCAAAAATGGCGACACCAGCAAGGTAGCGACGGTTGTCTATGCGGTGGGCTGGACGCAGCACAGCTACGGCACACAGATCATCCGCACGGCGGCGATGCTGCAGTTGCTGATGGGCAACGTCGGCCGCGCCGGCGGCGGCGTCAACGCGTTGCGCGGGCATTCCAACATCCAGGGCGCCACCGATATGGCCGGCATCTTCGACATCCTGCCCGGCTATCTCAAGATGCCCATTCCCGCGGACAAGGACCTGAAGACCTTTCTCGATCGCACCACCCCAAAGCCGTCGAAGCCGAACGAGTGGGAGTCGTTCAATTACTGGTCGAACACGCCCAAATTCATGGTCTCGTTCCTGAAGGCGATGTACGGGAATTCGGCGACCAAGGAAAATGATTTCGCCTTCCAGTATTTGCCCAAGATCGACCGCAAGTACTCCTGGGTTGAGAACTGGAACGACATGTACGACGGGCATGTCAAAGGCGTATTTGCCTTTGGCATGAACGGGGTCATGATCGGCCCCGATTCGCAGAAGAACATTGAGGCGCTGAAGAAGGCAGATTTCCTGGTGGTCTGCGAGATTTATCCCGACGAGACCAGCGCCTTTTGGGAGGCGCCGGGCACAACGCCTGAGGAGATGAAGCAGATCAACACGACGGTCTACCGTCTACCGGGTGCCGGCTTTGCCGAGAAGGATGGGACCTTCGTCAACTCGGCGCGCTGGCTGCAATGGAAGCACGTGGCGCTGCCACCGCCGGGCGAGTGTCGGCTGGACCAGGATATCCTGGCACAGATTTTCCTGAAGGTCCGCGAGCTGTACAAGAAGGAGGGCGGCAAGTTCCCTGATCCCATCCTGAATGTCTCATGGACCTACACCCTTCCGGAGCATCCTTCGCTTGCCGAGGTAGCGAAGGAAATCAACGGCAAGGCGTTGGCTGACATCAACGATCCAAAGACCAACCTCTCGTTGAAAGCCGGCCAGCAATTACCAAGCTTCGCTGTACTGCGTGACGATGGCACAACGATGTGCGGCAACTGGCTCTATTGCGGTTCGTGGACGGAAGCCGGCGCGATGACACAGCGGCGCGGCACTGAGGACCCCTCCGGCTTGGGGATTTATCCCAACTGGGGTTGGTCGTGGCCGATGAACCGTCGTGTCCTTTACAACCGCGCTTCTTGCGATCTCACCGGCAAACCGTGGGACCCCAGCCGCAAACAGGTATGGTGGAACGAAGCGGCGGAGAAGTGGGTGGGCAACGACGTTCCCGACTTCAAGCCCGACTCGAAACCGCAAGAGCACATGGGGCCGTTCATCATGAACCCCGAGGGCGTCGGGCGTATCTTCGTACCCTTGGGCGCGATGGCGGACGGGCCGTTCCCGGAGCACTACGAACCCATCGAGAGCCCGGTCGGCAATCCGCTGCACCCGCAGCAGCCGAACAATCCCGTGGTGAAGAAGCTCAAGACGCCAATGGACAAGTACGGCACGCCGCAGGAAGGCTACAACATCGTCTGCACCACGTATCGTCTGACCGAGCACTATCACTACTGGACGAAGAACAACCCCATGAACGTACAGCTTGTGCCCGAGCCGTTTATCGAAATTCCCGCCGAGCTTGCCGATAAACTTGGCATCACTGGCGGCGAAAAGGTCAAGCTTACCAGCGCGCGCACCGATTACATCGCCAAGGCCATGGTGACCAAACGCATCAAGCCGATGATGGTGGATGGCAAGAAGCTCTATCAGGTCGGCGTTCCTATCCACTGGGGCTATCGCGGAATCTCTGAAAGCGAAGGCCGGACGTCGCTGATGCCGGCCAACCGGCTGACGCCGACGGTATTCGATCCGAATGCGTATACGCCCGAGTTCAAGGGCTTTTTGGTGAAGTTGGAGAAGGTGTGAGATAGAGCGGCGCTTTTAGCACCGCGTTAACGTGGCCCTTTATTCAACTGCCGTAAGAAAGGCAGGAACATGAGTGATCGCGGCACATTACGGATTCAACAAATCTCGGCCCATCCCGGCCCGGTAGCGGGCGCGGGTATGCAGCGGCAGGACAAGGTCTGCAAGCTAGTCGACACCACCACCTGCATCGGCTGCAAGGCGTGTGAAGTGGCGTGCGTAGAGTGGAACGACATGCCGTTCCAGACCACGCACTTCGACAACACGTACCAGACGATGCCCGACACCGACTGGAATTACTGGAACCTCATCAAATTCAACGAGGATGAGCACTCCGACGGCAGCTTCGCCTGGCTGATGCGCAAGCACCAGTGCATGCACTGCGCCGATCCCGGCTGCCTGCGCGCCTGTCCGGCGGACGGCGCCATTGTGCAATACGAAAACGGCATCGTCGACTTCCAGCAGGAAAACTGCATCGGTTGCCAGTTCTGTGTCTCCGGCTGCCCCTTCAATATTCCCAAGTTCAATCCCAACACAAAGAAGGTCTACAAGTGCACGCTGTGCTCTGACCGGGTGGGAGCCGGCCTGGAACCGGCATGCATCAAAGCCTGCCCCACCGGCTGCCTGCATTTCGGCACCAAGGACGACATGAAGGCCCTGGCCGAAAAACGTGCTGCGCAATTGCGCCAGGTCTCGGGTTTTAAAGATGCCGGGGTGTACGATCCTGAATCCATCGGCGGTACCAGCGTCATCTACGTTCTGCACGACATCAACAAGCCGGAAAAATACGGCAATCTTCCGAAAAACCCAGTTATCCCGGCCTCATTTACGGTTTGGAAAGACATTTTTAAACCCATCGGCCTGTTCGGCGCGATGCTGGGCTTCGTCGGCGTGGTGATGCACTACGTCTTTGAAGGGCCGCGGCGCGTGCAGCCACAGCCGCCGATCGAGCAGATAGAACCTCCGCAACCACCGCCGGCGGGAAAGGAGAACTAGATGGCGACTACTGTGAATCGCTTCGAACACCGTCCCAACGCCATCGACCACATGGGGAAAACCGTGATTTACACGGGCGAATTGCTGCGGCATCCCGTGTATACGCGCTTCCTGCATTGGATGGTCGGCATCTTCTTCTTCCTCGCGCTGCTTTCCGGATTTGGAATTTACCTGCCGTGGATTTTCCGCTTCTTTACACCGCTGTTCGGCGGCGGAGCCATGACCCGTCTGCTGCACCCGTGGTTCGGACTGGGCTTTGTGCTCTTTTTTGGCCTGCAAGCGCTGAACTGGCTGGCAGTGATGCGCTGGGGGGACGCGGACTCGCGCTGGATGAAGCACATCAAGGACTACATCACGCGAACTGACTCCGTCGAATCAGTAGAAACCGGCTTTTTCAACGCCGGGCAGAAGCTGCAGTTCTGGGAGATCGTGTGGGGCTCCATCGCGTTCCTGATCACCGGCGTGATGATGTGGTTTCCGGGGACCTTCGGACGCGTGCTGGTGTCGATCGCTTACGTGATCCACGACATTTCCGCGCTGATCATGCTGTTCGGAATCTTCTTCCACATCTATCTCAGCACCTTTGGCGAGCCGGGCACTATTCAGGCCATGACCCGCGGCACGGTGAGCGAGGCCTGGGCATGGACCCATCATCCGGCGTGGTACAAAGCGATTACCGGGCGTGATCCCCGTCAGGCGCTGGAAGAGGCCAGGGAGCGCCAGAAAGTCATCCCTCCGTCGGCGCTTTAAGCGCTCTAAACCGAACGTATCTGTTCGACCAAATTATGGCCGCCTTGGAACGATTGTCATAATTTCGCTTGCAAATTTCGCGTAACCGCTGGCCAGATTTTGTGACCGGGAGTCGCAACTATGATTGCTTGCCAGCGATCAACTGGTTGAGGGTCACGTCCTCGTGGACTGAAACCCAAAAATTAGACACACGCGGTTGCTGCACTTCGCATTGCCGATGTCTGCCGAACCACCCCCTCTTGTGCAATCCAGTGAATCTACGCGGCCCTATTGCGGGTAGCCTTCCAACTGGTAATTGCAGGTACCGTTGGTTGGCTGGGTCGGCAGCGGCGGGACGGTCAACATTTCCGGTGTGTTGAAATCGAACGGCCCGTTGGTAGGATCGGTAAGGTCTCCGGCGTTTGCATCGCGACGCGTCAACGGCGCTAAATCGAAGCGCGTCTCGATCAATTTGAGGATGCTGGTGTAATCCGTGGGTATGTGCCAGACAGTGTGTGCCTTTGACCATGGCGAAACAATGATGTTCGGCACGCGAAACCCGGTAACGTTGAACAGTCCTCGGATGAAGAACTGATTTTGAAAAGCCGAAGGAACTTTGTCGTCCGGCATCGTTACCAGAATAGGTGCTTGCTGGTCGTAAGTGCCGCCGCCTTCGTCATAGGTCAGGATGAACGCCGAATCAGGCCAGGCGGTGCTGGTCAGCAGGGGGCCCAGTATCTGCTGCACCCGGGCCGCGCCGAGCTGAATATTGTTGCCGGGATGCTCGTCATATCCGGTGGCACTGGCGCGCTCAATGAAAACCACCTGCGGCAGTTCCTGGTCGGCCTGCGGGCTGGCCAGGATGTTGTACCACTCTTGAATGTTCCGTACATTGTCCCGAATCTGCTGATTGTTCCAATCAGCCCACTGAGACAGGAAGATGCTATTGTCCTGGTAGTAATAACGCCACGTGATGCCTGCATCCTGCAGCACGCGGAAGAGCGTCGGCCGCGTCCACAGCCAATTGTCCGGCGGAGGCGGGAAGATGTTGCCGTAAGAGGTCGCGGCAAACAAATACGCTCGATTGATGGTGGTTGCGTCATTGACAGGCGAATAGAAGGTATCGCTCGCATCGAACTGCGCCGCCAGTTCGTAATAAAACGGCAGATCGGTCCAATCGTAATATCCCAGCGGCCGAGTTTCGGTCGGGTCGTATTGGGCATAACCCGTAGTGAACAGGAACTTGTCCATGAGAAATTGCGAGTCCTGGGTGAGGTGCAGCCAATCGCCGCCCACCAGGTCCATATCGACATGGCTTTCGTTCCAATTGGGATTCAGTCCTTCCGTGCATTCGGTCCGCTCATGGAAGGGCGGGAAGCTTTGCCCTTGCGGGTTCTGCAAGGTGTAGCCGGGAGGCAAGTTGTGCAGATCGTTTACGTCGCTCATCTGTGCGCCCGGGATGTGATCGATGTATACGCGATAGTACGCCAGGTTGCCGAAGTAGTTATCGAAGGCCCGGTTTTCCTGCAGCATGTAAACGATGTGGTTCAGGTTGTGAACGTCGCCGGTGCTCACGATCACTCTCGTAGTTGCAGAAATATGGTCGCCGAAGCGATCAGTGGCCGTGCAGGTATAAGTGGTTGTTCGCATCGGGCGGACGGTGACTGCCCCGGTAATGACCGGCGAGACGCTTCCGACTCCCTGATCAATTACCAGCGAAGTCGCATTGCGCGATGTCCAGGAAATTGTGATCGCTTCGCCGGCCGAGGGCAGGGTCGGGCTGGCCATGCAGCTCAGCGACATGCCTCCTTGGACCGTCACCGGTATGGAAGCTGAGCAGGCTTGGCCGCCATATGGGCCTGTCGCCCCCACCATGAAGACCCTACTGGCACCCAATCGCGGGGTTATGTATTTGCCGGTGCAAGTTGCTCCGCTGCAGGAGTCGGGAGTGAGCGCCTCGGTCGAATTTTCCGGGAGCGTGGTCAGGAAATACGAGCTACCGTTGTTTGGCCCGGAATAGGTGAGGGTTACCGCCTGTCCGGCAGCCACGCTCGTACTGGAGGCCGCGAGGCTGACGGAAACGATGGTAAGAGCGGCACTCATGGGCCTAGACTCGGCGGAGTTGTCCGCCATGGCCACTCCTTTGAACACGGTGGTAACAGAGGGGGCAATCTGGAAATAATCAGCAGCACTAAGCGGCAACGCCGTTTCGTCCTCTGCCAGAAGGCTGGGGGTAACTATGAAGGAGTTTGCATGATTGACGCGCCAACTGAACTCCACGAATTGCCCCGGCGCGGCAACGGCAGGAGACACTCTGAACTCCTGCAGTTCCTGGACGGCTGACGAGGTGCCGCGGCTCGCCCCAGCAGAACTTCGCGCCAGCGCTATCCGCGTGGTTCCTGGAACCATCCAGAAGCCCAGCACGGAGCCGATAACGAGGACCTTCTTAACGCCCCGCATTGGGTTAGCCTCCTCCGTTGCGTTCAACCACAACGCAAGATGCGGTTGTCTTCGACTGAGGTTGCTCCATATGGAAAGGCCGGGCGTATTAGGCCTCCAGAATACGCTTTCAGCTCCTCCGGCTCCCTGGTTTTACCCAAAGGCACGAGAAATACCGGAAGCCGGTTGTGAAGGGGACTTTCACATCCAAGCAGTCGAACATGCTTGCCACACATAAGAATGGGCGGCCCTGAGGCCGCCCGCAGTTGCGTTTTCATTTCCTGACTGCTTATCTTCCGTGTCCGCCGCCGCCCCCACCATGGAAACCCCCGCCGCCTCCATGGAAGCCGCCACCTCCACCGTGGTAGCCGCCACCACCGTGGTAGCTATACCCGCCGCCTCCAAACGAGCGCGGGGCCGAATATGAACCCATGCTCCGCCCAGAGTAGGACGGTGCGGAGTAGCTTCTGGCGGAGTATCCCGAATAGCCGCGCGGCGAATAAGCGGAAGAAGATCCGTAGCTGCGCGCTGAGTAGCCTGGTGAGGAAGCGTAGGGATTGCGGCCCGCACCATAACCTGAGCTTCCCCCATACGAGCTGCGGCCAGCACCGCCGTAGTAACCATTGTAAGAACGCCCGGCTCCGTAGCCAGCGGAGGCTGAGTAGACCGGCGCTGGATGATACGAATATCCGGCCGGCGGCCGAGGAACAGCGGGCGTCGCAGGTGAGCGTGGAGAGCTATAGCCGCGATAGTTGCTTTGCGGACTCACACGGCCCGGCGTTGATGGGCGTGATGGAGCTGAATACGTCGAGCTTCCGCGGCCGAATGGGCTGTAGGACTGCGGCGACCGTGGCGCCTGTGAGTTGCTCGCTCCGTAGCGCTGATTGTTTGTCGCCACCGACCCGCGATTACCAGCGTAACTTCCGGTGGTACCGTTTGGTCGGGCAAAGGCATTGTTACTGGCGGGCGGGCGCGGCACATTGTGCGTGGGCGTTCCGTTGTATCCTCCGGCGGAGGGCGGACGCGGCACGTAGTGTCCCCCGAGACTGGTCGGGGTCGTGAGCCGCGCTTCGGTGCCACTATTAGCTGGTCCGCGAGCGGCGCTCGTCGCGCGTGAGCCGGCAACGCTAGCCGGCGATGAATTTACGCGCCCGTTGTTCCCTTGACCTGAGAAAGGAGGCCTGCTCGCCGCGCTCGCTGGATTGGCACGTTGTGAAAACGGAGTGGAGTTGGTGGAATTCGTTCTCGCCATCGTGGCCCGATTAGCCGCATCGAAGCTGGCAGGCCGCATCCCTGGCCGGGCGTTGGTGACTACGCTGCGGTTAGTCGCCGAAGCCGGCGGCAGACCGTGGGTCAGTGGCGAGCGCCCGCCCAGTACGGATTGACGGGTGGGATTGACGTTGGCTGTATTCAGAAAGTGAGCGTTGTGCAATGCGGATGCCGGAACAGCTCCGCCCACCTTGTTGACCGCCGCGCCCGAGGTGAAGGCCGCCCGCGAGGCGGAGGTCACGCCCCCCTGCCGCATAATCGGATTCAGGTTCCGCGTCTGGCCAAAGTTGTTGTGATAGTAGTTATTCGTAAAGTTGTTGATGTTGGTGATGTTGGTGTTCGTGATGTTAACGTTACGGAAGTAACCGGGGCTGACAAAGCCACCGCCGCGGTACCAACCACCGTATCCCCATCCACAGTAGTGCGGGAAGAAGGGCATACCCCAGCCCAGCGGATACCAGCCAAATCCAAGGCCGAAGCCAAAGCCCCAACCGCCGCCCCAACCGAAGCCTAAACCAAAGCCCGGACCTCCGATCCAGCCCACCAGTGCCGGAGCGTAGTACGGATTCCAGTAACCCATCGGACCAGGCGCCCACGCCCAGGCATCATCCCAATAGACCCAGCGGCCATAGTGGAATGGCGCAAAGCCCCAAGGTTCGTCATCGACCCATGTCCATCCCCAAGGTGGAATCCACGCCCAAGTACCAAAACGATATGGCGCCCAACCAACAGGCACAGAGTAGGGAGTCCAGACAGGACCATACGCCGGTGTGGTCGTCCACGAGCCATAGCCGTCCAGGTCCTGATAGCCAATTACACCCGGTGACACATAGCGCGCGGAGACGGAATTGGCCAGCCGCTTGTCGCGGACCATGGCCCAGTCGTCAAAGCCGTCGCGCGCCGGGGCGTTCTCCGCCGTATGCTGCAACGATTTGCCATCGCGAAAACGGACCTGGGTCCCGGAATTCACCCGCACCGCCGGTCCGTTGCCGGTTGCCACGCCGTAGCCGCTGCGCACCGTCACCCAGCTTTGGTCTTCATTGGGATAGACATCGAAGCGATATACACCGGGCTTCATGACCGTGAAGGCGTAGTTGGGAGTGTCGACTTCGTAGATTTCGCCGCGCTCCAGGTGACGGACAGTCACGCTCAGAATGCCCTGATCCAGCTCTAGTTGGACCGTGCTGTTGCTGACATTGGCGAGCGTCAGGCTAGTTTCGGAGGCCATGCGGATGAAGCCGTCGCCTACGTTGAGCTCGGCGCGGGAGTTCTTGTCGGTCCAAACGCGGTCCGCGGTAGTAAGCGGACGGTTCAGGCTGGCCGCAATCCAGTCGTTGACGCCACCGGGCTGTATCGAAACTTCACCCGACATATACTGCACGCGCGCCACGCGTCCCGGAGGATCCTGCGGCTGCTCAGCCGGACCGGAATCACCTTGCTGCACCGGAACATTGGCCGGTGGTGGAGGCGGAGCGGTGTTCTGGTCCTGCGCAAAAGCCGCTCCTGTGCTCATGGCGACCAACAGCAGCGCCATTGCTAACCACTCATACCGCCGCTGTGACTTCATCTTGCCGCTCCTCTCGCCTCGACCCCTCACAACAGTCTCTTAAGGCGAACTCACTTCCATCACAGCACGTTACAAACCCTACTGTCATCAGTGTAAACCCGCGACTTCTCAGTGTGTTGCGCGCATAGTTTTTACACGGTGAAGCGACAAATCTACATAGAAAACTGAAGCGGAACTTAAATCGCCGGCGTTGGATTTCAGGTAATCAGTCTGCGGGCCGGATGTAATATCCCGAGACCCTCCATTGCCCGTCTTTGTCCAGCATGGGCGTGACCGTTTCCACCACGTCGGGGGCATTGGCGAATTTCGTGCGGAATTGCAGGACGAAGTACTTCCCTTCCGGCGCTTTGGGCAGTTTCGTCTCATATTGCGCACTCTTGAATTGGCGCGATTGCATCTTGCCGAGTGGGGCCTGACCGTTGTTCATGGCGTTCAGCCAATCCTGCTTGCTGACCTTTTCCTTGAAGAAGCTCGCGGCCTGCTCCCAACTCTCGCCGTAATGGCCGGAGTCCACCAGCGCCAGCCACTGCTCGGCGGCCGTAGTAGCGGCTTGCAGGTTCTCGTCAGCCGCGAGAGACATTCCAGTGAAAGCAAGGATTGCAATGAATAACGGAAGAAGCTTCGATGCGGATTTCATAGTTTTGCCTCGATCACGGAGTCTACGCGGCGTCTTCGCAAATGACAATGACGTCAGGCAATATTGGCGTGAATCGTCCCGATTCGAGATGTCGGGTGTATATTTTACGCGCCAGCGTGAGCGATGACGCGAGGATCCCGGCGGCCACTCGCCTGCGCAGCCGGGAAGACCCGCTCACAGGCGACGACGAAGTCCGCGTGACCGCCGAAGAGGACAACGACGGCGAATGGAGGAACCGCAAGGTGGAGATTCTGAAGCGCCGAGCGGCCAGCAACTAGCCGCAAGCTAGCACAGCTTGCCGTACATCGAGGTGTACTGCAGGCCGATTTCCCCGCAGGAGCCTTCCTCCGCGGAATACACCACACAAGAGTCGAAGGGGAGCGAATAGACGTGCAGACTGACGGCGCGCTGGTTCCACTCGCGGGGATTGCTGACTTCATGGACAGGGTTCAGCGGATCGACGGCAACCGGGTTGTCGGCTGTGATGTTCACCTGGCCAGCGGGCACAATGCTGCAACAATGAGCGGCGAGGTCTTCGGAGAGTACACGATAATTCTGCACCAGGAGCCGGCCGATGGGCGCCGCCATCCAGCAGTTTTGGCCTTTGTGGTCATGGATGGAACTCCTCACGCCCACCTCCCAGCAGATGGCAAGCAGTTCGTAGAGTTCCGTCTTGTCGATGAGGTTGCGCGTGTATTGCTGCGCGTTCCAGAAGAGGTACGGTCGCAGCGATTCCGGGTCGACGCGGGCTGAGCGCAGATAATGCAATGTAGCATGCACGCCGGTGAAGTCTTTCTCACGCAGCTTGCGCAGACCAGCGACAAAGTCGCCAATGGAAAGGGGAGGCGAAATTTT